>Ga0213865_10002088_pt1 | contig 12706 bp, 9 predicted proteins | sample PICome_6_FD_160100 | JGI IMG/M metagenome (GOLD analysis project Ga0213865, IMG submission 160100) | Coastal seawater microbial communities near Pivers Island, North Carolina, United States - PICO282 | ecosystem: Environmental > Aquatic > Marine > Coastal | place: USA: North Carolina | collected...
GATGGATACAACGATCACTGTAAGTGCAGTTAACTACACTGATAGTGTTGGTCAGAAAACTCCAGGTTCTGGTTACAGCTACACTGGTGCATACGGTATGAGCTTTACGGCTTACAGCTCGATGTCATTGGATAGTGTAACTCTATTCCCGAACGCAGCGGGTACGTCTAACATTGTAATTGAAGATGCTTCAACAGGTACTCAATTGTACAACATTGCTGTTACGACTACAGCAACTGGTTACAGTGCAGAGCAAGTATTCCTTGGAGCTTCTCTAGGTACAGGTTCGTATAAAATCTGGTTGAACGGTACGACTACAGGTGGTCTTTATGACAACCTTGGTGCGACTTACCCATACTACTCAACTGATAGTAACGTAGTTATTACAGGCGATAGAAACGGTGGTAGCTCTTGGTACGAGTACTTCTACGACTGGAAAGTTACTATGGGCGGTTGTGATCGTGAAGATTCTACATTCACTGTAGCAATTCACCCAGATCCAGTAGCAATGATTTCTGTAGATACAGCTAACGCAACAATTTCGGCAACGGATTGGACAGCTAGCTGGAGTACATCGGGAACTATGAATGCTGATAGCATTTCTGTTGAGTTCTCTAACGGTACTACATCTACGGATACTGCTGGTACAGTAACCTTCACTGCGAACAACGCTGGTGAAACTGTAACTGTGATCGCTTACGGTCCATGTTCTTCAGATACTGCGACATTCACATTCGATGTGAACCAGATCAGCGTAGACGAAGACTTCATGAACGGAAGCTTGAGCATCTACCCGAACCCAACACGTGGATTGTTTAACGTTGAGTTTGCTACTGAGCAATCGAAAGACGTTGAAATCTCCATCGTGAACATGGTCGGTCAGGTGATCTCTACAGATGTTGTAGAAGTGAACGGTGTATACAACAACCAGTTCGACCTCAGCAATGAGTCGGCAGGTGTATACTTCATCACATTCACAACAGATGAAGGCACGCTAACAGAGCGAATTACTGTCGAGTAATCTCGAAAGTTTGATATAATTTGAACCCCGGCCATCGGCCGGGGTTTTTTAATTATGGAATACAGCAAAGGAGATAAAGTACGTTTTAAAGATGCGGCAGGATCTGCAGTAGTCACTAGGGTAGAAGGTGCCATCGTATATGTAGAGGATTCGTTTGGATTTGAGCATGGTTACGAGGTTCATGAATTGTTACCGTATCAAACCATTGAAGTAGGCCATATTCCGGTAAAAGACGAGAAGCGGCGTATGGTACAGCCTGCCGCTCAACAAGTGGATCGGTTAATTATTGATCTGCACAGTCACGAGTTAATAGAGAGTACATCTGGCTGGACTAAATATGAAATTCTGAACCATCAGTTGGACAAGGCACGTCAAACAGTGAATGAGGCAAAAAGAAGAAAGGTGGCAAAGGTGCTTATCATTCACGGTAAGGGCTCGGGTAGACTCAAGGACGAGGTTCACCATATGTTATCTAGAATGGGTGGATTGAATTATTACTTCGCAGATTTTGCAGATGGAGGATATGGTGCCACCGAGGTGCAGATTTTAGTTTCCAAGCACTAACTTTGCGGTCCGATCTTTGAAATTATTGGTGAATTGTATTTTCCGTGCCTTATCGCTTCTATTAGAAGAGGAAAGTCTGGACAGTATAGGATAGCGTGCTTCCTAACGGGAAGGCCTTGCTAGTGCAAGGACAGCTAGTGCAACAGAGAGTAGACCGCCTTCGGGTAAGGGTGAAAGGGTGGAGTAAGAGCCCACCGCACTTCAGGTGACTGAAGTGGCTTGGTAAACCTCACGCGCTGAAATGTCATGTATATCGTGTTCCATTGGACTCGGCGATCCGTCGGGAGCTTGCTGCACGAGGGGTAGGCAGATAGATCCTAATCGTGAGATTAGGGCTAGATAAATGATAAGGGCCCGCAAGGGTACAGAATCCGGCTTACAGCGGAAGGTGTTCACCAGTAATTTTGAAGATCCTTAAAACAAGGAACCTTTTGGCAAAAAGAAGATTTACAATGACCCCTAAATTCTTGCGAGGATACTTGCAAGTGTTTCGCGACAAAGGGTTGAAAGAGGGCATTAAAGCCGTGGGTCTACCTGTAGCAATAGGTATGTTCATGTTCTTTCTAATCAAGGGTGTGGTGCTCTACATTCTTCTACCGTACTTGATTGCGAAAGGTGTATTCAGTGGATAAACTCCTTTTGGCTACATTGCAGTAGTGAAGGAGATTTTTAAACATAATCAATTCCGTTTTTTAGCGTTCCTCCTACTTCTAGGAAACGCATTCCTGTTACCAATCACCGCAGACGAGGCGTATTATTTTAGTTGGTCTCGAGATCTGTCTTTGGGCTACTACGACCACCCGCCCTTGGTTGCTTGGATGATGAGTGCGGTTTCATCAGAATATTTACGTACGCCATTTCTATTGTTGGCTTTAGCATTTGTCTTTCTTGGTAAGGAACGTTCTATTGGCAAGTTCATCTTTATTCCAGGTGTTCACTTATTCTTAGGAGGCGCTCTGCCCGATACGCTAATGATAATCGCTGGTTTTATGGTGCTGCATTCGTTTAGGAAGTGGGCCAATTCAAGAAATCTAGTTAATGCCTTAGTCTTAGGTGTATGCATAGCCGTCTTGGGCTATTCCAAGTTCCATGGAATCTTATTGATTTTTGCCTTAGCTGTGGGCTATTGGCACCTTCGAAGAGAATGGACATTATATCTTGCTATCGGTATCGCGTTTGTGCTTCTGACTCCATACTTGTGGTGGCAAATGGAAATGGACTGGGTGACCTTCAGGTATCATTTTAGCGGAAGGTTTGGTTCGTCCAGTACCTCTTCATTACTTGAGTATCTGGCGTTTGGAGCCCTGCTGTGGTGGCCCTTGATATTGTTCTTTAGACCATTACCGGCTTGGGGTAAAGCGCTCATAATAAGCGCCATATTACTCTTTGGTTGGGGGGCTTATAACGGCAGTGCCGAAGTACACTGGCTGCTTGTTTTTATGTGGGTGATTCCAGCGCTTGAGCTGCCGGATTCGAAGCGTACAAGAAATGTTGCGTTCCTAATCGTGATGCTTCATGTCTTGGTTTGGGTTCCTTCAATTCGAGATTTGCTGGCTTTGAACGATCATTTTAGGGAAGACGTTCGCGAGATCAATTCGAAAGAGAATGTAGTATTCTTAGATGCCTATCAGGATGCGGCTATATATGAATTGGCCACAGGAAAAGAAAGCTACAGCCTATCACATCCAGGCATTCGAAAGAGCCAATACAACCTTCACCCTTATCCTTTCGATGGGGAAGAGGTCGTGGTTTACAACAGGATGGGTATGGGCGAGCTATATTTTGAAGGTCCGTTCTTCACTGTGCGAGAAACACTCTACGATTTGTCCGGGCTTCATTATGAATGGGAGGGGTGGTCACTACGCTTTGACGCTTCTGAAATACCGCAGGGATACTATTGGATACTTTACACCTATATTAATGGAATTGAGCAGCGTAGAGATCGATTGTGCCCCGGTGATGAAATTCCCAATGTGGCGTTTACGGCGGGCACCGATCAGTTCTTGACGCTTGAAAAGAATTGGCTGCCTTCGGGACTTTGGATTCCATTGCCATAAAAAAATCCCTTGCAGCTGGGCCACAAGGGATTGTTCTAATCGTCAGTTTTAACTTAATGTCCCAATGCTGCTAGATATCTCTCGCTCTCTAGGGCAGCCATACATCCTGTTCCTGCAGCAGTCACTGCTTGACGGTAGATTTTATCCTGAGCATCTCCACTACAGAATACTCCTGGGAAATTAGTAGCTGTTGAATCTGGCTTGGTGATGATGTAGCCTGTATCGTCCATATCAATCTGGCCTTTGAAGATGTCTGTATTTGGTTTGTGGCCAATAGCAACGAAGAAACCTGTAGCAGGAATCTCTATTTCCTCACCCGTTTGATTGTTCTTTGCCTTTACCGCGGTTAAACCTTTGTCATCACCTAAAAGGTCAACAGTTTCAGTATTCCAAAGCACTTCTATATTTTCTGTAGCTAGTACTCTGTTTTGCATTGCTTTTGAGGCACGCATTTGATCACGACGAACAAGCATAGTAACCTTAGGACAAAGCTTTGCGAGGTAGGTAGCCTCCTCAGCGGCGGTATCTCCTGCACCCACTACAACAACCTCTTGTCCTTTGTAAAAGAAGCCATCACAAACCGCACAAGCACTAACGCCAAAGCCCATGAATTTTTCTTCAGCTGGCAACCCGAGGTATTTCGCAGATGCACCTGTAGAAATAATTACTGTACGTGCTTGAATCTGAGTGCTTTCATCAATGGTCAATGTGTGGTAACCGCCTTTTTCCGTGTTGAGTTCTGCCTTGGTAACTAGTCCAAAGCGTACTTCTGTACCAAAACGCTCCGCTTGATTTTTCAAATCTTCCATCATGGCATTGCCATCAACACCTTGAGGGTATCCTGGAAAATTATCAACTTCCGTAGTTGTGGTAAGCTGGCCTCCAGGTTGAAGACCCATATACATGAGGGGTTTCAAATCTGCGCGCGCTGCGTATATTGCGGCCGTATAACCCGCCGGACCTGAACCTATAATGATGCAATCGTGTTGTTCCATAGTAACCTTGAATTTGGAAAGTTAAATTTAGTTTGAATTGCCCCAAAAATCTATTCCTCTAAGCTATCTCCAAATAGGTTTTGTTAATGAGTTATAAACCATTTATGAAAAAATCAATTTGGGTAATTCTAGCCGCCTTTGTCGCTGGTTGTACCCCTACCAAAATTGTCGTTCCCTTGGAAGAAGGACAGGTTCAAGTTGGCGCTACGCTAGGTCGCCCAAAAATCAATTCAGGAAGTTTACCGCTATTAGGAATTTATGCAGCAAAAGGTATGAGCGAGAGTACTACTGCCTATGGCGCGGCGCAACTAAGTTCAGCACTTTTTGGAGCCATACAGCTTGATGGAGGTGTGGTTAAAGGCCTTCGTCCTTCTCAGGGCTTTACTCCAGGATTTAGTTACAGCTATGGCGGTAATGTATTTGTCAGTGCCAGAGATTATGCAGTTCGCGTATACCCTGAAGCAGGGGCAAATATGTTTTGGCAGAAAGGTCCTCATATTTTAAATGTAAGCGCCAACAGTTGGGTAGACCCGACTTGGTTCCTCGCGGAATATGGCAGAGGGCAAATACTTGCACCTTCATTAGGTGCTGGGTATAGACTGCGTTACAAATGGCTCGAAGTACAAGCCGAATACAAAATTATTAATCCAACCCGAGAAATTCATGTGCCGCAAGCATATGTTCCGTCAACCTTAGGGCTAGGTGGTAGAGGATTTTACTGGGGCGCAGCCATAAACTTTTAAAAGATGAAGAAGACATTATATATCATTACTCTGTGCTTAGGAATTGCCTCTTGTGCAGATATAGGTTCAGCTATGTTCTTCGGTGGCAGCGGAGAGTACAATTTCTCCAATGCCGATTTAGACACAGCCTATCATATTGATGAAGAGAAAATTCACCTGTTCACTGTTCCTTCTGAAGACGACACTATTCATGGTTTATTTCTAGGCGATTTTTCACAGATTGAAAACGACACCATCATCGTCTACTTGCACGGTAATGGACCTTCTATGGATGGTTTCTGGTCGACAGTGGCGGTATTAGCAAACATTGGTCATCAGCATCGTTATGGTGTGGTGATGTACGATTATCGAGGTTTTGGAAAAAGTACTGGTGCTACTCAAAATGCTGCAACTATGGCTGCGGATTATGATGCAGTACTATTGTGGCTTGAGGATCGAGGTTTAACCTCTGACCGAATGGTGGTTTTTGCAAATTCATTAGGTTCTTTACCCGCCGGCCCTGCAGCCGCTGGCGGCTCGCGTATTACGGTTGAAAAACTGGTCATGGAAGTACCTCAAAGTTCGGCAGATGTAATTATGCAAAATGCCACTGGATTGAGTCTGCCTTCTTCAATGATTACAGAATACAACTTTGATCTTGGTCAAGACATGGAAAATTACCCGGGTGAACTTCTTTGGATGCATGCAGAAGAGGACAATGTCGCACCGGTTGAAACAGCTCGTAGTGCTATGCGTAGGCATGAAGGTAGTTACTACAGAGAAGAAGTTTACCCTAATGTGGGCCATGGTTTGCGTTGGGATATCGGTAATGAAGAATGGACGCGTGTAATTCATGAATTCATTCTAAATTAATCCCTTGGTTTTCGGGATGTAGCTCAGGTGGTAGAGTACACGTCTGGGGGGCGTGAGGTCGCAAGTTCAAGTCTTGTCATCCCGACTTCGTTTTTGAAAGGACTGCTATGTTTAGCAGTCCTTTTGCTTTACAATATCTCATAAATGAATCGTTTTTAGTTCTGATTTTTCACCCTGAGTCTTTAAATCCAACAAAAACGGAGTTTAATGAGACAATCTTACGGCTTGGCTCATTCTCTCAACCTTCATCTTAGAGGTATCAAACACATGATGAGATGAGAACTTTTGTACTAACATTATTACTATTTGCTTTTGGAGTTGCTCAAGGGCAACAACTCGAATTGAAAGGAACTTCTTATGGGTCAGTGACATCCGCGATGTATAAGGAAGCTAAGCTGAAGGTTTCAGTTTCTCCGCAAGAATTTCATGATTTGACCTTCGCCTATCCAGGACTGAAAATCTTTTTCGCGAATCGAATGGATTATCAAGACTGCATGCTCGGATATGGAAGTGTTGTTCGTTGGGAATTGACCGAGGAAGAAAAGAGAAACTTGCGCAATTTTGTAAAGCGAAATGGTGGTAAGATGCCCAAGTATAGACCGCTTAAGACAGTTTCTCCTTCACCAAGTCTACCAGTAGTTGAAAGTGAAGAAAAAACCAACGAAGTGGAGAAATTGGATCAAGATCCGGTAGCACTTATAGAGAATGTTGAATCGGCTGTACCTCCCACTGAAAGTCCAGTTAGACAGATTGAAATGGAGGAGGAGTTACCTCAACCATTGAATACAAGATCTTCTAGAGAAGTAATGGTTACTCCACCTATGAAGTATGAAGCTGGCAGACTTATAATGAATCAGGAGGGTTTACCGTTCCGTGAAGCAAAGGCACTTTCTAGAGTAAGTGATTCTGACGCGTTACGTCATTTTCGCAAGGCTGGTAGATTACGTGCTTGGAATTTCCTTTGGGGTTATACGGCGGCTCTAATGTTTTCCACGGCTATTGACTATGAAGAACCAGTCCCTGCTTTAATAGGTGCTGGAATATCAGGTATAGTCGTATACCGTGAAAAGCTTCGTAATGAATCCATTGAAGAAGCTGTCTTGGAATATAATTCTGTTTTACCTGGTTACGAATAGGATGTTAGCCAGAGTTAAGTAATGGCCAGTCGAGTCTTTCGGCTGGCTTTTTTTATAGTTTGATTAGAGGTTTAAATTGTTCAATTCGTTGGTTTGAGATTCTTACCGTGTAAACACCCGGTGCCATGAATAAAGTATTGAGTGAAATCTTTTCAGATTCCTTGAATTCTCTTGATAAAACCTTTTCACCTTGAGCTGTCCATACTTCAAGAAGGCCAGAGCGAATGCTTTCTGGCAATAGAATTTCTACTTGATTGTACCTCGATGGGTTTGGATTAATTGAAAATTCATCCTTATTGTTATTTTCATCTATACCTATCTCATTCAATGATTTTGTAACTACGATGGTATCTCCGCATTCATTAAAAGCATACAAACTAACGTTGTAATTAAATGATACGGTAGGGAAGGTATGTGCAATATTCGTAGCCTGTGTTACACTTTGAGTACCATCTCCCCAATCCCAGATTAATCCCGAGGATCCACTGACTGTTGCGAAGAATGAAACCAAAAGGCCATTTGCTCCTGAGGAAACCAAATTAAAAGTGAAGTTTGCCGAAAGAGGTGCACATGTTGAAATGCTGTCGGAATAACTTAGAGTGCCGGAACAACTATCGGTTGCAGATAGCGACACCAAGTAAGTGCCGGCGTTTAAATAGGTGTGTGTAGTCGTTATACCGCTTCCAGAATTACCATCGCCAAAATCCCATTGATACGAGGTAAGTCCTGATGGGTTGGCATTAAAACTGAATTGATTTCCAACATTGGTGTAATTAAAGTTCAATTGAACGGATGGGCACACTGTTAAATTCTTAGAGGTACTGTCGCTTGTACCGCAGGCGTCGGTGGCAACTAGAATCACAGTGTAAACACCGGCTGAGGCATATGTATGGGTGGGGTTTACCGTAGATGCGGTTGAACCATCTCCAAACGACCATTGATATGTCAGTCCTGCTCCAATGCTACCAGAACCAATAAAATCTATTGTAAGGCCATTATTCAAGTTTGAAATATTTGCATCTACTATACTGCAAACAGTTAAAGAATAACTTATTGTATCAGATGAACCACAGCCGTTGTAGGCAACTTGTTGAACGCTGTAAATACCAGGCAGCGGATAGGTGTAGGTGACTGAATCACCAAGGGATGTATTACCATCTCCCCAGAGCCATACTATGGAATCATTAGTACTACCCGTATTAACGCCAGTTGCCGTAGTTCCATTTAAGGATATCGTACCTGCAGCTAATACAGAAGGACAGGGGAGTGTCGTGAAATTAATCACGGTATTCGTACTCACTGTAGATGCTCCACAGCTGTCTCTTACGTATACGGTGTATGCTGTGTTAGGGACTAGACCATTAAGAAGGGTAGGACTGGATGTGGGATTTATTATTGATCCTGTTCCTAAGGTGAAACCACTTGGTCCGTATTCTAACCTGCTTGCGCTAGACACTCCTTGCCACGAAATAGTAGCTTGTGTAGGAGTAATATTTGTTGCGGATAAAAGCTGCGGTGGTGGACAGTTGATCGTACCTCCAAATTCCACATCGTCTATACAGACAGCCGAAGAAAATGGAAAGAAGCCTCCACTTCCTTTTTTAATGGCTTGGAAAGTGACTACGACTGTATCGCCTTGGTAACCATTTAGAGAACACGTTTGCTTCAGCCAGGCTTGATTGGCACTGCTTTGTTGCTGACCTACAATTGTACTGATTAAAGAATCGGTACCCCCAATACGCCGAACAAAAACATTCAATCGATCGATTTGGAAACCATACATATGGTACCAGAACGAAAACTCTGGGGACAAAACCTGTCCAAGACTCACTTCGGGAAATTCCATATTGGCGGTATCCACAACTTGGCTGGTTGCATTGGCAAAAAAGTATCCGCTGGTTCCTCCGGTGTGGTCGTTATTGGGACCTGTAAATGCAAAATGATCGTAACCAGAACGAGCTCCTGTCCAATAGTAACCGCTCGAGCCATCTTCTAATCTTTTGAAACAATTACCAATTCTTCCTGAAGGTCTGAATGACGAAGGGGGTTGCCATGTATTCTTATTGAAGGCATTGGTATATGGGGCAACAAACGTGGTGCAAGCTGTGAAAAAATTAGGTCCTCTAACCCATTCACTTTGGTCGGAACTACTGCAGCTATCTCTTACTTCCCAACGATAATTGGTATTGGGATCTAAACTGGATAACGTGATTTGGTTGTTACTTAAGTTGAGATAGGTCCAGCTCCCATTATTGTTTTTCCGGTAGCGTAGCTGAAAATTTGTTGCACCTCCAGGTGTCCATTTCAAATCAGCTGTTGTTGTGGAAACAGCAGGGATTCTCGGGTAAATTGGCCTCGGACAACTAGGAGCTGAAGTGATAGAAATATCATCAATACTAAATGGTTGTGCACTAATAAGGACTTTGGGTTCATAGCTAAAAATCACTCTGACTGTATCATCTGTGTTGTAATTCAAAGGCACTATCATTTCCTTCCATGCAGCTGATTGTGATCCTTGTAAAGCACCTGCTGTATCGAAGACAGCAGTGGTATTTCCGTTCAACTCTTGAACTTTTACTTTTAATGTGCCAAAGGGTGTCGTTTGAGTAAATGCATGGAGCCAGAACTTTAGTTCGGGATTAACCACTGAATCAAGAGCAATCCAAGGCGTGGTTATTGACAGATTAGTGGGAGCTGTACTGCCATAGCGATAGTTCGTGGCTAAGAACTTTCCTTGACCAGTTGGACTATGGTCTGTATTTGGTCCCTCGTCTTGGTTTTTAGGTCCACGAGCTACTTTCCAATAGAAGCCCAAAGATCCAGAATCCAAAAAGCAGTCACCAAACGTACCTTGGTCAAACCAGCTAATAGGAGCCACCCAATCATTGCTTTCAAAATCTTCATCCCAAGGAGCTAAGAATGCGCCGCAATCTGTTTCAATAGTCACATATTCAGACCAGATAGAAGTATCTTGACTACCACATATACCTCGAACTCTGAACGTATAAGAGGAATTAGGGGCAAGGTTTGATATGCTAAATTGATTTGAGCTCGTGATTGAAGTCGTTCCTGAAGAAGGTACTGAAGAGCTTTGTGCCCATTGAACTTGGTAGTTAGTGGCGCTTGTAGTATCCCAGCCTATTGTTGCTGCACTCACACCTTTGGATAGGATAACAACTTTTATAGGTTTATCGCAGCTCGAGGTATCCTCAGTTACGGTGAAATCATCGATGCTCGCGCGAGCGTTTAAACCTGAATTGAAACCATTGAAAGACCTGTATGAAGTAAACTTAAAGGCCACCGTATCCCCTTTATATGCCGAGATATCTTGATAGAATTGGTGCCATGGACTCGCGTTGGAAACGAATGCACCTGTACTAGGGAGTAAAGAATCTAGTAAAGTCCACGTACCGGATGTATCCGTGGTAATTGAAAATTCGAGCTTTTCTATATCGTCCCCCCATAAATGATACCAGAAGGCCACCTGTGGCAAAGAGTCGTTATCAAGTGAGATATACGGTGATATTAATTCGCAGATAGTATCCCCTCCTCCTAAAAGAGGATACGGCCAAGAGCCAATAAACCCTTGTCCACCACTCGTATGGTCACTCACAGGTCCTGAAAGTGTATTAACAGAACCTGGAAATGGCGCTTTTACCCAATAATATGTTGATCCACTTCGATCCCAACAAGAATTAATGGAACCTATATTAAACTGGGATGATGGAGCGACCCATCCACCTGCTGTGCCCGAAAAGGCCTCTGTGTATGGGCTATTAAATAAACACGGGATGGTGCTCGAGCTTGAACAAGATTTTGTGAATTCAGGGGTAGAAGAGGTCATTATATTTCCTGAAGGAGAAGTATAGATGGTTGTACCAGTTGCTACCTCTTGAATTGTGTAGGAACATTCGCTCTGAAATTGACCACCACCTTGCCAATTAAAAATAGCTGTATCTCCAAGGCCAACACTGATTTGATAGGAGATGCTAGATCCGCTTTGTAAAGTGTAGGTTGTGGTCGTACTCGGAGTTATAAAAACCGTCATTGAGTTCCCGTTCCAACCGTCCCCATAAGAGTCAAGAAGGGTTAATGTATATTGACATTGACCGCTCAAACTGGTCCATGAGAGAATGGTGAAGAATAAAGCAGCCTTTAGTGATAAAAGTCTCAATCGAATGATTCGTAGCATTTTTTTTTAAACGAATAGAGCTTCCCAATTGTTCAAAGCAACGGTTATTTCTTTCTATATTCGAGAAACACTCGTTTCAACATGGAAGAACAACCCATACTGGTCTTATCTGTACTCGTCGCATTTACTATTATCGGAGTCATTCTGGGTAGACTAACCTCCACAAAATCAGTAGATGACTTTGCGCTTGGCGGTCGTAACATGGGCTTTTTTCCGTCGCTAATGACCTTGAGTGGGACATTTGTCAGCGCGGTAACGCTGATGGTCTACACGTCATTTGTATACATTTACGGGATTAGTGCAGCATGGATATTTGTGGGCTATACACTTGGTTTTCTGTTTTTTATACCATTTTCCTTAAAGCTTTATAGACTTTCTTTAGAACACCAATTCTTTACATTAACCGATTACTTCGTTTTCCGTTATGGTCGTAAGACTGCGCGTTGGGTCATTGGCGTCATTTTCGTTTGGTATGTGGGTTTATTATCTACTCAATTATTGGTTGGATCAAACCTATTGAATGAGTTAGGAGGAGTGCCGGTAACCTTGGCTAAACTCGGTATGTTGATTACCGTGCTCACCTATTTGCTGGTAGGAGGTTTTGGTTCTGTAGTGAAGACAGATATCTTCCAGTTCTTGGTGATATTCTTAGTTCTTATCCTCGTTACACTTACCATTAATGAGGGAGGAGATGTTCCCGAAGAAATGTACCAGCCCTTCAACGCTGGAGCAGTGAATATCATTGCATTTTTGCTTTTAGGTATTCTGACGCCATTTGCGACGCAGGACTATTGGCAGAAGGTATTTGCCATGAAGAATGAAATTGTGGTAAAGCAGAGTTTCCGAGTAGGAGCGGGGATCAATATTTTATTGACCGTGGCACTTACTTACGTTGGACTTATCGCTCGTAGCTCTTTTCCTATCTCTGGTGCAGTGGCAAACGAGCATGCCGAGATGATGGTCCTAAGGACCTTTACTGAACTTGTCCCGCCTGAATTCCAGGTGGCTGTTTTAATCTCCTTTTTTGCGGCTATTCTATCTACTTCCGATACCTATCTCTTCTTGTTGAGTTTAAATGTGACGAACGATCTTTTCCCGAAGAAAGGTGAAGATGCAGCCTCAGGCATTGGCCGTATACGTAAAGCA
>Ga0213865_10002090_pt1 | contig 12692 bp, 31 predicted proteins | sample PICome_6_FD_160100 | JGI IMG/M metagenome (GOLD analysis project Ga0213865, IMG submission 160100) | Coastal seawater microbial communities near Pivers Island, North Carolina, United States - PICO282 | ecosystem: Environmental > Aquatic > Marine > Coastal | place: USA: North Carolina...
GTTACATACGGAGCGAAGGCTCCTGCACCCGCTGCTGGTTCAACAACCACACTATTACTATCTACATATTTATAAAAGGTAGATGCGCAAAGATCCGCTATTTGCGGATCTGTATAAAATTTGTCTAAGTCTTTACTCTGCAAAAAGAACCTCCCTTTTGCCTTTTGGAATACTACATTTTGGAAAGTCTTTAACTAGGTCAGAGCCTTTTTTAAATATAAGACGAACCTTTGGAAAATCAATAATTTCGTGAATAATATATATTAATTCTTCTGCGTGCTCTTGAGCTTCTTCAGCGTCAAAAGTTCTACCTACGCCCATCATACGACTCGGCATAAACTTGCACCCACCATTTGTAAACCCTTTTGCATCATAGCATACTCCACTTTCATCAACGTGATCGTAGCCTTTTTGATCTACAAAGGTAAGCTCGGGGAACCACTTGGGAATCTGTCGCTCAAAGAAAGGAGCCGCAACACGTCCATCTCGAAAAAGCTCTACACACTCTTCACCAGAAAGGTCTCCAAAGCGAAGATTTTCTGTGGGAATGTTGAAGTGGTAAGTCTTGTTCAATTCGTGTTTCATAAATATTCCTTTATTCAATAATACATATTATAGTACATTTAGTACAAAATGTCAAGAAATATTTTTAGATACGGGACAAATCTACTCCGTATTTTTCTAGGTGTGAGAGCTTTCCAAGGTCGTACGCGAGAGCGTAAGCAAAATAACCACCTGTTTCCACGTTAGCCCATTTTTCTGTATCGTCCCTAATCTCTTCCATAACATAAATCGCGTAGCATTTACTCCCATATTTTTCTTCATAGTTGACGTCTATGAATCCAGCTCGTTCGGCTTGGTAGTCGACGGAGAGTTCTTGTTCGATTCTTGCGGGCTTTTGGTAGACTGCTGACCAGACGATTTCTCCGGGCGAAAACGATTCCGAAATACAAGACTCAGGGAGTACAGCGACTCCGCTTTCTCTCTCAACCTTTGGTACTCCGACTCGCTCAATGATAGATCTAATGAATCCACTCGATCTAAATAGTCCTCCCGCGATCTCTGCGATGGAGTCTCCGGAAAGGTATCGTTCAACTGCTTCACGAATTTCTTCATTTGTTGCTCCTCGTCCGCGATTCTGCTTTTTACGTACTTCTCGATACTCGATTTTATCTTGGTAATCATCAATGATCCGTTGTAGGCGCGTGGTATTGTATGCTATATTCAGCATACTGCAGGCTTCCTTCTTGGAAATGGGTTGCTTTCCATTCAATAGGCGTATAACTTTCGATATATTGCTGTCGCTCAGATTCTCGTAGTCTTTTTTCTTTAATCTTCTTACCATTAAATATTCTATCCCAATTATCTTCAAATACTTTACGTTCTAGGTTTGGATCTATAGGTCGCTGTCTGCTTCCCTTACTCACGAGGATCATCTCCTATCATCATACGCAGATACCAAATTGCTTTTTCTACGTCTTGTTTTTTATTTTGTTTATTTTTGCAACGCCAGATATATTTAAACGCATTGAGATGGCAATACTCTTCAAACCCTTCGTCTGAAGTAATTTGCTTCATTGCATCAATACATTCAACCCCGTCGCGATTATAATGTGCAGGACTGTTTACTGGATCATGAACCAGCTTAGGGCTTTTATAGCTTAGCCCTTTCCCATCTGCAGTTTTTGTCCATCCTTCTGATAGATTACCTGTCATTATCTACTCCTTAAATATTATATAGTGGGTATCATAGTCCATATGATCCACTCTATGGCCGTCTGTTGTGTAAATAACGTAACCAAAATTAGATAAATAGTTTTGTAAGTCATCTCGCTCTTTTTGATCTTTATCCCAGTTTGTTACTTGATGCGTTTCTAGTAAAATTGTTATATTATTCGCATGGAGGGTTTCTGCCGCTGAGTAAAAAATCTCATATTCTCCTCCTTCAATATCACACTTTATAAATGAAATATTCTTACCTGCGCAAAACGTGTCTAGCGTAGTCGAAGAGACCACAATAAAATTTTCTGGTGAGTGCCCCCACGTTCCGTGCTCCCCTAACTCACTTCTTATAGAATGCCCTCCTGCGTCATAGCCGTTGTCAAAAAGATTACAAGGCTCCCCTCTCCTACTTAGTGCAAGAGGTATAACAGTGACGTTGTGCATATTATGAGTATTATTAGTTAAAACCGTAACATTGTCTGGGTGCGGTTCGAAAGCATACACTCTCTGAAACTTTTTACTCATTAAAGTTGTGTAGGTGCCAAAGTTTGCACCAATATCTAGAGCACACCCAAGAGAGCGGGGCAGTGACCTAAGGTAAGTATCAATAAACTCTTCTTGTCTCATTGGGCTGTAATCCTCTGTTCGTAGTCAGCAAGAGACTCATCCCACCAATCGGGAGTTGGTCTATGACTCCAACTGGCGAAAGTAGCCTTGTCAAGATGATAATAGTCACGGTAAGACTGTATTGGATCATCATAGTTTTTGAGTACGTCAGGCATCGCAAGTCCAAACGTGGTGAACCCCACTCGTTCAAGATTAACTGGGTCGGGCAGTTTGTTAATGACTTGCCAGAAAGATTTATGCTCTTTCCCATACCTGTATCTAAATTCCTCTGCGAGTGCGTGTGCATAGCACCAAGTCCACTCATAGTTGTCTAATGATGATCGTGTCCATATCGTGCAGGGATGATTATACATCATACCCAGATACGGTGTTAGTTGTCGTTCTTCAGGCTTGAGAGGTTTCTCAAGCTTTTTGTATTCGTTGAGCACTGCGGCTTCGTCTTTCTCAAGTGCACGAGGAACAAAACCAAGTAGAGTATCTACCCAGATAGCCGTGCATAGTAGCTGTGCGGCCTCGAGTATCATCTTGTTGACGTGTTTGTCTACGTGATACTCAGCACACTTGTCTAAATCTTTGTCAAGGTAAAATAAATTCACAGTGTTGCTCGATAAGCGTCAATAAGATTCCATTCTTTTTCTGTTAAACCAGGAAGAAGCTCATATAGTTGTGCTGATAAACTTTTATCTTGAGACGCAACAACTGAAATAACTTCTTGCCTAGAAGGTTTTGGAGTATCTTCATGTTCCCATTGAACTTCTAAGTGTGCTAGATATTCTGCGTACTCTTTCTCATAGTCATGCGTGGTTTTATCTAGCAGGGAGAGAAGCTGTTTTCGATAAGAGGAATTTCTAGAGGCTGACATTTCTGGGAAACAAGATACAACTCGTTTCCATAACGCAGAAACTCCGTTTTTATGAATACGATACTCGTTTTGGTAGTTTCGATTGGTTCCTGCTACGAGCATGCGAAGAATTAGCTTTTCTTCTTTTTTACTCTCTGGATAACGAAAAGTTATTGCTTCTACATATCCAGAGAGAAACTCAGTATCGAGGTTGATTTCTTCTGTAGTGTGTGGCATTTTGTAAACCTATTTTGATTAATTTAAAAGAATATTATACCCCAAAATAGGTCCTATGTCAAGACACATTTTAGCCACACCTCCAAATTCGCGGCTAGTTTCCTTCCCTTAATTTATTCAAAATATACGCTGGATCGGTAAACATATAGGGGTCACGAGGGCAGTTATCTTCCCGTCCTTCTTCAATGAACCAGTGTTCAATAGTGCCGTTGTCTACAATGCAAGCGTAACGCCACGAACGACGGCCAAAACCAAGGTTGTCCTTGTCTACCATCATGTTCATTGCTTCTGTGAACTTGCCACTGCCGTCAGGAATTACTTGAACTTCTTCAAGATTATTTGCCTTTGCCCAGGCGTTGCATACGAATGCGTCATTCACTGTCATGCAGAGAATATCTTGAATACCTTCGTTTCGAAGCTCCTCTGCCATTTGTTCAAAGCTGGGTAGCTGGTAGGTAGAGCAGGTTGGCGTGAAAGCGCCCGGCAGGGAGAACATCAGAACTCTACGTCCTGCAAAAAGCTCCCATGTGTTTGTAACAACCCACTCAAATTTATCTGTGATGGGATTTAACTCCCGAGTTTGAAAGGTTACTGACGGCACCATTTCTGGTAATGCTCGCCAGTATCCAGTTTCTTCATATTGATGTCTTTCTGCTTCAGTGCAAAAAATTGCCATTTCTATACATTCTCCAATCGTGTCATTAGTCTTTCGGCTCGGTTGGTCACTTGCTTGTGCCACCGACTATCTCGGCCTTCTACAGCCGCAGATGCCCACTCACCTCGCTCAAGGTGTGCGTTCATCTTCTTAAATTTACTCAAACGTGTGCGTCCCATATTGAACATCATGTTTACAAGAATTTCTTGAACTTCACCTGGAAATCCTTCCCAGATATCTGCACCGTAGAGAGCTACACACTCACTTATAGCCACATCGAGATCGCTTTCAAAGCACTCGATTGTTCGCTCAACTGATACGGGCTCTCCGACGTCATAGTTGTGCTCTGGATCTGACTCACGCACGAGATGTCCAACTCCGAAGGTTTTATACCCAAGATGGTCCAAATAAATTTCATAAACAACTCCTTCGTCAATCTTTAGCTGTTCGTAAACTGCTTCTCTGTTCATAATTTCTCCAAAATAGCGGGGCGCGAAGACCCCGCTCAAGCTTATGACTCTTTGCTAAGATTTTTTGTGCCGACGAATCGCCACTGATTTTTCTTTGCGTCATATTCATGTACAAGCACTACGTCGGTTAATCCAACCCTGAATGGAACTTTCTTTGATAAGTCAATTCCATATACTTGTACTTCTTCCATTTTTTGCGCTCTTCGTCCTTGCCCTGTTTCTTTCTTTTCTGTAGCAAAGCCCGTATGAGCAAATAGCACAACTCCAAGAGCTGTAAGTACTGCTAATTGTTTCATATATCTCCTATGAAATAGTAACCTTTAATGGTTGCAATTCCTTAGGGATTTCTTCATGCAAGTCTATGCATAGCAGGCCACGTTCCATGTAAGCACGATCAATTAAAACATGCTCACTTACTCCGAACGTCCGTGTGAAACACTTACCGCTTAGTCCTTTATAGATGTATGACTCATTTTCAGGAAGCTCCTGTTTTGTCTTACCTTCTACTTTTAGAACTCCTTTGTGTAGGCTAATCTCGATATCTTCTTTGTTCCAGTTTGGAACTGCTAACTCAATTCGAAAACCGTGGTCTCCTACTCTAAGTACATTAAATCGAGGATATCCTCCGTCAAGAGTTCCTGCAAATACGTTGGTGTCCATGAATCGGTCAAAACCTAACAAATACTTCTGTAGGTCAGCCATAGCTAGTTTAGTGCTGGTCATAAAGTTCTCCTTTTATGAATTGCGTCCTTTCGGTACGCTGGGGCTCTTTCGATGCCTCCGATTAAACAAAAATGAACCACTTTAGGCGGGTTCGTGCCTACAAATCTGGGTGCTCGTCATCTACTTCCAACACTCCTTGGTCTATTAAGTATTGCACTGCGCTTTCGATACCGTCTCGTCTTCCTAAATGAAAGGAGGTTCCTGCGGCTCCGGCCATGCAAACACCGAATATAATCAAAGAGATGTAGTAATCAACCATAAAATTCTCCGAGTCTTTTTTAAATATTTCGTATATTATACTAGAAAACTGTATGTTTTGTCAAGGGAAATTTTTCACATGACCTTCATAAAAATTGTTCTTGACAACTCTTCCTATGAAATGTTACAATATTATTACAAAATGATATTATATTTTGTGAAAAATTAACATAATACGCTGTGAAGCGATAGAGATCGTCGTGAGACGATAGGAGAATACAATGAAATATCTACTAATGGTGGTGGCACTGTTGTCCGCCCAAGCATATTCTCAGGAGATTGTGGTAGTCGAAAAGAAGGGTAAAACCTATGCGCTTGTAACAAGCTGCACGACTGCAAGTAGACCTACGGCTGTATCGGTAAGAGGCAGGCCAGAGAAAGGTTCCACCGTGATACTCAAAACACGGAAGAAAACACATAAATGTGAGGTTACAAAAGCTGTATTTATCACATAAAATAAAGGGGCCTAGTGCCCCTTTTTATTATAATCTTCAATTGCTGCCTTTATAGCATCTTCTGCCAACACACTACAATGTATTTTTACTGGTGGAAGTGTAAGTTCTTGTGCGATGTCTGTATTAGTGATTCGCCCGGCTTCTTCCAAACTTTTACCTTTGACCCACTCGGTGAGTAAAGAGCTAGAAGCAATAGCACTACCACAGCCGTAAGTTTTAAACTTCGCGTCTTCAATGATTCCATTTTCTACTCTTATCTGCAACTGCATGACATCACCACAGGCAGGTGCTCCCACCATACCTGTACCGACATCCTTATCCTCTCTATCCATCTTTCCAACATTGCGAGGATTCTCGTAGTGATCTATTACTTTATCTGAATACATTATCTCTTCCACCTCTCGAGAGTTTCTTTGTGTATAGCCTCATGTGAATAATACATGGTGATTCCACCAAATACCATTGGACAGAGGAATATTGCGAGTAGGCCGAGTAAACCTATATCCATTATTCTACTGCTAATACCGATTCAAGGTCTGGCTCAAAGAAGTCTGGTCCTTTAATAACTTTACCATCTTCCCGCTTCATCGGCATACCGTCAGGTCCGAGCTTGCTCATATTACTATAATGAACTTCTGTATAGCAAGCGTCAAGATCAATGCCAAATGCATGACCGGCTCCGTAAATAACATATAGTAGGTCTGTAAGCGCATCCGCTACCTCCACGATATCTCTGTTTTCAATTGCTTCTTCGAGCTCTTCATACTCTTCACGAATGAGTTCTAATCGTAACTCACGCGTAGAAAAGTCAGGAAACTCTGGTTCCGTCTTTACTTCCTGTCCGAAGGCTTCCATAAAGTCTCCTGCCAGTTCAAAGTTAGTTACATAATTACTCATTTCTTATTCCTTTTACTACGTGATATAGCGGCTTTTTTGTCTAACCGCCGTTTTTCTGACTTAGGAGTATAGTATTCGCGTTGTCGATACTCCCATACAATGTCTGCACACTTCTTTTTAAACACGCGAAGAGCGCTCTCGACATTTCCATTTCTTACTTTAACTTGAGGCATTTGCTTCCTTTTTACGAAGCATGGGAGGTAGTCCCCATACTGCTTGAGCTTCAGCCTTGTTTCCGGCTGCATCAATGACGAGCATGACGCGCTTTCCTTGTAACCACGCTTCCTGCTGGTTACGCAATCTTTGCATAGGTGTAAGACTACGGCAACCTTTGCTACTACGACGTAGACCCTGGCTGGTGTAGTTTGACTTGCCCATACGCTTCTTCTTTGCCATTAAAATACTCCTTTTCTGATAAAAGCCCACCCACGTTTTCGAAGGTAGACAACTTGTTTACGAATACTGTTGATTGACCGATCTGGAAACATCTCCAACAACTCCTCTTCTGTTTTGAAATAGTAGTGAAGTCGGAGGAGGTTGCGCTCAGCGTGTGTCCACGGTCTTTTCTGGTAATCTTTCATGTTATATATTATACTGCTTTCGGTTACAAAAGTCAAGAAGTATTTTCTGGCGGTGTCGGGGTTTCATACCAAGAGGGGTAAATTGAGAGAGTTGCGTTTTCTCCATCCCACTCGCAAACAACCTCGCGACTTCCTACTTTATATACATAAACACGGTAGGGACTTGTCATAAGCCCTCCACCGTAAGAAAATTCTATATTTGCACCGCCAAAGCGATTCCATGACTCATCTATCAAGTCTGCGCACGCTACCCATCCTTCACTCATAACCGCTCCGACCCCGCCTCAGCTTTTCGCGACGCTCTATATCTTTCTGAGCCATCATCTCTGTAGCTTTATATTCCCAGACGAAAGGTAATAGTCCATGCACTATCATTACAAATCCTACTGACCATGCGAAGCGCAGATGCTCGAAGTAAGTCTCTCCAGCTTCCTGTAAATGTTTAATCCTCACCTTCGCCTCCTACTACAAGCCAGAAGATAACCATTGTAGCTGCTATACTCATTACTAAAATCATTCCAAATTCATTCATGCCCACCACTCTTTCATAATTGCTACTGTAAGCATAAACCAGCTTACCGTGTTTAACATAATCAGTGCTCGGTCTCGCCAAATCACTGACACCCAGATCCAGAGTAGAATACCTACCCAACCGAAGTATAAATCATACATTCGATACTCGATACCTGCTGCACGCATTGCAAGTGACATCAATACAATGATAGATGCAGCCCATTTTAAATACCAGTGAAAGTCCTCTGGCCACCACTTTCTATCCGGCTTTGAAATGCCCATAGCACGAACCATAGGATTTCCAACGCCTTTGTTCCCTTCATTTTTCAATTCCACACTCCAAATTTATATGTTGACAACCCCGCTCAACCTTGCTATAATAACTAAATGAAATACACAAATCTTCAAATTATCGAAGCAGTTGCTTCCTTCCAAAGCCTAGCCACTGCTGCTAGTGTTCTTGGCACTTCCAAAGACTCTATCCGTGACATTCTTCTTCATGAGCCTGCTGTTTCTCAGTATCACAAATCAGGTGGTCGCTGGGATTTCGCTTGTAAACGCTATCTTGAACAATTCTGTGGTCCACAAGATAAAAACTACGATCCTGCCATAGAATTCGAACTTGAGAGCGAGTTCCAACTCCTCTAATTTCAACTCTACTTTCTAATAATACATTATTTTTACTTCAGTTCATCCCGCCCAGCCTTGTCTACCATACACCAAGGCAAAAACAGTATTTTACTTATGCCAAAAAGTGTGATAAAATATATCATAAATTGATAGACAATCAAGTCAATCATAATTCTTACCAACTAATGTGTACCAAAGATAATACTGCTATTATGTGCATAAGCAACACCCGAAGCCCTGAGCGTAGGAGTGTTGCATACACGGGATTTCAGTAAGATATCTGAAGGTACATATAACCACGCTACAATCCTCTTCTAATCTGTTACAAATCAAGGTAACGATTACGACAAACCAAATGACCCCGATAATCAAATAACTCTAAAGCGGGTCAAAACATACAAACTGAATTACTCAAAATTTAATAATTTTTTCTAATTGCGCAAAAGCCGAAATTTTTTTAAAGGGTCGTAAAAGACCCTAATACTTTACAATAATTTACGTCTAATTCCGTCAAATATGAGATAGAAAGGATAAACTATAGCGCCTACAGCACAGATTGATGCTAGTGTTAGAAACATTCCAGCAACTCCGTAGATCAACCACATTGTAATCGTAGGTAGTATTTCAATCATTTCGAAGACCTCCTGAAAGCTACTGTAAACTTTACTTCTTCTACTTCATTTGCAAAGTGTATGCGATTGCTATAGGGATCGAGCCTACATTCAATATTTTCTAGCTCACAGATCGCTGCAGCACGCCCAAACCCCGCTACGGTTTTAAACTCTGTGCTGGGTCCATAATACTTATTTTCCACCATTTCTTCCTCGTAGTATCCACCGCACATTATATACCTCCAGGGTAGTTATCAAGTTGCTCTAACTCTTGTGACCCCGCTACTGCTTTTTCAAGAAAACGGAGAGCTTCCTTTGGGCTCTTTTCAAGTCCAGCCAGATGCTTACTCTCAAGACCAAGATGGTCAGCGATACTCTCAACGATCTCAACCTTCGTGATAGGTTTTTCACCAGTCTTTGAAACATAAACCTCTCTCCTGTAAACGCCTTCTCTACTTAATTTTCCAATAATTGATTTCTTACTTTTACCTAAACACTCTGCTAGCTCTTCTACTGTCTCTGGACTTGGCTTATCTAGGTAAGCTCCTACTAGCATATTAGTTTGTTCTTCAGTATAGTTGCTCACTACGATGCTTCCTCTTTCTAGTATATTTGGTTTTATCTCTGTGAACCGAGCTTCGGTTGAACTTTGCTGCAAACTTCGCAACGGGGTTATGTGCAATTCGCTCACACTGAGCAGAGCAGTAATATGCCCACTCTAGCACTGCTCGGAATTCCTTTCCACACTTTTTACACTTCCGTTTCGTCGTCATTTTCCTCTGGTTCCCATTTAAATGTTATTTCTGTGCCACTCATGTCAAGACCGACATTCTTTGTAGCATATTCTAGATAACCTACTGGCACATTTTCCATGCCAATAGCATTTGTATATCGTTCTAGCACTTCGTTATAGGATTCCTCCTGTTCCGCTACTTTATGTTCTAAAGCATCCATAAGCTCATAGCCTCGGTTTAAACTGTCATAGAGGTCTTCAAGCTGACCACGAAGGTCATCTAGCTCTTTTTTAAGATTACGGTCTTGCGGAAATTCGAATACATTTGACATACGGTTCTCCCTAATTTTGATACCATAATTATACAGGAGTTTGAAATTTTTGTCAAGAATTTTTTATGTGGAGGGGATATAAAAAAGCCCGTATGAAACGGGCAAAGGACTTTGCTATGTCGAATAAGTGTGGAAGCCCCTCCATGCTTGACCCACTGTCCGCAACAAGGTTCTGTTTCCGAGCCAAACCTAAAAACGCACGCATACACATTTACGCTGGGTAGTATGAACAGCGACGCAGCGTAGTCAGTAGAGGTTGGAGCAAATCGGCTCATGTTACTACTGCTATAGCCCGCGATTTAAGTAGTAATTATACTACTGAGAGGTGAAAAAGTCAAGAATTATTTTCCGCTTGGTAGATATATTTTTCTTCAAACTCAATGTTGAAGGGCTTTCCAGGCTCTTTACGTCGCTTCACACGACGAGCAAACATATAACCACCACGTTCTTCGCCAAATACTAGCTGTGCATCAGCCCAATCAGGATTTTCCCATAGGAATACATCCAGCTCATGCCGTAGATTTTCCACTGTTAGCCGCATAATACCCCCGAGTTTTGCATATCAAAGATGGTCTGCCGAACTTGAATCATTTCTGCAGTAAACAAGGCTGTAGTTACAAGCCAGCCTAATAAAATAGCCCTAGTTTCTGTCATCACCAAATCAACCCCGCATCTTGCATATCAAAAATTACACGTTGCACTTGAAGCTCGTCAAATGCCCATTCATATTCTAGCTCTTTACGAATCTCGCCCACAAACACAGAGCGTTGCCCGTTAAAGAGAGTAGAAGTGTGACGGTCAACGACCGCCACCATTTCAGAGTAAGTCAGCATTAGCCTACCAGCGCGTCGATCATGAACTGGAGGTCAGGCTTAGTCATCTTCGCAAGTGAAGGCAACTCTCGGCCAATTGCGTTCTGCACACGCTCAACAAGCTCGGCCTTCATTACAACAGGCTCGCCACGCTTAGTTACACGCTCTACTTTCTGGTAGATGCCCATTGCAGAGAGCTTTGCGATGATGCTACGTGGAGTCTTCTCAAAACGCTCAGCAAGCGCGTCAACAGTAGCACGAGTTGGTTCAAGTTGATACTCTTCAGCCATGATAGCCAAGATGTCGTCAGAGTAGTTAGGTGATGCTTTTGCAGTCAAAGTGTCAGTCATAAAAAATTCTCCCAAAAATTTGTTTGTGTTTCGATTCAATAAAGTAATTATACTACTGAGGGGCGTGAAAGTCAAGAAATAATTTTCAGTCCGCCCAAAAAAATTCTTCTTCGTCGCCAGAGTCTTCAAGCAATGCCTGAACAAACTCGCACTCGTTGTCGCTCTGACAGAGTACAAACTCTTCTGTGCGAAGGTCAAAGCCAACTTGATAGACAGCGAACGGGTTGGGTATTACTTCAAACCAGAACTCGTCACCATACACTTCGTCAAACAGGTCTTCTAGTGTGCCAGCCGCAGGACGTGTAGCAGCTTGTGCCTGCTCTCGTGTGTCAGCAAGAAAGTTGTGCCACTCCAGTGCATTATACATTTTGCACTTTTGGTCAGCGATGTCGAATGTTACAGCAATAATTTTTTCCATAGCAGTCTCCTTATTTAATGTAAACATTATACTACCACGGGCACTATAAGTCAAGAACTATTTTTCCGAATTGGTCATAAATTACCGCAACCGAATTCCGGGGGGCCGCTCACGACCTCGACGGGGTCAAGTCTAATTTGCCCAAATCTACCGCGAAAAACTGTCGATATCTTACTATAACCCCGCAGAGACTTCTACTTCTATTTTTATGCACAATTACCCCAAAAAGTGCTTGACAAATCGTCGCCGCACTACTATAATCGGCGCCGCAACCAAGACTGGTATTTTTCACAATTTGCACAAATGCCGTAAAAAGTACTTGACATCGTCGGTGCACTACTGTAAAATTGGCGCGATGCGCTTTCCAGGTTTGTGCACAATTGCCCCAAAGAATCCTTGACTTTTCCCGGGCCTGCCTGTATACTACCAGGGTGGGGCGGGGTTCAGCAGAGACTAGTCGCATCGAAAAAAATTTTATGCAATCGTGCAAAAAAGACTTGACTTTTCGACCCCGCACTGGTAAACTGGCGCAGGCAACACTGTACAAAATCGTAGTAGCACTACTACTGGCGCGCCGGCGCCAAAATCCCTGAAAAAGTCCAGAAATTTTGACGCCTGGCCCGGAGCGGATTATTTTGCGAGGTGGTCCAGATCCATCGCCTCGAGTAAAAAGAATTTTGCATCCTCCAAATTACGAACCCGCGAAAAATCATAACGGTCGTGGAATTGAGGGTCGATGGTCGCCTTCAATTCGTTGACGATGCCGCGAATGTATGCTTCCTGAATTTCCATTTCTACAGTCATTTTTAAAGTCTCCCTAAGTGATG
>Ga0213865_10002093_pt1 | contig 12683 bp, 10 predicted proteins | sample PICome_6_FD_160100 | JGI IMG/M metagenome (GOLD analysis project Ga0213865, IMG submission 160100) | Coastal seawater microbial communities near Pivers Island, North Carolina, United States - PICO282 | ecosystem: Environmental > Aquatic > Marine > Coastal | place: USA: North Carolina...
TAATGTGGTTGGTGTGTTTGGTCTGTTGCAAACAGTCGCGGATGCGCTGAAATACGTTGTGAAAGAAATCGTGGTGCCCGCGGGCGCCGATAAAACGGTTTTTTTCCTTGCGCCGCTGATTTCTTTTGTGTTGGCGATGGTAGCCTGGGCGGTGATCCCGTTCAATGATGGCTGGGTCTTGGCCAATATCAACGTTGCTATTCTATATGTTTTCGCGATTTCTTCGCTTGAGGTCTATGGCGTTATCATGGGGGGCTGGGCCTCGAATTCAAAATATCCGTTTTTAGGCTCATTGCGCTCAGCAGCGCAGATGATTTCTTATGAAGTGTCGATCGGCTTGATTATCATTGGAGTTATTATTTCAACAGGATCCATGAATTTTGGCGATATTGTTGCAGCGCAAGATGGCGCTTATGGGTTTTTCAGCTGGTATTGGTTGCCACATCTGCCCATGGTATTTTTGTTTTTCATCTCTGCATTGGCAGAAACAAATCGCCCGCCTTTCGATCTGCCGGAAGCTGAGTCAGAATTGGTGGCTGGCTATCAAGTTGAATATAGCTCGACGCCTTTCCTATTGTTTATGGCGGGTGAATATATAGCGATTTTCCTGATGTGCGCGTTGACCTCATTATTATTCTTTGGGGGCTGGTTATCACCAATACCAGGAATTCCCGATGGCGTTTTATGGATGGTTGGAAAGATGGCGTTCTTCTTTTTCATGTTCGCCATGGTGAAGGCCATTACGCCACGCTTTCGCTATGATCAATTAATGCGGATCGGCTGGAAAGTCTTTTTGCCGATGTCCTTGGCTTGGGTTGTTATCGTGGCCTTTTTTGCAAAATTTGAGCTGTTTGGCGGCGCCTATGCCCGCTGGATGATAGGGGGTTAAGATGAGTCAGATAGATTATACACGCGCCGCGAAGTATTTTTTGCTTGCCGATGTGTTTACCGGATTGAAGCTTGGCCTGAAATATTTCTTCAAACCAAAGGCAACGCTAAACTACCCTCATGAAAAAGGCCCTTTATCGCCACGGTTTCGCGGAGAGCATGCGCTGCGACGCTATCCAAATGGCGAAGAACGCTGCATCGCTTGTAAGCTTTGCGAAGCGGTTTGCCCCGCGCAAGCGATTACCATCGATGCAGAACCGCGCGATGATGGCAGCCGACGCACCACCCGCTACGATATCGATATGACCAAGTGCATTTACTGCGGCTTTTGCCAAGAGGCCTGCCCGGTTGATGCTATCGTGGAAGGGCCAAATTTTGAGTTTGCAACCGAAACCCGCGAAGAGCTTTTTTATAATAAAGATAAATTGCTTGAAAACGGCGATCGTTGGGAAGCAGAAATTGCACGCAATCTTGAGTTGGACGCGCCGTACCGATGATGGATTTTTTGAATGGGCCTTATTTGAGCGTTGCAAAGCGAAGAAATCGGAATGCGCTGAAAGGCGCAGAAGCTTATGACGTTGTTGTGGATGCGTCATTGACAAAAAAGGATATTTCCGGATGAGCGTGGTTGGATTTGCATTCTATCTGTTTGCGTTATGCACGGTGACAGGCGGGCTGTTTACCGTGGTAAGCCGAAACCCGGTGCATTCTGTTTTATGGCTTATCTTAACATTTTTATCATCTGCTGGATTGTTCGTATTGCTTGGCGCCGAGTTTGTGGCGATGCTTTTGGTCATTGTCTATGTTGGCGCTGTTGCGGTTTTGTTTCTCTTCGTCGTGATGATGTTGGATGTTGATTTTGCTGAATTAAAGGCGGAGATGGCGCAATACTTGCCGCTTGGCTTGTTAATTGGTTTGGTTTTGTTGATGCAGCTGTCGATGGCGCTTGGCGTGTGGAGCGTTGCTGACACGGCTGAGGCGGCGCGGGCAGCTGTGACCCCAGCAGAAACGCATAACACCGCGGCGCTTGGTTTGCTGATTTATGATCAGTACTTCTTGCTCTTCCAATTGGCGGGTCTGATCCTGTTGGTGGCGATGATCGGGGCGATCGTTTTGACCTTGCGCCACCGCAAGGATGTAAAGCGGCAAGATGTTTTGGCACAAATGTATCGCGATCCAGCATTAGCGATGGAATTGAAAGACGTAAAACCGGGGCAGGGGCTTTAAGCCAATGTCGCCTAAGATTACAGGAACCGAGGGAATTTTATGATTGGTTTAGAACATTATCTAACAGTGGCGGCCTCGCTTTTTGTGATAGGTATTTTTGGTTTGTTTTTAAATCGAAAAAACGTGATTATTTTGTTGATGTCGATCGAGCTGATGCTGCTTGCTGTGAACATCAATCTGGTCGCTTTTTCGAGTTTTTTGGGCGATTTGGTCGGACAGGTTTTTACGCTTTTCGTGTTGACGGTCGCCGCTGCAGAAGCTGCGATTGGTCTGGCGATTTTGGTCAGTTTCTTTCGCAATCGCGGCACCATCGCCGTTGAAGACGTCAACGTGATGCAAGGATAGTCGAAAATGGTAAAGCTCATTCTTTTTGCGCCCTTAATTGGAGCCTTGATTGGCGGGTTCGGCTGGAAAATAATCGGTGAAACCGCCGCTCAATACGTGACAACGGGTTTGTTGTTTTTGGCTTGCGCCCTAAGCTGGATTGTCTTTTTGGGATTTGATGGTGAAACGCAAATCATTCAAATATTTCGCTTTATCGAAAGCGGAAGCTTAAGCACAGATTGGGCGATCCGGTTGGATCGGCTGACAGCGATTATGTTGATCGTCGTCACCTCTGTGTCAGCATTGGTGCATCTTTACAGCTTTGGATACATGGATCACGATCCGCAATGGAATGAGGATGAAAGCTATAAACCCAGATTTTTTGCTTATTTGTCTTTCTTCACATTCGCGATGCTTGCGCTTGTCACATCTGACAATCTTATTCAGATGTTTTTTGGTTGGGAAGGCGTTGGTGTAGCCTCGTATCTTTTGATCGGGTTTTATTATCGCAAACCAACGGCCAATGCTGCGGCAATCAAAGCTTTTGTGGTGAACCGGGTTGGGGATTTTGGCTTTGCATTAGGCATTTTTGGCTTGTTTTATTTGACCGATAGCGTGTCTTTTACCGAGGTGTTTGCCGCTGCGCCAAAGCTAGCCGAAACACAAATTCATTTTTTATGGCGGGAGTGGAATGCCGCCAATTTACTGGCTTTCTTGCTGTTTATCGGTGCGATGGGCAAATCGGCTCAGCTGTTTTTGCACACATGGCTTCCCGATGCGATGGAGGGGCCAACCCCAGTTTCTGCGCTTATTCATGCGGCCACCATGGTTACAGCGGGTGTATTTTTGGTGTGTCGGATGTCACCTTTGATGGAATACGCGCCCGAAGCGATGGCATTTGTGACTTTTCTTGGCGCTTCAACCGCCTTTTTTGCCGCCACTGTTGGCCTGGTTCAAAACGATATCAAGCGCGTCATTGCCTATTCAACCTGTTCTCAGCTTGGCTATATGTTCGTCGCCGCGGGCGTGGGTGTATATTCGGTCGCCATGTTCCACCTGTTCACGCATGCGTTTTTCAAAGCCATGCTGTTTTTGGGGGCGGGATCTGTGATCCATGCAATGCATCATGAACAAGACATGCGCAATTATGGCGGTTTGCGGAAAAAAATCCCTTATACATTTGCGGCTATGATGATTGGAACTTTAGCCATCACCGGTGTTGGTATCCCTCTCACGCATATTGGTTTTGCCGGATTTTTATCGAAGGATGCGGTGATTGAAAGCGCTTGGGCGGGGAGCGCGGGCGGCTATGCGTTTTGGATGTTGGTTTTCGCCGCTATGCTGACATCTTTTTACAGCTGGCGCCTGATTTTTCTAACCTTTTACGGTGAGGCGCGCGGTGATCATCATACGCATGAGCACGCGCATGAAAGCCCCAAAGTCATGTTGATACCATTGGGTGTTCTCGCGCTTGGCGCGGTGTTCAGTGGCATGGTGTGGTATAGCAGCTTCTTTGGGGATCATGCCTCGGTGAATAGGTTTTTTGGCATTCCCGAACATCATGTGTCAGAGAAAGACCATGGGCATGATGCGGGCCATGATCAGGGCGATGGGGCGCAGGCTGACAAAGCCGATACGCATGCGAAAAAAGCCGACGGACACGCGGTTCAGGCGCAAGCACCAATAGGCGCGATTTATATAAGAGCTGACAATCACGTCATGGATGAGGCACATTATGCTCCGGTCTGGGTGAAAATCAGCCCATTTATCGCGATGCTTATTGGTTTTGTAACAGCGCTTTGGTTTTACATTTGGGATCCGGCGATGCCCGCGCGCCTCGCGGCAAACCAGCGCCCTCTTTACCTATTCTTGCTCAACAAGTGGTATTTTGATGAAATCTACGAGGTGCTTTTTGTAAAACCAGCCAAAGCTCTTGGGCGTTTGCTCTGGAAGCGGGGCGATGGAAAAATCATTGATGGCACGCTCAATGGTATCGCGCTTGGGTTTATTCCGATGGTGACGCGTTTGGCGGGGCGGGCGCAGTCCGGGTATATCTTCACCTATGCCTTTGCGATGGTGATCGGAATTGTGGTGCTTGTCACTTGGATGAGCTTTACCGGAGGAGGCAACTGATATGGATACTTTGCTATTGTCCATTGTAACCTTTGTGCCGGCTATGGCGGCTTTGATCCTTTTGGTTGTTGCGCGCGGCGAAGATGCCGCGGCCGGTTTGGTTGCCAAGCGCTTTGCGTTGGTCGCAACAACCGCAACATTTATCATTTCGCTGTTCATTTTATGGCAGTTTGATCCGTCTGATACGGGATTTCAAATGGTGGAAGAGGCCGATTGGCTTTTGGGTTTGAAGTATAAGCTGGGTGTGGATGGGATTAGTATTCTCTTTGTCATGCTAACAACATTCATGATGCCCTTGGTGATTGCTGCATCCTGGGGGGTGAACACGCGCGTCAAGGAATATATGATTGCGTTTTTGCTTTTAGAGACGTTGATGCTGGGCGTGTTTATGGCGCTTGATCTGGTGCTGTTCTACCTGTTTTTTGAAGCGGGTTTGATCCCGATGTTCTTGATCATTGGGATCTGGGGTGGAAAAGAGCGGATCTATGCCTCGTTTAAGTTCTTTCTCTACACGTTTTTAGGATCCGTTTTGATGTTGGTTGCCATGGTGGCGATGTTTGCCGAAGCGGGCACCACAGATATTCCAACTTTGATGATCCATGAGTTTGATTTTGCCGATATGAAGATATTGGGTCTTCATATCATGGGTGGAATGCAAACCTTGCTGTTTTTAGCGTTTTTTGCCAGCTTCGCCGTAAAAATGCCGATGTGGCCTGTGCACACCTGGCTGCCCGATGCACATGTGCAGGCACCCACGGCCGGTTCCGTTGTTTTGGCGGCTATCCTTTTGAAAATGGGGGGATATGGGTTCTTGCGCTTTAGCTTGCCGATGTTTCCCGTCGGGTCAGACGTGATGGCGCCGGTGGTGTTGTGGATGTCGGCGATCGCTATTTTCTATACGTCTTTGGTGGCACTGATGCAGGAAGATATGAAAAAGCTTATCGCTTATTCTTCGGTTGCGCATATGGGATATGTGACGATGGGGATATTTGCGGCCAATCAACAAGGGATTGACGGCGCTATTTTTCAAATGCTGAGCCATGGCTTCATATCAGGAGCGCTGTTTCTCTGCGTTGGCGTTATTTACGACCGTATGCACACGCGCGAGATAGATGCGTATGGCGGTTTGGTGAACCGTATGCCCGCCTATGCACTTATTTTCATGCTGTTCACAATGGCCAATGTGGGCCTTCCGGGCACGTCGGGTTTTGTGGGTGAATTCTTAACGCTTGTCGGCATTTTCCAGGTCAATACATGGGTGGCTTTGGTTGCAACGGCCGGGGTAATTCTATCCGCCTCATACGCGCTTTGGCTATATCGCCGCGTGGTTATGGGGGATCTGATCAAAGAGAGCCTGCGCACAATATCTGACATGAGTCGGCGCGAGCGGGCGATCTTTGCACCATTGGTGGTGATGACCTTATTGCTGGGTGTGTATCCGGCATTGATATTGGATCTCATCGGCCCCTCTGTCGAGGCCTTGGTGTTGAATTATGAAATGGCTTTGGGGACCGCTGAGACCAGCACCCAATTGGCCGCATCGCATTAACAGGAGCACGGTCAATGATCCAAGCTGATCTGAACATTATTCTGCCCGAGGTTTTTCTATCGGTTTTTGCGATGCTTGCTTTGGTGGGAAGTGTCTATACGAGTAAAGACCGCTTGGGCCCGCTTTTGGTCTGGCTCACCGCGGCTATTATGGCTTTGGTTGCATTGGCTCTTGCAACCACTGGCTCCGGTGAAACGCAGGTCGCGTTCGGCGGTATGTTTGTAGATGACGGCTTCGCCCGTTTCGCAAAAGTGACTATTTTGTTCTCCGCGGCAGCGGTGCTGGTGATGAGCGAAGATTACATGACCCGCAATGGGTTATTGCGCTTTGAATATCCGCTTTTGGTTGTTTTGGCGGTTGTCGGGATGATGGTGATGGTCTCGGCTGGTGATCTTATGGCTCTTTATATGGGGCTTGAGCTACAATCTTTAGCGCTTTACGTGATCGCCTCGCTGCGCCGCGATAGTTTGAAATCGACCGAGGCCGGCCTGAAATATTTTGTACTCGGCGCTTTGTCATCTGGGCTTTTGCTTTATGGTGCGTCGCTCTGCTATGGCTATTCAGGCACAACTGTGTTCGCGGGCATTGTCGCGGCGACAGCAGAGAGCGACATTTCTGTTGGCTTGTTGCTTGGCCTGGTGATGATCAGCGCGGGTTTGGCGTTCAAAGTCTCCGCCGTGCCGTTTCATATGTGGACGCCTGATGTGTATGAAGGTGCTCCTACACCGGTGACGGCGTTTTTTGCTACGGCGCCGAAAGTGGCCGCGATTGGTTTGTTCGCGCGCGTGCTGCATGATGCCTTTGGAAATGTTGTCGGAGATTGGCAACAGATCATCGCTGTTTTATCGTTGCTCTCGATGTTTTTGGGTGCGTTTGCGGCGATTGGGCAAACAAACATCAAGCGTTTGATGGCCTATTCCTCGATTGCTCATATGGGCTATGCGCTTATGGGGTTGGCTGCGGGCACGGCTTTTGGATTGCAGGCCTTGCTCATTTACATGGCCATTTACGTCACGATGAATATTGGAACTTTCGCGTTTATTCTTTCGATGCAAAAAGATGGAAAACCGGTCACGGATATTGCGTCTTTGAACATGTTATCGCGCAGCCAGCCTGGTAAAGCCTTGGCTATGCTGGTGCTGTTGTTTAGCTTGGCCGGCGTGCCTCCTATGGTAGGGTTTTTTGGAAAATTATATGTGCTGCGCGCCGCTTTTGACGCGGGTTTGGCTTGGCTCGCGATCGCTGGCGTTATCGCGTCTGTGATTGGGGCCTTTTATTATTTGCGGATCGTGTTCTATATGTATTTTGGCGAGGAGCAAGAAATTGGTCTTGATGTTTCAAAATCTCCAGTCATGGCCTCGGTTTTAATGGCCTCTGCAATCATTATGGTGGTTGGCGTTGCCAATCTGTTTGGATTGGAAGGCCTGGCAGCAGCAGCGGCTCAGACTCTTGTGCAATAATCTGCCTAAAGGGTATGAGCTTAGGGAATTTGAGGAAATTTCTAGCACCAATGCTGAAGCATTGCGCTGTGCTGGCCGGATAGAAAAACCCACTTGGTTTTTTGCCCATAAGCAAACCGCAGGCCGCGGCCGGGGTGGAAAAGCCTGGGTGGATCCGGTTGGGAACTTTGCAGCGACAGTGCTGGTATTTCCTCAAGGAAAAATTCAAGACGTTGCCTTGCGCTCTTTCGTGGCGGGCTTGGCGGTGCATGATGCTTTGGTTGAGGTCAGTTTTGGCGCTGATGAATTTTCCTTAAAATGGCCAAATGATGTGTTGTTACAGGGTAAAAAATTGGCTGGAATTTTGCTGGAAACGAGCGTTGATGAAGGCGGTCGCCGCGCGCTTGCGATTGGGGTTGGGGTGAATTTAAACCAAGCGCCCGTGCAAACAGATTTGCAACTTGGCGCGCTGGAAGCGGTCGGCTTATCCTCTGCGCTGAACCTGAAAATTACACCCCTTAGCTTTTTAAAGATATTGGCGCAGCGCTTTGATGATTGGGAAACCCGGTTTTTAAAACAAGGCTTTGAGCCGATACGCGTGGCGTGGCTTGCACGTGCGGCGCGCCTTGGCGAGGTTATTACCGCGCGCGTGGGTGGCGAAGACATAACCGGACGATTTGACAGGATTGATGATTCAGGGCATTTGCAGTTGCAGACTCGATCCGGCGTGCGTTCTATTGCCGCCGCTGAAATCTATTTTAGAGGAACGTAGCTGATGTTACTTGCGGTGGATTGCGGCAATACCAATACGGTTTTTTCAATTTGGGATGGCGAAAGCTTTATCGCCACTTGGCGTGCTTCGACAGAAACTCAAAGAACCGCCGATCAATATTTTGTCTGGTTATCAACGCTGATGTCGCTGCAGAAAATCAAAGCGGACATCACAGAGATGATTATTTCGTCAACGGTGCCGCGTGTGGTGTTTAATTTGCGCGTCTTGGCAGATCGATATTTCAACACTCGGCCATATGTGGTGGGAAAGCCTGATTGCCTATTGCCCGTAAAAATCCGCGTCGATCGTGGCACTGCGGTGGGTCCGGATCGGTTGGTCAATACTGTTGCGGGATTTGATTTATACGGCGGCAACCTGATCATTGTAGATTTTGGCACCGCCACCACATTTGATGTTGTGGATGATGACGGGGCTTATATCGGTGGTGCAATTGCACCAGGGGTAAACCTGTCACTCTCGGCGCTCCATCAAGAAGCTGCGGCGCTTCCGCATGTTGATATTGCCAAGCCGGAAGCGGTGATTGGTAAGAATACGGTCGCCTGTATGCAATCGGGAGTATTTTGGGGGTATATTGGTTTGGTGCGAGAAATCTGCAAACGGATCAAAGCTGAACATGCGCGCCCAATGCAGGTTATTTCCACCGGTGGTCTTGCGCCATTGTTTCAGACGGCAGATACGCTATTTGACCATTACGAAGATGATTTAACAATGCATGGCTTACAGGTTATCCATGCCCATAATAAAAACGGATAGGGCTCATGAGCAGTGAGAGATTGATTTACCTTCCCCTTGGGGGAGCGGGTGAAATTGGCATGAATGCCTATGTCTATGGCTATGGGCGAGAAGGGGCTGAACGGTTGATCGTGGTGGATCTTGGTGTCAGCTTTCCCGATATGGATGGCACCCCGGGGGTGGATTTGATTTTGCCCGATATCACTTGGCTTATCGCGCAGAAACACCGAATTGAAGCAATTTTCATCACGCATGCGCATGAAGACCATGTTGGTGCTTTGGGCCATTTATGGGGTGATCTTGGTGCTCCGGTCTACGCCCGGCGCTTCACGGCCAATATCGCGCGGCGTAAAATGGTAGAACGAGGTCATCCTGAGCGCGTTGTCTCGACCATTGAGGCATGGCCCGAAACTGTTGAAAAGGGCCCCTTTAAGGTCGGGTTTTTGCCGATTTCACATTCCATTCCTGAAAGCAGTGGCTTGGTTATTGATACGCCGCAGGGGCGGCTTCTTCATACAGGCGATTTCAAGCTGGACGAAACGCCGCTGGTGGGAGAAGCGTTTGATCCGCAACTTTGGGCAGATGTCGCACGCCCGGGGGTGAAAGCGTTGATTTGTGACAGTACAAATGTGTTTTCCGGGCATGAAGGTCGGTCTGAAGCGAGCCTGGGTGCAAATATCGACGCTTTGGTGGAAAGCGCCGAGCGGATGGTGGTGGCCACCACATTTGCAAGCAATATCGCGCGGGTAAAAACACTTGCGCAGGCCGGCATGCGGGCAGGGCGCTCGATTTGTTTGATGGGCCGCGCGATGCGCCGCATGGTGGAAACTGCGCTTGAAACGGGTGTTTTAAATGACTTTCCGACAGTGGTGAGCCCCGAGGATGCACAAAATATTCCCCGCGAAAATCTTATGCTTTTGGTGACTGGAAGCCAAGGCGAGCGCCGCGCCGCCAGCGCGCAGCTGGCACAGGGTAAATTTCAAGGCATCAGTTTGAAGGAGGGCGATATGTTTTTGTTTTCCTCCAAAACCATTCCTGGAAATGAGCGCGGCGTTATTCGCATCATCAACCAGCTCTCTGAAAAAGGCGTAGATGTTGTGGATGATAGCGATGGCCTCTATCATGTGTCCGGCCATGCAAACCGCCCCGATTTACAGCGCATGCATCAGATCACGCAGCCTCAAATGGTCATTCCAATGCATGGAGAGCATCGCCATTTGCGCGCGCATAGCAAACTGGCGCAAGATAGCGGTTTGCCTGCTTTGATCTGCGTCAATGGTATGATGCTGGATTTGTCTGGGAATGCCCCAAAAGTGGCCGAGTATATTGAAACGGGTCGTCGGTATTTGGATGGGTCTATTCAAGTGGGGGCGCTCGATGGTGTGGTGCGGGATCGCATTCGCTTGGCGCTAAATGGCCATGTGATTGTGAATGTTATTTTGGACGATGAGAATGATATGTTGGGGGAACCTTGGGTGGAAACCCGAGGTCTCAGTGAAATGGGACACGCAGGGGCGCCTTTGGTTGATCTGCTTGAAGAAGATCTTAGTCAGTTCATCGGCAGAGCTGGCGGAAAAACCCGCGGCGATGATGATAAGATGGAACAAGGCTTCAAGCGCGTGGTGCGCCAAACATGTCAGGCCGAGATCGGAAAGTCACCAGAAGTGACCGTGATCGTGAGCCGTTTGATGTAGCCTTGAGTAATCTGGCAACGAGGCGGAGGTTTTCTACCTTAAGTTGCCGGATTACTGGCTGCGCCGATCCTCAAAGCTAAGGGCAATAAAGCTTGGCATGTGATCCCCCAAGCCGATGATCGGCTGGCTTTCATGCTCCGCTTCATTTTTGCGCCGTCTGCGTGGAGCAGTGCTGCGTTCCGTACGAGTTTTGGGTGGGTGCGAGGCGCGTGCGGTATCCGTGCCAGCGCTGCGTTCTGATATATTTTTGTCACCTATGTCATCGCGAGATCGAGCCATTGAGGCCGCTTCAATAGCGGGCGCGGGTTCTGAGGATTTGAGTGGGTTTTCCTGGCGCGGTATGTCTTTCTTTATCAACGCCTCGATGGCATCAAAATTCTTTTGGTCTCGCGGGCTACAAAGCATCATTGCTTTACCATCGCGTCCTGCCCGCCCGGTGCGGCCAATGCGATGCACATAATCTTCAGGATGTGACGGCACATCAAAATTAAAAACATGGCTGACAGAGGGCACGTCAAGCCCGCGCGCAGCCACGTCTGAGGCGACGAGAAACCGCAATTTGCCTTCTCTGAACGCCTCGAGCGTTCTTGTGCGTTGGGATTGATCAAGATCTCCGTGAATTGGAGCTGCGTCATAGCCATATTTCAAAAGCGATTTTGCGCAAATATCCACATCAGTTTTGCGATTGCAGAAAATAATACCATTCGTACAAGCGGCGCCTTCGGCATCGATAAGACCGCGCAAGACCGCGCGCTTTTCACTGGCTTCGCGATCTCTGCGCGAGCCTTTGAACATCACCACGCTTTGCTCAATGGTTTCTGAAGCCGTGGCTTGCCGAGCCACTTCTATCCGCGTGGGCGCCGAAAGAAATGTATTGGTTATACGTTCGATTTCTGACGCCATTGTGGCGCTGAAGAAAAGCGTTTGCCGGGTGAACGGGGTTAGGCCAAAAATACGCTCAATATCGGGAATAAACCCCATATCAAGCATGCGGTCAGCCTCATCAACCACCATAACCTGAACGCCTGTAAGCAACAGTTTCCCTCGTTCAAAATGGTCTAAAAGTCGCCCTGGCGTTGCGATCAACACATCCACGCCCTTGTCGATCAAAAGATCTTGTTCTTTAAAGCTGACGCCGCCAATCAAAAGCGCCTTTGTCAGTTTTAAATGTTTGGTATATGTGTCAAAATTCTCAGCAACTTGGGCTGCCAGTTCGCGCGTAGGGCAGAGCACGAGAGAGCGCGGCATCCGCGCGCGGGCGCGACCCCGAGCCAAAAGATGGATCATTGGCAAGGTGAAGCTGGCTGTTTTGCCGGTTCCGGTTTGTGCAATGCCCAAAACATCTTTTCCAGCCAAAGCTGCGGGGATTGCTTGGGCTTGGATGGGCGTGGGCGTTTCGTAACCGGCCTCATCGATTGCTTTTAAAATTTTTGGGTTTAAGCTCAGGTCAGAGAATTTTGTCATCTAAATCCGCGTTTGGAGAGCCCTTAGCGTCTATCGCATTTTGGCCAGCTTCGATCGAGTTAACGAAGCCGAAAAGGGCATATTCTGGGCGCGGTGTACTCTTATTATCTTGAATGGTCAATGGTTTCGCTGGTTTGGGCCGTTTGGTCTTTAAATTAGTAAACTGTTCTGCCAGCGCAGGGACAGTTCTGAACGATTTTTGAGCTTTTTGGTGGGAGCGCCGAAATCACGCCTTTGGGTTATCCGAAAACCAGATGTAGATGCCTAAGCGCTGCTCTTAATGGACATGCTAAATCTGTGTCAAAACACCCCCAAGGTTAAAACAGTTTATGGCACCGCGGTGTCATTGCGCGACGCGCAGGGCAAACCGCTGCCCACGACTGTAACAATGCCTAAACCAATACTTTCATTGATGCTTGCGGATCTATCGCGTTTAACAA
>Ga0213865_10002095_pt1 | contig 12681 bp, 9 predicted proteins | sample PICome_6_FD_160100 | JGI IMG/M metagenome (GOLD analysis project Ga0213865, IMG submission 160100) | Coastal seawater microbial communities near Pivers Island, North Carolina, United States - PICO282 | ecosystem: Environmental > Aquatic > Marine > Coastal | place: USA: North Carolina | collected...
GATAGTTGCATTCAGAAGGTCGATGACCGCCTAGACGAGATGGAGCGTCAGGCCATTGCCCGTGGTCAGAAGATCGCATTCGCGGAGCGCATATTCTGGATGATCTGCACTGGCGCAGTCGGCCTAGCATTCGTTTACTTGAGGTAATTATGGAACAGAAGAAAGAATTAACAGACAAGCAGAAGCTGTTTCTAGATGCCCTGATGACTGAGGAGTGCAAGGGCAATATCAAGAAGGCTATGAAGGTGGCTGGCTACGCAGACAACACCTCTAGCACTGTCGTGGTAGCCGCACTCAAGGAAGAGATCAATGAACGAGCGGCTATGGTGATGGCTATGAACGCGCCTAAAGCTGCATGGGGAATGGTAGACGTACTCGACGATCCGAGTGCTATGGGAGCCAGAAACTCTATTGCGGCGGCTGCACAGATTCTAGACCGCACTGGCTTGATCAAGAAGGACCAAGTAGAAGTTAAAAATACAGGCGGTGCAATGTTTATATTGCCACCGAAAAGTGAAGAGTGAGCATCTGGCTTAATAAGAGCAGAGCCAACAAGACAGCGAAGATACCATACGCCTACGTGGCATCTGAGGACGACCCACTAGTCCTAGTACCAGACGAGGCGAAGGCAGTACTCGTAGAAGAGGCTCTAGACTATTTGGAAGAGGGACACTCCAGTCGAAAGACGGCTGAGTGGCTGACTTCTAAGACTGGCGATAAGATATCGCACCAAGGTCTAATACACATTTGGAAGGACCGTAGAGGACCAGACAGTCCGACACCTTCTAAACGCCTGAAGGAACTGGCGAAGCAGAATAGGAAGCGTAAGCCTAAGACTACAGAAGAGAAGAGACTAGCGGCGGCGAAGCGCAAGCAGACTGACGCTAAACGCCTACTAACTATTGCCAAGAAACGCCTCGAAGGATTACAACCAGAAGAACAATTAGATACTTCCAATCTAGATTTTTCTGTGATAGAATCTGAGAAGAAGAAGCAAGAAGTAATATTTGCTCCTAATGAGGGACCACAGACAGAGTTCCTCGCGGCTTCAGAGAGAGAAGTGCTATATGGCGGGGCCGCTGGAGGTGGCAAGTCGTATGGACTACTCGCAGACCCTATGCGGTACTTCTCAAACCCTAATTTTAATGGCCTAATACTACGTAGAACTAATGACGAATTACGTGAACTTATTTGGAAAAGCCAAGAGCTATATCCTAAAGCGTTTCAAGGAGCTAGATGGGCTGAGAAGAAGTCTCAGTGGACGTTTCCATCAGGTGCAAAACTGTGGCTCACGTATCTGGAAAGAGATCAAGACGTTCTACGCTACCAAGGTCAGGCGTTTTCGTATGTAGCATTCGACGAACTGACCCAGTATCCCACCCCCTTCGCGTGGAATTACATGAGGTCTCGACTACGTACTACCGACCCTACCCTGCCCATCTACATGAGGGCGACTACTAACCCCGGAGGAAGTGGTCACGGCTGGGTGAAGCGGATGTTTATAGACCCTGCCCCAGCGAATACGAAGTTCGTGGCAAAGGATTTAGACTCTGGAGATGACTTAGTATTTCCAGAGGGGCATGAGAAGGCTGGTGAGCCGCTGTTCTACAGGCGATTTATACCAGCTAGCCTGAAAGATAACCCCTATCTCATGGAAGGTGGGCAGTACGAGGCCAACCTACTCTCTCTCCCTGAGATGCAACGTAGACAATTACTAGAGGGAGACTGGGCAGTTGCAGATGGAGCGGCATTTCCTGAGTTTAGACAGGCGACACACGTTGTCGAACCGTATGACATTCCCCCAGATTGGCGGCGGTTTCGGTCCTGTGACTTTGGATATAGTTCTTATAGTGCTGTTCACTGGTTTGCAATTGATCCAAACTACGACACCCTAGTCTGCTACAGGGAATTATACCTCAGTAAGCACACTGGACGCGACTTGGCTAAGGCAGTCCTAGAGGCAGAGGGTCCAGAACGCATCGACTACGGGGTATTAGACAGTAGTTGTTGGCACAATAGAGGTCAAATCGGCCCGTCTATAGCAGAAGAGATGATTTCTATGGGCTGTAGATGGCGACCAAGCGACAGGACTAATGGCGCACGTATCGCAGGTAAGAACAGACTGCACGAAGTGCTAAAAGTAAACGAGGAAACGGGCCAAGCTGGCATAGTATTCTTCAATACCTGCCGACAAATCATAGCCGACCTGCCCGTCATACCATCTGATCCGCGTGGCACAGACGATATTGACCCCAGATACGCCTCAGACCACGCATACGACAGCGTCAGATACGCAGTAATGAGCAGACCACGCGCTAGATCGCCCTTCGACTGGGGTCAAGGCATTCCACAACAGCGTTGGCAACCCGCTGACGCAACATTTGGGTACTAAATATGGCATTAATGGACAAACCCTTACCAGAAGACGTTACAGATACCACCCTAGCGGTCCCTCTGGAAGAGGACGGTGACGTTGTAGAGGAAAATACCAGCTTCTCTGGGGCTGTAGCCTTCGTAGAGAGCCAATATCGCCGCTCAAAAGACGCTCGACTAGTAGACGAGGAGCGTTGGCTGGACTCCTACCGCAATTATCGCGGCCTATATTCCCAAGAAGTCCAATTTACAGAGGCCGAGAAGTCAAAAGCCTTCATAAAAGTCACTAAGACCAAAGTCTTGGCGGCATATGCTCAAGTCGTGGACGTATTATTCGCTGGATCAAAGTTTCCTATCGGTATTGAGGCCCGTCAGTTCCCAAATAACGTGGCAGACGCAGTAAATTACAATCCAAACGCCCTGACAGACGAAAAAGTCAAGGATACGGTGAATGTGGAGTACTCCGTACCCAAATCTATAGCCCGTCCCGACATTGCGAAGGACTTGGGACTGTATAAGGAGCGACTAGAGCCAGTCAAAGACGAATTAGAGGTCGGAGCGGGTACACTTCCGGGGTCTATTACCTTTGAGCCAGCAAAACGTGCAGCCCAGAAGATGGAAAAGCTAATGCACGACCAGTTGGACGAGACTGACGCGCCAAAGCACCTACGATCAGTAGCATTCGAGTGTACTCTGTTCGGTACGGGCGTATTCAAGGGTCCATTCGCTATGGACAAGGAATATCCGCGCTGGGACGAGGAAGGTAACTACGATCCGCTGTTCGAAACTATTCCGAAGATGGAATATGTCTCCATCTGGGATTTCTACCCAGACCCAGACGCACGTAATATGTCTGAGGCTGAATTTACTATTCAACGTCACCGACTAAACCGCACTCAGATGCGCAGCCTGAAGAAGCGTCCACACTTCCGCGACGAGAGCATCGAGATAGCCCTAGAGTACGGACCATCATACCAACGTGAGTATTGGGAAGACGCACTAGAGGACGACTCCGTATCATCCGACATGGATCGCTACGAGGTACTAGAATACTGGGGTATTTTGGACGCAGAGCTTGCGGAAGAGGCAGATATTGATATCCCACGCGAGTTGCAGGACAAAGACGAAATCCAAGTGAATATCTGGGTATGTAACAACCAGATTATCCGCATGGTGCTAAATCCGTTCACTCCTAGCCGCATCCCCTACCTATCCGTACCATATGAACTAAACCCATACAGCTTCTTCGGTGTAGGCGTAGCTGAGAATATGGAAGACACCCAATTGCTAATGAACGGCTTTATGCGGATGGCTGTGGACAACTCTGCGTTGAGTGGCAATCTACTTATAGAGGTAGATGAGACTAACCTAGTACCGGGACAGGATATGTCAGTGTATCCGGGCAAGGTCTTCCGTAGACAGGCTGGCGCACCGGGACAGGCCATCTTCGGCACCAAGTTCCCTAACGTATCACAAGAGCTATTGATGATGTTCGACAAGAGCCGTCAGTTAGCCGACGAGGCCACAGGCATTCCGTCATACAGTCACGGCTCTGGCGCAGTTGGCGGTGTGGGACGTACTGCCAGTGGTATGTCTATGCTGATGGGTGCAGCGGCTCAGAACATTAAGGCCGTTGTTCGTAATATCGACGACTATTTGCTAGGTCCACTGGGCAAGGCTCTGTTTGCATTCAATATGCAGTTCAACTTCAACAAAGAGTTTATCGGTGACCTAGACGTTAAGGCGCGTGGCACTGAGAGCCTAATGCGCAACGAAGTACGTAGCCAGCGACTACTACAGTTTATGCAGATGACCAGCAACCCACAGATGGCTCCGTTTGTTAAATACGATTACATCCTACGCGAGTTGGCTTCCTCTATGGACTTGGACGAGGACAAGATACTCAACGATCCACGCGAGGCAGCTATCCAGCAAAAGATGATGGCTGAGATACAGGCACTAATGCCAGAACAGCCCCCTGCCCCCGAAGGCGAACAGCCTCAAGGCGCACCCTCTCCGCAAGACCCCACAGGTAACGGCAATGGTAATATAGCAGCGGGAGCGGCACCAGAGCCAGACGCTGCAGGGTTTACTGGCGGCGGCGGTGGAGCAAACGGCGGGAACGCACCTCAACCACAACAACCACCACAGCAAGGTCCAGTACAATAATGGATAAACAGTTTTATCGTTCTCTACTACCGCTCGTAAACGATAAGGACCAACACCAGACACTAAAAGACTACGCAGACCGCCGCATCAAGACCATGCACAGTCTGCTCGAAACAGCCAAAGACCACAACCGCATTCTAGAGATACAGGGCGCAATAGCAGAGCTACGGCGTTTCCACACTCTGAGAGATGAGGTAATTAAGGGAGCCGAATAATGGGCTTTTACGAGTACTTCTTCGGGGAAGACGACAGCGCAGAACCAGCATCAATGTATGGCTTCACGGCAGAGACTGCCGCGCAGGAAGCCGAAAAGTATGCAGTAGATATTCCTGAAATTACTTGGCGGGATGTGGGCAACGTAGCCCTCGACTTCACTCCCATTATTGGTGACATCAAGGGTGGCTACGAGACCATCCAGATGATTGGTGAGGAGTTGGAGCGGGAAGAACCCAACTACTACCTCATTGGCGCACTAGGTGGTCTAGGCGCAGTAGGAACAATCGTAGGACTAGTACCCGGAGCAGGTGATGCCGCACAGAAGGCCATCATGGAAGGTGCTAGGATGGCAGCGGATCGAGCGAACAAGCTCGTAGACTCCCTGCCAGAGTACGACCCCAATACACTAGGCTCTATGGGCGGCAATCTATTTGCCAACAGAAAACCTGCAGACAAAGCCCTTAAAGACGAACTGGACCCCGCTGGCTTATCTAAGACACGGCTAGACGACTACGCAGACCAGATACCTAAGCAGACGCAGGACAAGGGTAATTTAGTAGATAAGACACCAGTCACTATCGACGAGTTGCAGCAAGAGAATGCAGTACTAATACCAGCGCAGGGAGATCGATCCGCTACAGACCAGACCCTTACTGGCGTAGGGGATTACGAGTTCGATGAACCTGTAGACTTGGACGGCGGTAGAGGGTTTATGAGAAATCCTTTGACTGGTCTCTGGGCATCAGACGAGACTGTAGCTGGTAAAATGGTTAAGCTAGCTAATCGTATTGCTGAACAGGGCGGCAACCCCAATATTGTATATGCGTCTATGGCGGGACAGTCTGGCGACTTTAATTCCATGATGAGTGACACAGTCATGGAGATGATTAAGAAGTCGGATGTCGATCCCAAAAAGGCCGCTAATTACGACAAGTGGGTACGTGAAAACGTAGACCCCAATTGGACAGGTATTCTAAACCCTGACACAAAAGAATACTTACGACTACTGCCAGAAGACGGTGGCATGGGCGGCACGAAGCGTAGACTACTCTGGCAAGAGTTGGACAAGGACCACTACCAGAAGGCTGGCTTCCCACAGATTGGCTTGGCCCGAATTGGCATTACTGAAGACGAACTACTAATGTCTCCCAAGTTGGAGACTTCTAGCGTAGGGCGTGTAGATGCCACTGGCGACTTCTTATATGGCCCAACTCTATCACACAATACATATAGTAGGCAGGTTCCGGGTCAGTATCGTGGAGACTTACAGGACGCACCACTACAACTCCTTATGCGTGACTTCTTCGAGGCTAGACGCTCAGGTGGCTATAAGCGACAAGACGACCAACGGTCTCTAGGCTTCCAATCTAACACTACACAGCCCGTAGATCAGCAAATGGTAGACGAGGTGAATACGTATTTAGCTATTTTGGAACAGGCTGAACGAGATGCTTACCTACGTAGCCTCCCGTCTGGCGGCGGTGAGATACCCACCCCACAGACTTACAGCTTCGGTCATAATGGTGGACCACCCCTAGACGACCAGATGGAAGAAGTATTTGGAGAAGCTCTGCAGATAGGAAAAAGTCAGGCTACTGAGGGTGGCGCACTACTGAAGAACTACACCGCTGCAGATACTCAAATGCTAGATCAGTTGAGTGTAGGTGCTTCTGCGGGTACTCGCAAGGCAGATGCCCTAATTAATGCTCCAGTAGACGAAGGTACAAAAGTAGGTATTCGCCTGAACCTGAACTCTAAAATACCAGATGCGCCCAAGGGCAGAGATAAGTTGCAGACACTGCACAAGAATAACTTCAACGGTAAAGCTCTATCATATGTATCTCACGCGACTGTGGAAGATGTCACCTTTAACGTCAGTCAGTCTGGACGCGCAGGTATTGCATCTAAGATGTACGCACCAGATACGCCAGAAGCTAAGAATAAATTCCCAGCTATGTCGGTAGATGGCAACTACAAACCTGATCGCAATGTACTCGACGAGATGGACGATAGTGTAGTCGAGATTGGATTTAACCCTATGAACTTGCACCTATTTATAGACATGAAGACAGGTCAGGCTGTCGAGAGTGCAGACGTTGCAACGGTAGTAGGTGACCGCGTCTATGCCAAGGGCGTTAAGTACATGAAGAAGGCTGACGCTCCAGAACCCCTAGCAGCTTCAGACGGAACAATTCTTCCTAGCGAAGTTAGATACAAATTTAGCCAAGGTGGCTTCATAGCAGCCTAGAGGATTTCATGGACCCTATTCTAGAACACCACTTCTATAATATTGCTAACGGCACTGCCAAGGTGAACGAGGATGGGTCACTGTCTACGGTAAGAACCGTAATCGTTGACATCGATGGTCGCCAAACTCTGATCCCAACTATCTGGGATGGAGAGGAGCAGCCGATAGACATAGCCATAGATAACGCAATCAATTCAGGCGTTAACTGGCCCAAGGCTTACGGCGAGAGCGCAGTCCAGCAACTAGAGGAGCAAGACGCTGAGATACACAGCTTCACCGACGAAAACGGTAAGTTACTTATGTCAGACGACTATACGCCAGAGGAAGCTCAGGAAATCCTAGACGCGGTCCAACAGGGATACGACGACAAGGACGAAGGCGAAGAGTTTGGCCTAAAGGACAGCTTAAAACTAGCGGGTGCGGCAGGTCTACTAGGTCTAGAGAAGATAGGCGTAGACACCTCACCAATCATTAACTGGTACAAGGGCGGTGATACTGGCTTTGCACTGGGCGGCATAGCAACCGCCACCAAGGGTATCACCACAGAAGAGGGCAGAGAAATGGCAGCTAAGAAGTTTCAATTAGACGACAAAAAAGCTGATCTGAATAAAAATGGCGAAGTAGACTCCTACGAGAGGGCGCGTGGAGAGGCTATTCAGAAGAACGTGGACGACGAAATCTTAGACGATGAGAAGCTGCAGATGTACCACGGCGGTATGGCTTGTGGATGCGACGAGTGTACTGGCGGCATGGAAGAAGGCATTGCGGGTTACGACGAAGTATCTGGCAACCCTATTCCAATTGGATCGACTGCTAATAACGTAAGAGATGACATCGAGGCGATGATCTCAGAGGGTGAATACATCCTACCCGCTCACGTAGTATCGTGGCACGGGCTAAAACATATTCAAGAAATGCAAGCTGAGGCCGAAATGGGGTTGATGTCTATGGAGATGGACGGCCTGATACAGCACGTAGAACAGTCTGAGGCAGAAGAAGTCGAGGACGAAGAGATCGACGTACCAGAAGAGGACGTTGATGTAGAGGTCGCCACAGTAGAAGTGGAAGACCAGTTAGAGGATACAGAGGAAGAACTTGAGCCTGTATCAAAACCCCTACCAGCAATGCTTAAAAAACAGAAGATAGCATTTATGGTTTAATTGGATACCCGACTTGTCGGACCCAGTGAGGAAATCATGCAAAAACGTAAATACCAAAGAGCCGAAGAGCCTGATGAAAATTTGACATACAGCGAAGAGCTATCGCAACAACAGCCAGCCGCTGAACAGTTAAATGCCGAAGAGGAAAGCTATAAGAAGCGGTATCAGGATATCCAACGCCACATCCAGACGGTACGTGACCAAAAGGATAAAGAACTGGCAGAGGTAAAAGCCCAACTAGAGGCCGCTACCCGTAAGCAAATTAAGTTCCCCAAGACTGACGAAGAAGTCGATGAGTGGAGCAAACGCTATCCAGATGTTGCAAAGATTGTGGACACCATTGCCCGTAAACGTGCCAATGAAGTTCTAGCCGAAGGCGAGAAGCGTCTACAACAAGTAGAGAATTTTGAGCGTAAACTGTATCGTCAGAGCGCAGAGCAAGAGCTTATGAAACTACACCCTGATTTTGCACAAATTAGGAAAGACCCAAAGTTCCATGAGTGGGTAGCTCTACAGCCATCTGCAATGCAGGACAGTGTGTATAAGAACAACACTGACGCTACTTGGGCCGCACGTACAATTGATCTGTATAAGGCAGATATGGGTCGTCGCGGGAAGTCAACGAAATCAGCCGCACAGGCGGTGGGGCGTACTACATCAGCCGCTCCTACTACTGGCGGTAAGGCTAAGTTCTCTGAGAGCATGGTCGCAGCTATGTCTGATCGTGAGTTTGAACAAAACGAAGCAGCCATTAGTGAAGCCATGAGATCAGGTGCTTTTGTCTATGATATATCGGGCGCAGCTCGGTAGTTTACGTAATTAGGTGTTGCTTTAATTACGTTACTATGGTACAATGAAACCATTGATTTATTAGGATAGAGACACCTATTAGGTATACCTCTATCAACCCTTCCAGATAATATACTAAGTCTACCAGCGCGTTTGGACCCGCTTTGGCGATACTCCTTACAAACTGACACTGATGTTAAATTGTCTGATCTAGCTGCTCTTAGGCAACACAAAAACACACTAAGAGTTAATTCCAAGCCATTTCATTCAAGGAGACACTCAAATGGCATTTCCAGTAGCATCAGGTTACGGCAACTTACCAAACGGTAATTTCTCGCCAGTAATCTATTCCAAGAAAGTCCAGAAGGCTTTCCGTAACTCTTCTGTTGTAGAAGATATCGCAAATACCGATTACTCTGGCGAAATCGCAAACATGGGCGATAGCGTCAAGATCATCAAAGAACCAGACATCACAATCAACTCTTACGCACGTGGTACAACACTTGCGACACAAGATTTGACAGATGCCGATTTCACTATGGTCGTCACTGAAGCGAACTACTTCCAATTCGCAATGGACGACATCGAAGAGGCTCATAGTCACATCAATTTTGTCGATCTAGCAACAGATCGCGCTGGCTATAAACTTCGTGATGCGTTTGACCGTGAAGTACTAGGCTATATGTCTGGTTGGGACTGGTCAGGTTCTGCATGGGGTCGCCGTACAGCTTTGGATACAGGCGGTACAAAAGCAGACTCAACTGCAGGTAACGACGAACTTCTAGCAGCCAACAAATTGGACATCACTGATTTCGGTGGTTCTGACATCGGCGGCGAAGCAGAAGTTACTTCTATCCCGACAGCGGCAGGTGGCGGTGCAGGTGCAATCACTTCACCACTAGCTATCCTGAACCGTATGGCTCGTTTGTTGGATGCGGCTAACGTAGACACAGATGGTCGTTGGGTTGTAGTAGACCCAGTCTTCAAGGAAATCTTGATGGACGAAGACGCGAAGTTGGTTAACGCTGACTACGGTGGAGGCGATGAAGTACGCAATGGTCGTATGCCAAACCTTATCCGTGGCTTCCGCGTATATACTTCGAACAACCTTCCATACGAAGGTACAGGTCCGGGTACTTCTGCATCAGCGGGTTCAGAAGCTAACTACGGCGTACTAGTCGCAGGTCACGACTCTGCAGTGGCGGTAGCGGATCAGATCGCAAAGACTGAATCATTCCGTTCACCAGACACATTTGCAGATATCGTTCGTGGTATGCAACTATACGGAAGGAAGATTCTTCGCCCAGAAGGACTAATCACTGCTAACTATAACCTAGCATAAACTATACTAAGGGGCTGGTCAAGTACTGGCCCCTTTATTCTGCTTTAAGGTGTCTTATGCCCAGTACATATATAGCTCTATGTAACCAAGTTCTTCGCCGCCTTAATGAGGTGGAGATATCAGAAGCCGACTTCGGGTCGGTTCGTGGCGTTCAGGCACTCGTAAAAGATGCTGTTAAGTCGGCGGTTGCCAAGATTAACCAAGCTGAGTTTGGTTGGCCTTTCAACGCGGCTGAGGAGACAGACACTCTAATTGTAGGGCAGGAAGAATATACTTGGCCTCAATACTTTAAAGTAGCTGACTGGAACAGTTTTCAAATTCAGGCAAACGATAGTCAGAACACTGGCTATAAGACGTTGAAGCACATAGACAGAGATGAGTGGTACTCCAAGTATCGTGACGACGACTATGCCGCTGGCTCTGCAGGTCGTGGCGTACCAGAGTTTATCTTTGCGGGACACGGCAATGGCTACGGTGTCAGCCCATCCCCAGACAAGGCATATACTCTGAAGTTCAGATACTACATGAACTACGCAGATATTACTAATGCCACTGACGTAACCAGAATACCAGAGAGCTACGACACCGTCATCATCGATGGCGCAATTTATCATATGTATATGTTTAAGGACAACTTAGAGGCCGCACAGGGTGCATTCATCGCCTTTGAACGCGGCATCAAAGACCTGCAGACGCTGTACATTAACGACGATGTTTATATTCGAGATACGCGGATTAAGTATTAATGCCTGACAATATACAGTCATTTAAACTGATCTGTAGCGGCGGTCTAAATAGTAACGAAAACCACTTAGACCTGTCGGATAACAATCCCGGTGCCGCTACACGACTAGTTAACTATGAGCCGTCATTATTTGGCGGCTATCGGCGTATTGAGGGGTACGATGAGTATGACCCCGATTATGGTGAAGTAACCGTTGACGGACAGTCCACTGCCACTGGCAAGGTTCTAGGTCTAGCAATCTTCAAGGATGACGTTAGCAACACCACAAAGATTATTGCCGCACGGGAAGACGCTACAGGCGGTAACTACAGCTTTTACTACTACACTGCCTACATTGGCTGGCGTAAGTTTACTCTAGACCACGGCGTTACTCGTCCAATGACGTTGAACAGCCGCACAGTCACTAAGCTGCGTCACGTTACCTTTAACTTTGGTACAGGTAATAAGATTGTATTTGTAGATGGGGTAAACCCAGCAATCGTATTCGACGGCGATCACTGGGAAGAACTAAAGTCTACAAACGCAGGTGGCTATACCTCTGGAGCGGGTCACACCACTAATACTGGCGGTGGAGACCAATGCCTAAACGCCCCTGCCCTCGTAGACGTATTCAAGAATACTCTATTTCTAGCTGGAGACACTGCATTCGGCGCGGCAATCGCCCACTCTGCCCCTACAAGCACTGCAGACCCTGACGGCTTCTACGACTTCACTTCCGCAAGTGGCGCAGGTCAGATAGCCGCTGGCTTCGACGTAATACAGATTAAGCCATTCCGCGACGACTTATTCGTCTTTGGTACAAACGGCATTAAGAAGATTACGCTAGACGCTGCCAATACATTTGTCACTGATCAGGTTACTGCCAACGTGGGCTGCGTAGCTAGAGACAGCGTATTGGAAATCGGCGGCGACTTGATGTTCTTGTCTCCTGATGGATTCCGACCCGTTGCGGGTACTTCTCGTATTGGTGACGTTGAACTTGAGACTGTGAGTAAACCCATTCAGGCGACACTCGTAGACCTGATTGCCAATAGCGATATGGACACGCTCAACGGCGTAGTCATACGCTCCAAGTCACAGATCAGATACTTCATTGGCGATGATACCCTAGCCGCAAGCGACAGCATTGGCATCATCGGCGGTCTGACTAATAGCTCAGGTGCAATCGCTTGGGAGTTCGGGGAGCTACTAGGCATTAGAGCCTCTTGCTGCACCAGTGGCTACATAGGCACCACAGAGTTTATCCTGCACGGCGACTATGACGGTAAAGTCTATCGCCAAGAGAATGGCACCTCGTTCAATGGTGGAGACATCGTATCAATTTACGCCACTCCGTATATCGACTTCGGAGAGACAGAACAGCGGAAGACACTGCGTAAGATCAATACATTTATTCGGGCTGAGGGTCCGTTTGAGATGCTTCTATCAATGACTTATGACTGGGGTGACGGCAACGTGTCTACACCCGCTACTTATTCACAAGCGTCCACGGGCGCACCTACCAAGTACGGTGGTAGGAACATCACATATAATGCAACAAACGTACTTTATGGCGGTTCATCAAAGCCAATTATGACCAGTGATATTCAGGGATCGTGCTTTGCTGCACAGGCTACTTACGTGACCGTAGGTCAGACAG
>Ga0213865_10002096_pt1 | contig 12679 bp, 14 predicted proteins | sample PICome_6_FD_160100 | JGI IMG/M metagenome (GOLD analysis project Ga0213865, IMG submission 160100) | Coastal seawater microbial communities near Pivers Island, North Carolina, United States - PICO282 | ecosystem: Environmental > Aquatic > Marine > Coastal | place: USA: North Carolina...
CATGATTACGACATGGATGTTTACCGTGATATGTGTGTAACAGCATTGAAGATGCACATGGATGAGGTCATGGATTGTAAGGACACAATTTCAGACTCAGAGTTATCTGAATGGCGTGAAGGCAAGAGATTTGCAATTCCTGCTCCTGACGGTCGTGAAAAAGATGGAAGCCACCCGCTTGCTAGAACTGGGGAATGTAGCCTCGTTGAAGCATGGGAAATTGCTAGGCCTTGGTTTGTTGACCCAGACGCTCCACAGTTCTCGCTAAATGCAGTTCATCCAGAGCACTGGTTTCAAGGAGAATATGATTTGGTCTACCGTCATGGTGGGCGAATTAGAATTATGGATCTAAAAGCAAGTAGAGGTGGAGGAGACAGAAGTGGGAACTATGTCGAACAACTTCGCATCTATGCTATGCTTTGGTCAATAACCCATGAAGGGCAGATTCCTGAAGCACTCGAGGTGTGGTATTTGGGAGTCGGTGTCAGGAAAGAGGTACCGATTCCAAATGCAGAAGAAATAGAACTCTTAGAACAAAAATTGAACGACCTTTGGCATGAAATTAAGGGTTCAGAAGTTACAATCGATGACTGCCCACCAATCCCAAGAGCCCTCAGAGGCTTTGCTGAAGGCGGTGTGAAAATCGAAGACCCGGAAGAATCGAGGTGTGCTTCCTGTGATTGGTCTGCACTATGTCCAAACGGTACAGGTGATGATGACCTACCAAGTGGTGGTATTCATCAACCACCTGGCGATCTGAAGGAGTATGATTTGACAGCCTTTGCAGATTTAGTGCCCAGGGTCAGCATATTCGCAGAAGTATTCAGTGTCACAAATGTGCCTGATAAAGCACCAAATATCACCATAGAAAAAGATGGAGGTTTTGCTTTTGTCAGAATTGTTGCAGAGGAAAGTGAAGGGGTGCTTACTTACTCGGATAATATTCAGAAAGGCGATACTGTGAGGCTAATAGATGTTGTACCCTCAACAAATTGGAAAGGTGAATTACAGTTGAAAGTAGACCCTTATGCTAGGGTTGAAAAAGCAGAATCTAGCGAAGAAGGCGATATTGGTTTGTTTGACTTTAGAGCTCGATGGAACATAGTGGGCAGAGTTGCGTATACCACATTTAAGTCTGGAATTGGTAAGAACGGCAAGCCATGGGCTCGCAAAGGATTGGTTTTGCTGGATGAAACCAGCCGAGTTACGGTGGAAGGTTGGGATAATTCCTGGCCAAGCATCTACAATACCTTGCAACAAGGAGACGAGGTTGCGATTCTCAACGTCTCTCTCGACGCATGGGCAGTAGACGTGAAGGCTAACCTAGAGAAAGGTAGCACAATCCACGTTATTTCTAGAGCAGGTGACTAATCATTCAAGATTAGCAGTGTCGACCTCGATAGAGATTTCAGGTTGTTCAACTTTGATCTTCATTAGAACTAGGATGATTATAGCCTGGAAAGCAGCACCGGCAAGGAATAGGTTCGGGAAGCTTCCATCAAAGGCATCCAAGATTCGGGGTGATAGAGCATTTCCTGCAAACGCTCCCACGTTCACTAGAGTCATGTAGATTGAAAATTGTGTTCCTCCCAAGTCCTTTGTTGTCAGGGACATTAGCAATGCTAACAGGTTTGCTCCGACTATTGCCCATACAAATGTCCAGAACATCCATGCAGTTCTCATGAAAGATTCGCTTTCCCATTGGCTCCTTGCTCCAGACCAAACCACTGTCAATACAGTTCCAGTAATTACAGCATAGAACAGTGTGTCTCGGCTACCAAATCTTGTTCCAAGGAATCCTCCAATTAGGAAACCAAGCATTGTTGAAAGAATGATTGGGCCTCCCTTTGTGTCTAGGAATTTGTCAGCATCCCAATCTAGTTCATCCACGAATAGGAATTCCCATTGGAAGTCGATTATTCCTAAGCCTGTACCCATTCCTCCTCCTATCCACATGATTGTGCACAGTAACAATGCCCATTTTGCGGATGTGTCAGAAACTGCATTTTTGAACCCGTTTATGATTTCACCCAGTTTCATTTGCTCAGTTGGGCTTTCTTCTTGGGAAGCAGTTCCTTCGCTCCATGGGAATCGCTTATCATCTTCAGTTTCCTTAACCAATATTGGAATCAACAATAGCAACAGGAGAACCGGAAGCTGGACCAACAATGCCGCTTGGAATCCAGAGTCTAGCAATACTCCACCAAGGACAATTACAGCGAACATTGCTCCGAATCCTTTCGCTACGAACATCAACCCATTGGCAATCGGAATTTCATCTTCGTGAAGTACTTCGACTGCTAATGCATCAGATGCTACGTCTTGGAGTGCAGCGAAAATATTGTGGATTAGGAAAAACAAACCAAGTGTCTCCAAATCTTCTCCAGGATCATCAATCAATAGGAAAGCGCCAATAGTTGCAGCCATACCGAGTTGAGAAATCATAACCCAAGGTCTTCTCTTTCCCATTGACCTGAATTGGAATCGGTCAATTAGTGGGCCAAGGAATAGTTTTCCAATCATCCAAGGAAGCATACCCATTCCGATCAAAATTACCTTCTCATCATCGGTCATCTGGCCTTCATCAACTAGGAATGTTACCAGTGCTGTTGCTACGAAAAACCATGGAATGCCTTGCGAGAAATACATTGCGCACAGTGTGCCGATTCTTGCAAACTTGCTGTCCTTCATGTTGGCTTGCATGTACGGTCTTTTACAGAAGGCGGACAAATACTTATCGCCTTTTTTCAATTATGATAGGGTTTATAAATTGGTGGCTTGATATTTAGGGCTTCCAATTTGTCTGATTGAGATGAGGCTTAAACTGCTCGGGGGAATCATGCTCTTCCAGTCTGTCAAGAAGCCATATTACCCAATGGAAGGTCCCCATCCCTTCCTCTAGTGTGATTGCACTTTGTTCAGCCATAGAATATCCGTATTCTACCAATCCCATCATTCTCCTCATACTAGGGCCAATCAAGGTAAGGTATCCTTTGTAAAAAGAGTATACAATATCAAAAGAGAGATTTCGATTGAATGTCATTACTGCATGGTTAGCCATGAGGACAACTACAGCGTTTGTAGCATCTTTTTGCTCCCTAGTCAATTTCATTAGTTCTTCAGGAGTTGAGTCCTTAGTAACCACTGAACCAAAAGTTGCAAAGCCTCTTTGCACGAGAGGGTTTTCCAGGGAATTTGCAATTGTTTGGGAGATCTCATACCTCCTATTTCGATTTACTTCCATAACTTGACGTAAACCGAATAGTAGAGTGAATACAATTGCTAAACCACCCAACATCTCACCTAACTGAGCGGCGGTTTCAAGGTTCACGATTTATCGTTAAAATTGACGGTTGTTAAACAAATCGCATCATCAGCATCAGGATAGTGAAGTAGGGAGGTTAGGCGCCGAGAGGGAGATTTGAACTCCCGTGTCCAAGGGACAGTGGATTTCGAATCCACCGCAATACCGGGCTATGCGATCTCGGCTGACAAGCCGCCCACCTGCACGACCATCATAAGCGTGATGTCATTCGGGTGAGATGATGAAGATTGGACTGAAGGGACACGGGCATGACCATCTGATTGACCTAGAGCCAGGTTCTACTGTCAAAGACGCTCTCGATACTGTTGGAATACACCCCTCAACAGTCATAGTAAGTCATCAAGATGTTGTTCTTCCTCATACTACAATCTTGAATGCAGATGTTAACCTTGAACTTACAATAGTTAGTTCTGGCGGCTAATCACATGTAGATTGAGTTTGGTGAATCTGACAACTCAGAAATCAAATCATCGGCCTTACCGGGATGCATCTCTTTGAGTTTATTTGCAAGTCTTAGTGTTGCATCTATCGGAACTGGAAGAGGTAGTGACCACCATCTACGAATAGTTTCAAGCAATAATTGTGCAGCCACAGGATCCGCTGAATTTCCGATTGTCGTGGCAATATTACAGGATGTTCTAACGTTTTTAACAGGGCCTAATGCAGTGATAAGGGCAGCCATTCCGATTACACCTGCCTTTGGTTCATCTCTTCTTACATCAACACCATTTTTCTCTAATTCAATTCTATATTCTGATGAACTGGTAATACAAAAGACATCTTTTCTTTCTGCCTCGGCTGACATTCCTGCTAGCACTATAACCTCTCCTTTTTCAAAAAGTTCGAGTACACAAACTGCCATTTCTGATTGACCTTCAGGTGTCATTGGTTGGGCATCGCCGGTTAGTGTGAATATTTCTCGACCATCGATTTCGAGTCTAGACAGGAGTACGTGGGGTGGCTTGAGTAAACCATTTTCATCTAATTTTGCAAGTGGGGGCAAACTGGGATGAATGATTCTTGCAATTGGCTCTGCATCTAATTCTGTGTTGACCGCATCAATAGCCAATTTGCCTACGTCGCCTACTCCGGGCATCGCAACAAGTAGTGTCCCGCCTAGCGTGTTGGTCTCTGAAACCCAATCGATTAGGACACTCATGAAAACAACAGCGTTTTTCGGAGCAGTATAATGATTGGCATCATTCTTCTTCATTTGATGCCAATGTGGGAAGTGTTTCTGGCCAACCGCTCTCTTCAACACCGTCGAGTTTCCTTCTGAGATGTGCTCTCTTGTCCTCAGGCGACCATTTCATTGGTGCAGCAGCTTGTGAAACTCCTCCACATTGTGGACAGGTCGTCGAAAGACTGTGATATCCGCAATCTTTGCACTTCTGCATCATCTGGCGGGCCATTTCACTCCCTCTCAGCCTCTGCAGAACCGCCTGCGGCTTCTACAATTTCGATGCATGCTTGCGTAGCATTTGTCCAAGCATCTTCTGCAGTTTTGAAATCAGGTGCTTTCAAATCTATTCTGTATGATGGTGCTCCATCATAATGGCATGTAACAACTAATTCAGATTCCTTGTCGGATACGTTCTCAGCAGCAATGAGTGCTTTTCTTATCACTTCGATTCCCTCAGATTGATCCACGTTTAGTGTGAATCTTCCACGGATTTCTACAGTATCTGGAATGATGTTTTTGACAGCTATTTCGATGAATGGCTGTATCCAATCTCCTTCATACCCAATCTCGGTTAGTGATTCTGGAGTTTTCGCTGCTTCCTCAAAAGCACCGTATAGAGTAAGGAAAGATTCAGTCAAATCGGTTTGGTATTCCGAGTGCTCTTCCTTTGTCCAGCCAACTTGCTCTGCTAGAACGTTTAGAAGTTGCTTAGCTCTTTCTTCATTCTTCCATTGAGCTAGGCGATCTCTTCTCCTTTCTTCACTTACGGACTTCAAGGACAGTTCGAGTGACTTGTTGTCCTTTCTTGTTCGCATTACTTTGCAGATCAAGCGCTGTCCAGGTCTTACAAACGCCCTGATATTCTTGACCCATCCGCTTGCGATTTCTCCAATGAAAATAAATCCCTCAATTCCCTCGTATTCATCGAGGTCAACGTATGCGCCGTTTTGCTTTACTTCACGCACAACAGCGACGACTAATTCGCCTTCACTGGGGCCGTTTTCTAATAAGTCTCTTGCCATGGAGGACTTGCCTCCATTCACTCAAGTGTCTCAACGACGTTGCATCCAACCAACTGAGCATTTCCGCCAGCAGGGTTGGTCAATAGGGAACCACAAACACCGCAAACAATCGATGTGGTGGCTCTAGAGAAAATAATGCTTTCATGGGAGCAATCTCGGCAGGAAACTTTCAGAAATTTTGCAGTCATTTTTCACACCTCAATTGTCTACAAGTTCGAATTTCTTTGCACGCTGGCAAGGAGCGTAGTGAGCCTTGCCGGTCTCAGTGCAGCGGAATAGGATGTTAACACGCTTTGTTGGCTTTTCACGGCCATCGGGCTTTGGACGTGGGAAACCACGGTATCCAGCCATGACTCTTCGGAAACGGCGCTGACCCCACTTCAGTTCACTAGCGCGCTTCTTCTTGACACGCTCTACTGTATGCATGGTATGCTTGCCAGCACTTGGGCTGTAACGCTTTACTTGACGTGGCATTTTTACCATAGTCTCACCTTGAGCATTCGGCCCACAAGCGTCCTCTATTTAGTGGTGACGGATTAGCAAAAATGGCAAATCACGCCACTGAGGCCAATTATACCGGTGAGGTTGATAAGTCCTCGTGCAGCCGAGGTATACATGAATCCAATGCTAGAGGCTGCTCTTTGGTTCTGGATTCCTTTGTGTCTAATTCCTGTTGGGATATGGTTTACGATAAGTGGAAAGACGAAATCATTGGGCAAGGTTATTGCCCTATCTGGGCTGATTTTAGTTATGATTTCATCATGGACTGTTCCAGATTCAGATTCTTCAGCAGGAGGTCACCTCATCCTTTCCATAATTGCTCCAACATTACTCTTGGCATACGGCATTCATGGCATGGTTTTTGGAGGTAACGTGCCTGTTGGTAGATTGGATTCTAGTGCTAGATGGAGCGGTACAATCGCTGTTTTTGTCTCGATAGGTATTTTCTGCTTAATGCACTGGTACAGTTTTACACCGGTTTGGCGTAACGGGGAGGTTAATCCATATTGGATAGTTTTCTGGCCAACATTCCTGCTCTTTTCGACCTCATTGTGTTCAGCATCTTCTGTTGCTCTGGCAACATATGGTGATGATCGATTCACTGAGTCAATGAAACTTGCTAGCCTTTCCATTCTGATGACCGGCATTTCCCTCGCTGCGATGATTTTTGATGGTTATCTTACTACTGCAGATCAATTTAGAGATTATCTCTGGCTATCTGCAGCAGACATTTTTGGAACCGTCGTAGGCGGCTCACTTGCAATTGGAGCACTAGCGGTTGTAATCTGGTCTTATGAAAAATCACTACCTATTCCTCAATCATCACCTCCTCCGACAGATGAAGAAATCGAACACGTGGTTTCTCTTGCAACATCACACATAGGAGGTGAGGAAGAATGAGGCAGTCATCATCCTCTTGGCGTTTGTTAATTCTGGCTGCACTGTTACCAATTCTAGTCTTGGTCGCCATCGATGTTTCTCTAGACAATAATTCTCACCCTGAATCCTTCAAGAGATTTGGTAATGCCGTCCTTACATCATACATTATTGTGGGCTTAATCCTAATTGGTAACCTGTTCTTTTACGCGGACTCCAGGCATCGTCCGTCCGCACCGTTTGTTGGAATGTTCTTTGCATTGGCTATTGGAATGCTGATTGGATGGGCCTTAATTTCTCAAGGTGATTTGTTACTAGAAGCAAATAGTGGATTGCGAGCTCAAATGCTATCAAACGTAGTCCATCTACTGGTCAGTGGAACCGCCATGTTAGTCGCTTCGCTCCTTGCAGTGGGCTTCACATTTGCAGCAATAACTGGTAGAGAGAGAAGGATTCTGTTTGAAGAAGAGTAAGATTTCCCTCACCCGTCGATTTGATAAAGGGAGGGCCGGTGGCCGAGCCGTTAGGTGATATCATGGCTAAGGGTACTCCATCTATGGGTAAGAGGCAAAAGACCACCCATATTCGTTGCCGTCGTTGTGGAAGAAACTCATATCACAAGCAAAAATCCGTTTGTGCGTCATGCGGATACGGTGCAACTGCAAGAATGCGTTCATTCGGTTGGTCAAAGAAGACTCACCGCCCCTGATTTTCCCCATTCAGTAGGGAAATGCCTGTAAAGTCCCTGTGATTAGATTTGATTGGGCGAGACAAATGTGTGGGATAATTGGTCTCGTAGGAAGGCGTGGCTACCATATCAACCAGCTATTGTATGACGGTCTTACCGTTTTGCAACACAGAGGCCAAGATGCTGCTGGAATAATGACAGAACATCAAGGTCGCTATCACCTAAGAAAATCCAATGGACTAGTCAAAGACGTGTTTTTCAAGCGCCACATGCAAAATTTACTGGGCTCGATTGGGATTGGCCACGTGAGATATCCTACTGCAGGTTCATCATCTGCAGCCGAAGCACAGCCATTCTACGTGAACTATCCATTCGGTATCTCTCTAGCACACAACGGTAATCTAACCAACGCTGAAGAAATAAAGAATCTACTGACAAGTTCTCACCGTAGGCATGTAAACACTAACTCAGATTCTGAATTGTTACTAAATTTACTTGCTATGGAATTACATTCTAGAACTCATAACCTCGAAATCGACGGTGAATTACACGTAGATGTGAATACTATCTTTTCCTCCGTGTCAGCACTTCACAAGCAGATATCTGGAGGATATGCTTGTGTTTCTCTGATATCAGGGCTTGGAATTCTTGCATTCCGTGATCCAAATGGTATCAGACCACTTATCTTTGGAAGCCGTGAAGTTGAAGGCGAAACCGAATGGATTGTAGCCAGTGAATCGGTTGCAATTCACGCTCTTGGATTTGAGGTAGTAAGAGATGTAGAACCTGGTGAAGCGATTTTCCTAACTTCAGCGGGCCAATTCTTCTCCCAGCAGTGCGCTGAAGAAACTCATCACTCGCCTTGTATCTTCGAGCATGTATACTTCGCCAGACCGGATTCGATTATCGATGGCATTTCTGTATACCAAGCCAGATTAAATCAGGGACAAAGATTAGCAGAGCGAATTCTTGAATCTCATCCCGACCATGACATAGATGCCGTGATACCTGTACCGGATTCTGGTAGGTACGCAGCTCTACAAATGGCAGATACATTAGGTGTTGAATACCGTGAAGGCTTTGTCAAGAACCGATACATTGGTCGAACTTTCATTATGCCTGGTCAAGCGATGAGGAAGAAATCAGTAAGAAGAAAATTGAATGCAATTCCTCATGAGTTCAAGGGAAAGAATGTCCTTCTTGTAGACGATTCCATAGTCCGAGGGACAACATCGGCTCAAATTGTTGAGATGGCTAGAGAAGTTGGAGCAAACAAGGTCTACTTCGCATCAGCAGCACCTCCTGTCCGTCATCCAAATGTGTACGGTATCGATATGCCTGCGGTTTCAGAATTTATCGCGAATGGAAAAACTGTAGACGAGATTGGTGAGGAAATCGGTGCAGACAAACTATTCTATCAAACTCTTGATGATTTAATAGAAGTAACAAGCATCAATGGTGAACAATCCTGGGACACCAGTTGTTTCAATGGTGAATACGTCACTGGAAACGTAACTCAAGATTATCTTGATGAATTAGAAGCAGCTCGTAATGACACTGCAAAATCATCTAATCCAATGTCTGATGAGATTATTGGACTTCATAATGATGAGTGAGATGGTTCAATGCAAAAGGCATGGATTCTTCGTTACGGGGAGTTGGGCTTGAAAAGTCGTATTGTAAGGCGACAATTCCAGGCAGGTCTTGCAAATAACATGGAAAATTTAGCAATTCAATATGGGGTTTCATTAGTACCAAGTCGCATTGGATCTATGGAAGTAGTGAAAAGTAATTCTACTGCAAATGAAGTTGAAAACCTACTCAGTCACGTACTCGGTGTTGTAGCGATAGACCCGGCGAATGTAATCTCAGAAGACATTGACCCTGAAATCGTCGCGAAGCTGATTCTAGAAAAGGATGAGAGGAGAGGACAAAATCGAACATTTGGAGTCAGAACAAAAAGACTCGCTCCAAAAGATGTTTTCAAGTCCCAAGAATACAGTGCTCAAGTCGGCCATCACATGGTTGTAAATGACCCCTCATTAAGTGTCAATCTAAGGGAGCCTGATGTCTGGGTAAGGCTCGTTTTGGAAGCAAATAGAGTTTGGTTACTTGATGAAAGGATTCAGGGAGCAGGAGGGTTACCGCCCGGAGTACAAGGAGATGTTCTTTGTAGTGTCACAGATGAAGATTCTATGTTGTCCTCATTCTTGGTAATGCGTAGAGGTTCAAGATTAATACCCACAACGGGATCAAAGACCGAGTTTGTTGAACTTCTGAAAAGTTGGGACCCATATCTCGGAAGAAATTCTAACGTCAGAGATTTAAATGGGAAAATGCGAAGACGTCACCCTTGGGGCGTAGTTGGTTTGTCGGTTGAAGAAGGAGAGTCTTTGATTGAAAGAGATGAATCTGAGGTAAAAACAGTGCCCCTTTCTACCTTAGAACCTCTGTGTGGATGGACCGATTTAGAGAAAGAAAACCTCGCAAAACATATCCGTGACCCGATTAACTTCCTCTGCATGCCGAACATGGATACATGGGTATCTTGAATGATGGCTTTACTGGCTTACTCATGGCGCTAACTGTACCGGTTCTCAGTAAGTTTCCAGCGACAGCGAGGATCACCAGCGTCTCTAGTGGAATTAACCTTGCATATGGACAGGTGGACGGCAGACTAGTCATCGGCGATGATGAAATCTCATTATCGCAAATAAATTGCATGTATGAATTCCCATACGGAGATTTAATCGTTGGAACAACAGAATCTCTTCAAATTTTCAGGGATGGCAAGGAAATATCCTCCTCTGCACACGAAACAGGAATCGAATCTTTATCCGGTAAAGGCGATTACGCTGTTTGTATAGACGGCTTAGGTCGTGCTCATATTGTGGATGCAAAAGGAGAACTGAAATCCATCAATGAGACATCAGTTCTTTTTGCAAAGGTCGGTCATAGAATTGCAATAGCCACAGAATCTGGCGGTGTAAGTACCTACTCACAAGATGGCACTAAAGTCTGGGAAAGGCCAATGCGAGGAGACGTTGGAGAGAGAATAACCGCAATAGGTTGGAATGGCAATCTCCTCGTTGTTGCAAGGGAGGGTCACGGATTGGTTCCTGGAGATGAAGAAGCTCTAGAAGTAGAATACTGGAATGAAGGACAGTTGGAGAAGCGGTTTGATGTCAAGCGACGAGTAATCGCGATTGAAGGTCCATGGATGGGATTAGATATGGGTGGCATAATGCAAAACGAAGCAATAGTTGCAGAGTTAAGCCACCCTGCTCACACAATTATCGACATGGGTGAAAATGCACTTGTTGGGTCTTGGTTTCACCTTCACATGGTGAAAACAGATGGAATTAGTTGGTCTGTTGAAACACAGGGAATGGTCGAACATGTGTCCTCTAATCGTGATGGTTCAGCTGTACTAATCGCTGGAAGTGACCAAAACGATTACACTGACGCAGAACCGGTTGTTCTAATCGATTCAACATCTGAACCAATATCACTTGTTGAGGAGTCTACTGCAATTGATGATTGGGGAGAAGCACCTGCGATTGAGATCGATGTAAACGAACTCTATGGAAAAACGGAATCTATTGAGGAATTGGCTGGAATTGACCCCGTCCAACTAAGTGATACCAGTAACCTATTGGATGCACTGAATGATGAGATCGAAGTTGAAGAGATAATTACGGAAGAAGATGATTTGATGCTTGCTTTATCTCTTGATGCAGAGGAAATTATTGCTCCAAAGCCAGACGCAGGTGGTGACCAATCTCTCAAATCAGAAGAAGACGGGACGGCTATTGTCACACTTGATGGCAGAAATACTGAAGACCCACAGGAAAGAATCGAAACATGGTCTTGGGTTGACGATACAGGAAAAGAAATCGCCAACACCCCTGCGGTTCGTGTGAAGTTAAATCGAGGTAATCATCGACTAGAACTACGGATTAAAGACAGGGATGGTCGTTGGTCTTCGGACTCTATAGATGTGAGGATTGAGTGAGATGGTAGACTCTCCAAACATCTCACATTTCTTCGTTACAGCACTACAACAAAGGTGTAGCGTTGTAACAAATCCTGATACTGGTGAAACAGTAATAATCGATGGTGGTGGCGATTCAAGTCGCATCATTGAATGGATAGATTCAGGATTAGGTGAGCCAGACCATGAGATTGGAAGTTACCTAGGCGAAAGAAAGGTTGTTGCTTTGATTAACACTCATGCTCATTTTGACCACAGCGGTCACATACCTTATCTCAAAGAGCACTATTCTCTCGATTGGTGGTTACACAAAGACGATTTCTTTCTACAGAGTTTGGCTCAACAATCTGGTCGCCGCTGGGGTTTCTCCTTGCCCGAGCCGGCTGTTGCAGAAAATACGTGGGAGCATGGTGATGTTCACACATTTGGTGGAATGGAATTTGAGATCTTACATACACCAGGTCACACTCTTGGTGGATGTTGTTTAAGGCTAATCGTAAATGATGGTCCAGACCATCTTTTCGCAGGCGACACACTTTTCCAAGGTTCAATTGGTAGAACAGACTTGCCGAATTCAGGAGGAGATTTGGATCTCTTACTCAGAATGATTAGGGAAAGGCTCTGGCCTTTGGATGAGGAAACAATCGTCCATCCTGGTCATGGGCCACTCACAACGATTGGGCATGAAAAGCAAACCAATCCGTTCTTGAACGACGGATACAGAGGCAGAGGCGCCTGGTTATAATCAAGCCATCATTGATGCGAATGCGGATTCCAACACTGGTAGCGCATCTTCCCAAGTTGCTACGATTCCATAGTCAGCGTGAGAGAATATAGGAGCATCTGCGTCCTTATTTACAGCGACGATATACTTCGAAGAGCGCATACCTGCAAGGTGTTGAATGGCTCCTGAAATTCCGACTGCTATGTACAGGTTAGGGTTGACCGTCTTTCCGGTTTGTCCTACCTGCATGGAGTGTGGAATCTCGTCCCATGTGTCTACTGCAGCTCTGGATGCACCGACTGCTGCGCCCAGAGTATCAGCAATCTTCTCCAAGTGTGAGAAATTGTCAGGACTACCCATTCCCCT
>Ga0213865_10002097_pt1 | contig 12676 bp, 10 predicted proteins | sample PICome_6_FD_160100 | JGI IMG/M metagenome (GOLD analysis project Ga0213865, IMG submission 160100) | Coastal seawater microbial communities near Pivers Island, North Carolina, United States - PICO282 | ecosystem: Environmental > Aquatic > Marine > Coastal | place: USA: North Carolina...
GTGTTTGATTTACTGTTGATAACTTAAAAATCAAATCCCGGCAATCATATTTTCTAAGGCAATCTAAGGGCCTATCCGAAACCCCTTTGCATTTTGTTTTCCGATACAAAGGGGATTCAGTGGGTCTTGTCAGACGCTACCGATTGCTTCAAAAATCTGAAATTTTTATCTAATAATCTGGGGAAGAATTGTTAATCCATTCGTTTGGCATCAAATATGGAGCCTTTACATTTGGTACTGATTCTCTCCATAATACTCTGCTCATTGGTAGCAGGGTTACTGTTTGGATTTGCTGTAGTTGTGATGCCTGGTATTGCGAAACTCGAGGACAAGGAGTATCTTTTGGCATTCAAACACATGGACGGAATCATACAAGATAATCACCCTCTGTTTATACTAGTCTGGGCTGGTTCAATCCTATCGGTAATAATCACATTGATTATGGGAGTTATGGATATGAGTGGAACCGAAATTTATCTTCTAGGTTTTGCATCTGCACTGTATTTATTTGGAGTCCAATTACCAACATTTCGATTTAACATACCACTAAACAACTCACTTCAAAAAATGGATATTGCGGAACTAGGAGAATCTGAAGCCGCCTTATCACGTACTGGTTTTGAGGGCCCTTGGAATCGCTGGAATAGAATTAGAACCATCAATTCAATTATTGCTGTCTCGATGTTGCTCATACTCTTAATCAGAATCTGACCTATGTTTTGGCATGGATTTTGATCACGTCACTATCACTGCATTCGTGATCCGCACCTACTACTCTACGGCTGCGTCCGTCAACCGCTTTGATGAAACCGTCTCCAAGGTCTGAATGAACCTTGTATGCAAGTTGCTTAGCTTCGATATTATTTGGAACTACAAATGCATCAGGAAGAACTCTCCCCTCTCCGTCTTTCCATCCAGTTTCATCGGCAACAGGATAGACTACGACGTGGTCAAGTGCATCGAACAATACTTTGGAGAGCAATTGGGCAACACCTGTTCCGCCGGCCTCAGACAATTTGTCTTTCATGCCTGCTAGTGCGTTCAATTGAGCAGAATTCAATTTGGATTCATCTTGTATTTCGAATGTGTCTTCACCGGGATTGTAGGAAATCATGCCGCCGGAATCTGCTCTTCGCAGGGCCAATTCCATATCGGCCATAGTCGGTTGAATAATGCCATTTGATTCGATTGCATTCCAAGGTGTACCCTTAGCTGAGTCCGCCTTATTTGCAGAAATATGGATTGGGAATAATTGGCGACGTATGTGGTAAGAAAGTGATCTCATCTTTTCTTCTGGCCACATCCAAGGAGTATCCAAATCGCCCCATTGATTTCTAAATTCATCAAGTGCTTGTAGCACAAGTGGCAAGGATGCTCCCAGTCCTGTGAACCTCTCATGCAGGAATGTACTGAGGCCTTTCTCCCCTTCCGCTTGCACTCTACGTGAGCCTCTTGACCATCCATCGTCAAGAATACCGTAAATCCATGAATCTAATTCTTCGGTTAGGAATGATGTCTCTTCCTTCAAGGCTGATTCAACATCGCTTACTGCAGCGATTGGATTGCCTTCGATATCCGTAAGGCCCGCTGCATCTACTACCTGAATTAGGGCATCACAATTTGCTAAATCAGAAAGGAAGGCGTTTCCTCTTCCCCTTCCTTCTGCAGCACCAGGGACTAGTCCCGCTACATCGACTAAGAATGTGGGGACTAGACGCACATGCCCAATACAACTACCAGTTCTTGGCTCACAAATACTCCCATGCCTTTCATCATCTTCAGAGGCTGGCTCAAGGCGGCCATCTGCCTCTAACTTTGCTCGTAACTCTTTGCACGGGCAGGGTTGTGGTGCCGCAATAAATGCGACACCAACGTTTGCTTCAATGGTGCAGAACGGATAGTTTGCGATGTCAACCTTTGCTAATGTAGCAGCGCTGAAAAAGGTCGATTTGCCTACGTTTGGCTTACCTACCAAGCCAATTCGCATTGCATCACGCCTTGGTTATTCTCTCAATCAAGTCAGCCTTGGTTCCTGATGTATCTAGACCCATTGAATCTGCCATATCTACCAATTCTGCCTTCTTCATTCCCTTCAGGTTTGGCTTAGTTGAACCTTCACCGACCCATACGCCTCCGTCAAGTATTGTCCTAGACTGCGCAGCCCACTGGTCACGCTTAACACGACCAGGGAAGAACTCGATTGCTTCGTTAACTGTATCCTCAAGTTCGCTAGTCATCTTAGAAATCTGTTCATAGGTGTAGATTCCTAATGCGTTCAACTTCTCTTCAATAAATGGTCCTACTCCCTTGATTGCTTGAAGGTCATTCTTGTCAGAAGCCTTTGCAGTACCTAGAACATCAAAGTCAATCTTCGAAGCATTTGCTTTAACTCTCTCTAATTCCTCTTGTTTCTTGAGTTCTGCTTCAGAAGGAGTTTCTGCTGCTTCATCTTCCGCTTCCTCTTCAGCTTCTTCCGCTTCTTCAGTCGCTTCTTCTTCGACTTCCTCAACGGTTTCCTCTTCAACAACTTCTTCCTCAGTGGTCTCTTCTTCGTATGGCACGAATTCGATACCTAGGGTGTTTCGAATGTTTAGTAGAGCGATGTCTAACTCTGGCAGATTGATTCTACCATCAGAATTGATGTCCATTACCTTGACCAATTCCTCAATGTCCCATGGTGGCAGGTCTGCGATGTCTGCTACACGTAGCGCATTAGCGAACTCAAACATGTCTATTTCACCGGAGTTGTCAACATCTGCCCAAGAGAAGAACTGTGCAGTTGTTGTACCTCTTCCACACAGCCACTCTGTCAATCTGACTAGGTCTTCGTCGAAAGAAACAGGGAATTCGTCGACTTCGTCGTTGTGAAGATCTGCGGATACTTCGATTACAGTAGAGCCGCTAGAGCCCTCTTCCTCGGATTCACCGATAATCAGTGTGGTGTCAATTCCGACTCCACGACCGAACAATGCTCTGATTGTTGTTGTGCCTTCAACTATGTTGTATGCAGAGATGTCGCTTGTGTTTGATGTTCCAGAGGCCTGTACGTTCCCAAACAGTAGTGTCTTGATGACGCTATTTCCTGCTAGGATGAAACCAATTACTACGCCGTAGAACGCAAATGCTCCAGTTAGAGCAAATCCTGAAAGGGTCGATAAATCCTCTACCTCAGCATCAATGAGTGACTTTTCAGTCCAGTCGCTCATCAAGAATAGGATTGTGGAAAGTAATCCTCCTGCGATTACCATCCAAGTTGCTGCGCCAGCAGAGCCTGTTAGTGATTTACCAGCTGCTAGTGGGTATGAGTGGAACAGTGCTGCTAGTGCGAATAGTCCCCCAATCACATAGAGGTAGGAGGAATTGACTGTCTCTGCAACACCTGCAAGGCTACCGTCTCCGACCATTACATTCAATCCGGTGAAATAACCTAGTAGTGCATAGATTGGCAGTAAAATTGCTGCTCCTGCTGCTGCAGTTGCACCAGGACTGTCAACTACCGCACTTGCATTGCCTCTGATTGTTGCAAGCATATTTGCGGATGCTGCCATAATTGGCATCAATCCAACCGTAACCAAAATCGCACCTATTGACTGAGTGAAGTTGTCAGCGTGTGTGGATTCTGTAAGGAAGAATGGTGGGACTGTTACGAATAAAAGGAGCATGGAAGCCTTTGTCATGCTTCCTGACCATATCGGTTGTCCGGTAACGTGGGATAGAACATGGTATCCAACTCCGAACATCAGTGCCAATGGAACCCAACCAGAGGACATTACACCAGCAACCCAAACGGTTCCTGTCCAGTCGAGTGACTCGCCAAGTGCATTTGCAAACCTGCTGAAAATTAGAACTAAAAGTGCTAGGATCAAGAACCAAGATGGTACTGAAATCGGTGAGTTGCCTCTGCTTCCAAGAGTAATTAGTGAGTTGACAAGAAGGCTTAGAACAAGTAGTCCAGAGACCAATCCGTACAGTGCTGCTTCACTTGTTCCGTAAACAATCCAATCCCAGTGGTCGAGAACGGATAAAACAAGTCCGACTAGAACTTGAGCGGTCCATGCCATTGCGATCATCGAAGCGTTTGCCTCACTCGCTAACTTTGCACCTGTTGTGCGAGTGTGTGCTACCAGTGCGCCTCCGACTAGAATCGCAAATATGGCAGTAGACATTGCTACTTCGTTGAAGTAAGCAAGAGCACTTCCGTCATCATATCCCCATCCGACGTTGGATAGTGAATCAAGTGCGGTTGGGTCGTAGTTGTGCCAAGCAGATAGGAAACCGCCTACACCAGCTAGGATTAACCAGAATACACCGGTTTGCATCCAAGTCTTAGCACCGCTTCCTTCCCTTTCTTGGAATAAATCGGCTGCTGGGCCTGCGGCTTTGGTCAATAAAAACATACCAAATTGGCGCAATGGTACACTCATTCCGCCGAATCCCTTCTGAATGTAATAAGTGAACAGAAGGATTGTTGCAAGTAAGATTCCAGATGTTGTGAATGCTTCTGACATTTGTATCCCACCTTCAGTCCGAAAGGACGCCTCCGACTAGATTTGCGATAATCATTCCACAACCAACTAGGATTCCGATGAGGTAGTACCAGATTCCTGAGCCACCTAGATTGTCCATGAATGGAATAATGTCGCCGATTACTGGAACTGTATCCCAACCGAAAATGTTGCTAAATAAGGCGATTAGGCCGACAAGACCAACGCTCATCAAGACAAGAATTACACGAGATGCAGAGGGTTCTGCAACTCCTTCAGATACATCGGGCAGTATGGTGTTATTGGTCATGTCATCACCGTGACCCCGTAGGGGTCATTTACGCCACCTATGATACGGTCATAAACATTCACTAACAAATGTCATGGTGAGCGGAGATGCAATAGCGCATCTCCTCTGCGATTTTTACCCGAACCAAGTGGAATTGGCATCTTCTGGTCTAATTCCACCTCAGTCTTCCATACATCTTGGCAATCGCATGAGAGACCATCTAAATCATGAATGTCTCCACTAACAGAATACCTCTCAATCGCTGCTACAACCTCATCGTCGCACGAACCACAATTATGAGCGCCACGAACTTTGCCTCCAGCGGTTGGATGGATGATTAATCGACTGACTTGGTCATCTGCACCATTTCCTGAATTTGTCGGGTGTATGTCGTAATGAACGTCTCTGATCAGTTGAATTAGTGACCACAACCAGGGTGGACGGTATTCATTAGCACGGAACAGTCTGTCGATTACTGTGCCTTTTTGGATATTCATCGGATTCACGCTTATTTCATCACTTCTTTCAGCGACGTCTCTAATCCATTTTGCACCATGAGTCAAAGCATCTCCTTCACTCATGAATGGAGGTTTAAACATCAGATAGGTCTTGATTCTAAGTCCGAATTTCTCTAGATTTTCAACCGCTCTATCCCAACTTTTTGTACTGAATCCCTTGTTGACGTGGAATCTCAATACTTCGTCATCATAGGCCTCAAGGCCGATAGCTACAGAGAATTTTGGATTAATTTTTGTAGCCCAAGCCAGTTTTTCCTCACTAAGTTGTTCTGTTCTACTTTCGACTACCAATTCTTTGCCCATCTCATGACAGTCTCTCAGAACTCTCTCTTGGAAATCGAGCGGAATTTCTCTATCTTCGAGAAGACTTCCCGAGGTGTAGACTTTTACCATTCCCATCGTATCGAAATCATCGAACTTAGCCAATGATTTCTCCCATTGTGAATGTAGGTCTTCGCTAGTTACATCATCACGGGTGTCATTGAAGTAACCACAGAATGTACAACCACTCGACCACCACCAATGGCAACCTTTGGTCCTCAAAATGACGGTTAGAGCTGTAGTTGGCGTCCCATCAGCAAGGGTTTCAGGAGTGTAGTAAACCGTTGCAGGGTCTCTTGCATCCCAAGAGTGCTTTCTTTCCTGAGCCCATGGGGTATTCGCTGGCGCTTTGACTAAATCGTGGATTCGAGCTGGCTTCTTGTCAGCATCTCCTACCATAGTCAACTTGCCACTAGACATTTTCATTCCCCTGAATTCAATTGATTCGTTTACATTAGCGAATTCGAGAAAAATTCAACGATTCTATTTTCATATTCGCTAGTCTGTGTTAGCATGAGGGTTTGATGCTCGTCGCTTTCCATACCCCTTCCAACATCATAACGAATTACAGAATCGTCAAACCAACATGTGATTCTACTTTCGTTACCATGCTCTAATGCTTCGTTACACATTTTTTCTCCGTGGTGAACACGTACCCTTTTGTCTTGGTGTCCATGAACAACATACATGTGTCTGTCCCCAATTTCTGTTGCTGCGTCTATCGGGAAATGTTCTATCAAATTTTGATTTGCAATTATTTTGCCCGCAAAAATGCCAGCTGGTCCCAAAAATGTCGGATATCCCTGAAATTCCAACTCTTCGACTACAATGTCTCCCATATCCGAGTAACCAGATTCTAACCAAACCGATTGGATTCTTTCATCTAATGTGAAAGCGATTGCAGCAGTCCCAGCTCCCATTGAATTTCCATAAACTCCAATCTTGTCTGGATCTGCGTTTTGTTCTTCGACCAGCCAATCAAAAATCGCAATCACGTCCACCCACTCATCTTGTCCACCAGATACACGGTCATCGTCTAATGAAGACTCACCATGATCTCTTAAATCGAAAACAATAACATTGAATCCAGCGTTCGCAAGCATTCCAGCCGGCAGCAGTATTGACCCATCTGCTTTGCAACCTCTTATGCCATGTACGAACATAACCCAGGGCATCGATTCGTTTTGTTTTAGATACCAAGCAGAAAGGTAGATTTCTTCGTTTTCAACACCTATTGTTGCAGACTCATAACCCTCCCACCAGTAATTCGATAGTCCTGTCATGACTTCTGATGAGATATTTTCGGGGTTTTCTGATTCATTCAATGGTACCTCGTTTCTCAAAGGAGCGAATTGTTCAGGAGTGTTTTGATCAAAATTACCCCAACAGTCGGTGTTAGTAAACGCCACACCATTGTAGACTATTGAACCAGCCATGTAGTATCCAAAGGGCAGTAATGCAAATAGCATTACAAAAAAAGGCATCAATTCTTTTTTGACACCCATCAAATCCCTCTGTACAGAATTGTAGAACCTGCTTTTACAAACTCGCCTTTAGGATGGTCCTTATGACCGTCTTCGGCACTGATGACGTTCGGTGTGAACTTCGATGCAGGTACTCGAACATCGACTCTGCTTCCAAGTCTAATCATTCCAAATCTTTCCCCACGTCTGAGTTCATCTCCTTCTCCAGTCCATGGGATGATTGTACGAGCAAGTGCACCTGAAATTTGCATGACTTCAACTATCAGGCCGTCTTCTCTCTCAAACAGAGTTCTTACCCTCTCATTGTATTCGCTTTCCTTTCGGAATGCAGGCAAGAAAGGACCTCTTTTGCGGCCTTTTCCAGTTCTGTGTTCCATTCTAGTGATCTTTCCAGCGATTGGTGAACGGTTAACGTGGACATCGAGAGGAGACATGAATACTGCAATTCTCCAAACATCCGTATCAGATTCTTCACCTTCGGGAACAGCCTCGAATCTTTGCTCTGTAGAGAAGGAGAGTGGATTCTCACAAGGTTCAGGGTGCCAGGTTCCTGTGTGTTCGTCTTCCTCAGCGTTCGCCATTTCTTCTTTGGACGGTCTTCTTCCAGTCGCCCTCTCTCTCTTTGCAAACATTACGTGCCCATCAGCAGGGGATACAATGATTCCTTCGTCTCTTGGAATTGGCCGGTCGGGGTCTCGCCAGAAATTAGCAAAGAATGCTGCAAGCATCAACATTAGGACTCCAAATCCTGGTGCTAATCCATAAAGTGGGTCCACAAACCAACCAACTAAAATGAAACCTGTTCCCATTAGCGTTGGAGTGATTACTGGCAGAAATCCGCCTCTGGCTAGGAAAGCCATCTAACTCACCTACTGAGAATCTTCTGAGTCGCCGGAATTTCTCCAAACGACTGCTGGCTCTTTTTCTTCACTTTCTGTGGATTCCTCTGCAGGTGTCTCTTCGGCTGCTGCTTCCTCAGCAGGCGCTTCTTCTGCAGGTGAGTCTTTTGCTACAAAGTCTACAGCTGCAGCACCTAGTTCAGAGCCCTTGAGATACTTGTTTCCATCCATGTCGTACGACTTAGCAAACTCGATGAAGGCGTCTCTGTCGGTAATTCCGTTCTTTTGCATGACGCCAAGAAGGACTTGTTCTGACCAATTCCATTCTTCTTCTCCGGCTTCCTCTGCAGCTGCTTCTTCTGTTGCTTCAGCAGCGGATTCAGATTCGGTGGATTCGATTTCTGTTGCTTCTTCCATGGTCATTTCAGCAGCACGTGCCTCGACCATTTCTTCCATCCTTTCTGCGATTGCTCTGCCCATGTGCTGAGATTGTCTCTCTGCTTCGGCAGCCGCCTCAATCATCTCATAGCGGCGCTTGATTGCTTTGTTGAGGTCCTCGAATAGCGACATGTGATTCATGTACCATTCGTCTCTTGTGTTAAGTTCAACAACCGCTAGACGTAGATCATTATCCAATTCTTCAGCAATGGAGAATACCTTTCCAAGACGGTCCTTTTCACGAGTGAATTTCTCTTCCATTTTCTGCAGTTCCGGCTCCAAGTGTTCAACTTGCTTGCTGGACTTACTAGCCTTCATTTCCAAGTCTCTGATTCTAGCGTCTTTTTCGGTCAATAGAGCTTCTAGACTCTCTTTTTCGATTTCACGCTCTACGATTTCTTTCTCAAGAACTTCAACTTCAGCCTTGGTATCTCTCAACTCTGCTTCTTGCTGCTCGTATGCGGCATACAGTTTGAGTAAACGGTCTGTTTCTTCCTCAAGTTTCTCTGTGAGTTCTTTGATTTGAGTTTCTGGAGTGATGGTTCCTGCATCGGACATTTCTCTCACCTAAGGCTACGCCTTATTCTATACCCACATTGGTCCTACATATCAAGCCGACGCTTGATAGTGGCCTCATATCACATTCTATCTATCGTTGAATTGCATCGGTAGCTGCGACTAATTCCCTTGCAATGCTAACCTCTCCCATAGAGTGGCCTGCGTCTCCAACCATTACGAGATTGCTGTCGGGAATGGCTTTGTGCAATTCCCACGCACTTCGAGGAGGGCAAACCATGTCATAGCGTCCCTGTACAATCGTTGTTGGAATGTGCTGAATGTTTGTTGCATGATTAAGGATATATGCCTCTTCAACAAATATTGCGTTGATGAAATAATGGCACTCAATTCTCGCAAATGCTACAGCGAAGTCCAAATCTTCTGCTTTGTCGAGATACTCAGGATCTGGGAACAACCTGCTTGTAGCCATTTCCCAACGGGTCCATTCCCTTGCAGCACCTCTTCTAATCTCGATATCATCGCTGGTTAGCCTTGCATAATACGCTTTGATTAGATTCCCTTGTTCTTCGGGTGGGATGTGGTCACGATACGGTTCAAAAGCATCTGGAAATACGTGACTTGCTCCATCTTGGTAAAACCAGTGTAACTCACTTTTTCGACACATGAAAATCCCTCTTAGAGTCAAACTAAGAACTCGTGAAGGGTGATTTTGGGCGTAAATTAATGATAAAGTTGAGCCCCATGACCCTCCAAAAACGTGCCACTTTTCTATTCCGAAATGTTCTCTCAATTTCTCTAAATCTGAGACTGAAGCATGTGTGTTGTTGTCCTCCAACTCTGCATAAGGCGTGGATTGTCCACATCCGCGCTGATCAAATTGGATTACATCGAACTTCATTGGGTCGAAATATCTACGGTATGATGGCTGGCTTCCTCCACCTGGCCCTCCATGTATAACGATAACTGGGATGCCATCAGGATTGCCGCTACGTTCCCATGCAATGGTGTGAAGGTTTGAGACCTCGAGAAATCCAGTACTGTAAGCCTCAATTTTCGGATAGAGAACTTCGTCGATTGTTTGTGTAGTGATTTGCATGTTTTGCGCACATATACACAGAACATGTTCCTTTCGATTAATCCGTACGATTTATTGACGGCCTACAACTCGGAAAATTCATGGAGAAAAAAGCAGCGGTCGACGTCTTCTCTCAATGGGCGCTCATTGGCAAGGATGAGGGCATGGAAAGAGGGCATGCTGCTTCGGTCCAAGCAATGTTAGAGTTGGCGATTCCAAAGTTGAATGACGGCTTCTCAGCTATTGACCTGGGTTGTGGCAATGGCTGGGTAACCCGAATGCTAAGTGAACTTGGGGCAAGCCACAGTGAAGGTGTCGACGGATCGAATGAAATGATCAACAAAGCGACGTCAAAGGATTCGAATCACAAATACTCCCAAGGACTTCTTCCTGATTGGAGCCCAAGTAGAAGGTTTGACCTTGTACACACCATGGAATTCTTGTATTATCTCGATGACCCTGCTGGTATGATTTCAATTATTCACGACCAGTGGCTAGAAGAAAACGGCATTCTAGTAGCAGGTGTAGATCATTATTTGGAACATGAAGAATCGCTCACTTGGCCAGAACACGTTGGAGTTCACATGACAACATTATCTATCGATGACTGGAAATCTGCAATGGTTAATGCTGGATTCAAGGATATTGAAATTCACCAGGTTGCTGGAAAAGAGAATTTCCCGGGAACCCTAGTCATGATGGGCCGAGCTTCTCACCAATAGGGCCGCATAACCTGATTGTGCCAGTGTATAACGGGCACTTTTCACACGTAGATTTTTGTTCAATAGGCAGCCTCTGTGGTGCTTCTTTTCCTTCATCTGAAACAGAAACTTCTGCCGACCACTGAATTAGGGAATCCAAATCTCTCTTTGCTAATTCGAACTCTTCTTCACGCATCCTAATCATTCTTCCAGACGCTGATACTTGAATCGCAGGCGGCAATATCTTCCTTCTCTGTTCTACTGGCTTTGCCATCTCTCCAACTTCAATCGCAATGCTGTAAAGTGTCAGTTGTAATCTGTGTTCTTGGAGAATTTCTTCCTCTGCTTCAGTGGTAGGATATGGAGAATCCTCATCCAAAGAAATTTGCAAATCATTTCCTTCTAGTGGATTTGAAGGATTAAACCCATACAAACACTGCTTGGTCTTAGCATCCACAACTTGAAGCCAGCCTTGGCCATCATCATCTCTGAGTGCTAATACGAGATCTGCCCTACCGTTGAAAATGGATTTTATCGCTTCAATTTCTGATGTAACAAACTCCCCGCGAGGACTCCAAGAAGTTCTTTGAAGACCCTTTGGTTTGTGTTCAAGAGATAGATAAAACGGCAACTCAGTCCTCAAACCTTCTACTACATATCGGTCATGTTTTTCACCAGCAACGAGTCTTCCAAGCGCACCCTGTCTTGCTAATTTTCCTAAGTGCAATAGCCGTAATTTTGTTCTTTCAAGTACATCTTCCTCGGAAATAGTGGATTGAGCCATTACTTCTTCTATAGTCTTGGAATCCGTCAAATTATCAATTTGGGGTTCTGTCCACTTGGCATCAAGGTCAGTAGTTGTAGAACCAGGATTAGCCAAACCAATCTCTAGTAGCCTGTGGAACAGTGAACCAAATTCTGCTGCACTCGGCCATCTTCCTGCATCGAATTCATCAGCGATTAAATCAAAGCGCTCTGCACTCCAATTCATTTTGTTTGTCAGCCAATGACGCCTTCTACAGGACCAAGCGGTATCTAATCCATGTGATGTCATTGGAACTGAACAAGAGATTTTTCGCAATTCTTTGGGGTCTTCAATACCGATTGGACTCTTTGCCAACTCTAGCCTTTCCTTCCATGATTTCACTAACGCGATGTTCTCGCTTTGCTCAAAGCAATCGGGATGATGGAATATGGAAATGCCATCAACGCAACCATCTCCAAGATAGGATTGCCCAATTAGTTCACCTGGATTTAGTGCAATTGTATTTCCTTCTTGCTCAAGCCCTCCTTGCGACCAAACACATCCCTCATTTCCTGAACTAATGCTGGCGTAAGCCAGTCCATCGAGGAACATGTAACCCATGTTTTGACGACCTTTTCCTCGTTTGAAACTGATTCTTTCATTTTCATCAACTACTGCACCCTCACTAGGAGTACCTGCAATAATCAAACGGTCCCTAGCTCTGGTCAAAGCGACATAGAATTGCCTTCTTCTCTCCGCTCTCTGTTGTCCATCGTCGAATAAATGGGCAACAGTCCATAGACCGCTTTTTGGCTTGCTAATGCCACGCCATGGGTGTATTCTACCTGCAATAATGTCAGGTGTTACAAGGACGTTATCCGATGATGAGAATGATGAATCTCTTGTTCCAGTAGCAAATATGTCATAGGCCACGACTACAGGTGCTTCAAGACCCTTAGAGCCGTGAATAGTCATGATTTGAACTGCGCCTCCAGTACCCGATGAACTGCTTTTTGGGCCATCTTTTTCCAAGTTGCTTAGTTCCCTAAGTTGATTGAAAATCAATGCTGCATCTCCACCGCAACCTTCTGAAATTCTGTCATACATAGAAATCCAATTTTCAATATCCTGTCTGTCTCCCTCTCTGGGAAATGCATACAACAAATCAGAATGGTCAATTGCTACTTCTATCGCTTTCCTGACTTTACCATTCTCGACAAAATAATTCAACTTCTCGAATAGAGATTTTACCTCATCTGTTGG
>Ga0213865_10002098_pt1 | contig 12673 bp, 7 predicted proteins | sample PICome_6_FD_160100 | JGI IMG/M metagenome (GOLD analysis project Ga0213865, IMG submission 160100) | Coastal seawater microbial communities near Pivers Island, North Carolina, United States - PICO282 | ecosystem: Environmental > Aquatic > Marine > Coastal | place: USA: North Carolina | collected...
ACGGAACAGGAACCTATGAATTGCAGGAAACAGTGACTCAGGTCAACAGTGGATTCACTATGACGGGTGAGGTCACGGATCTCGATTACTCCGATTCGGATGCACTCAAGGTCTCTGTTTCTCACTTTGGTGCGTCGGACGGAAAGTATCATGCGTGGACTACTAGCAATCCAGTGGTGGGTTCTACGACTCTCGTATCTGCAACACCAACAGCTATCACCGAAGAATTACATGATGGCGCACAGAACGAAAGTTTTGAAGAAGTGGGTGATGGGTTTATCGACTTCTCTGAAACTAATCCGTTTGGAGATCCACGATAATGTTTGGCGGTCATTTCTATCATCAACGCATACGAAAGGCAGTGGCTGTCTTTGGTTCTTTGTTCAACAACATGAACGTAATTCGAAAGAGTTCTTCGGGTGAGGTGATAAGTCAGGTCAAGGTTCCGTTATCTTATTCTCCTAAGAGAGATTTTCTTGCACGTATAGATGCAATGATTAAAGGCGAAGAGGGAGAACGACAGATCGCAGTCAAGCTGCCTCGTATGTCATTTGAAATTGTCTCAATGAACTACGATGCGACTCGACAACTTCCGAAGATGAACGCTTGTGTGAAACCTGGCGATACGTATGGAAGTTCAACGAAAATATACACTCCCGTCCCGTATTTGGTACAGTTTCAGTTAAGCATATATGCAAAGAGTCAGGACGATGCATTGCAGGTAGTCGAACAAATTCTACCTTACTTCACTCCAACTTACACATTGACAATCAATCCTTTAGATGACTTTGATACAGTCAAGGAAGATTCTCAAATCACGTTGCAAGGTATTACTTTCACCGATGATTATGAAGCTCAACTAGAAGCACGAAGAACTATTATTTACACTCTCGATTTTGATATGAAAATATCGTTGTACAAAGACACAGGTACAACCAGTTCGATTATTACAGAATACGAAGTCGAGATGGCGGATCTGGATGGAAATGAATTCCTCAGAATATCAGACAGTGCAAACCAAGCGTCACCTCTGTCTATTTCTGTGGACGAAAACTCTGGTGCAACAACCACCAACTTTAAGATTCTTAATCCACCAAGTTCAGCTTATTCGCTGTTGTTAGGTACTGAACCTAGCAATGGTACTGCAAGTGTCGATTACACAAATACACTTACAACAATTAATGGCGTTGTGGTTACAACCGGAACATACACTTATACACCAGATACCGACTTCTTTGGTTCAGATACCTTTGGTGTAACTTTATTGTATGGAGATTCGGCAGAGTTAGATTATAACATCAACGTTACCGTAAATCAAGTATAAATATAGATAAATTATTGAGGAAATAATTCAATGGCAGGCGTAAAGATCTCCAACCTACCGGTGTCAACCGCCGCGGCAGACGATGACATTTTTGTCGTCGTTGATATTAGCGACGGAACGGACGGTACTACCAAACAGATTGCTTTCTCACAGCTTCAAGGTCAGATTGACAGTGTTGTCAATGCCAGTGAATCTCTTATTTCTGATAGAGTTGCGGTGTCATCTACAAGTGCGAACATTAACTCGTTTGTGCATTTTGGTGACCTGAGTACGGGTTATGATGATGTTCAGGTAAACAGTAGTCTTTTTTATAATCCCAGTACCGGTACTCTTAACGCAACATCTTATGCTGGTGATGGATCTCAGCTGACGGGTCTTGCGGCTTCGTCTGTGGACTCTGCATACGTACAAAATATTGTTGACCTTTCTGCATTGTGGGATTCTATCAACGATGGTTCACGAAACGTTTATCGTGCACAGAACAGTCTGTACATCGATGCGACTGCTGGTGGTACTGGACTACAGACATACATTCAGGGTGGCCCTCAAGACGATATCGATCTGGTTGCATCCGGTGGTAACGCATTTACTGGTTTGACAACGAACCAACCTTGGACTTCTATTCTTGCATTTGGCCCAGATTTTGAACAATACACGAGTGCACTCCTTGGTCTGAACGCAACAGGTATGCACACACGATACGGTCACATGCGTATCAGTGAAGATTCAGTAAACATTGTTGCGGACAATTCACAGACGGTTGCAATCACGGCGGGTACTACTACACTTAGTGGTGATCTTACAACAGCTCAGACATCGACTGCAACAAACTTCAGAGAAGGTGTTCGTGAAGAGGATAGCGTTGCGGTCACACTTAGTCCGTCATTGGGTCAGATGGTCAAACACACACCGGCAGTTGGAACTGGAAACTTGACTTATCTGTATGATGCAGGATGGCAGACCGGAGAGTCACTGACTCTACACCTATTTACTGACAGTGATCGTGCGGTGACATGGCCAACCACATTGTGGGTAGATAGTGCATTCGATTCTGCATTTGCGACTACGGGTGCACACTTGGTGAATGTTTGGAAACTTGATGAGACTAATTTCTTTGCGGCATATGTTGGTGAGGCGAAGTAACAGTGAGACATCGTCACCTACTAAACGCACTCGCGAGAAGAAGAGCTGAGGGCGCAGGCGCAGGCGGAGAAGCATTAACAGGAACTCTGTATGCTGGTGACGACCAAATCATTCTTGGTGGTGGTCAAGAAACTCTCAACCTAAGTGCAACTTACACCGGTGATACCACAGACGGTATCACTTTCACGTGGTCTCAGACTGCGGGTGGTACAGGTACCTTTGGTGATGTAAACTCTCTTTCAACAACGTTTACCACTGAGCCAAACGTTGACAGTAACATCTCTCTATTAATCACTGCGGTTCGTGGTGCATTCACACTTACGGACGAATTGAATGTCTCAGTTAACCCCATTGAAAATGTTTCTGCAATCAAGGTCGCATTCTCACCGCAGCTGACAGACCTCACATACTTCGTTGCGAGTGAACTGATTATAAATCCAGACATTGAAGGTCAGAACGTACCATTCGACACAATTACTTGGGTGATACCTTCAGCGACCAGTATACCAACGTATACAGGTTATCAGATCAAGAATGTTACTACCGGACAAATTGTGGAGTCTGGTGGTACGGATGTTAATACATTCCTTATTTCGGACACAGATCAGTATCAGTACCTTCCAGTATTCGAGACAGGAACCGGAAGACAGGTTATTGGTACCAGTGACGGGCCGTTCCTCAAGAGAGAAGGTGAAGGCACACTGGTCGAAATCATCGACAATGTTATTCGACTCGAAGCTTTTGCGGATTCGGATACCGTTAATCGAAATGTATCGACACGTGGTATTCTCGAACCGGTTGAGAATTTTGGTAGGGAAACAATAACTCCGTTAGTGACATCGGATAATGTATTCCGTGTGTCATTTACATCCGCTGAGACTGACATAGGTGTGGATTCAGCTAGAACAGAAAATGTCAAGGTGAATGCATTCCAAGACTCAGATAACGTATTCAGATTAGCATACACACTTGCTACTTTGCCAGTATAAATAACATTAACTTACTTTAAGGAATATTGTAAAAATGGAACATATCAAAGGTGCGATTCGTATTGAGAAGTATGACGCCGTGTTCGAAGACGGAGAGTGGATTCCCGTTGGTGCACCCGTCGATACCGTAGAAAAAACTAATGGTTTGCAAACTTTACGCCAGATGATGGGATTAGGTGTTGGTACCACCACTTCCACCTATGCTCCCTACATCCAAAACTACGACAATTGGATAGCGTCAGCACGAGAAATGAGAATGTGGATTTCAGAAATTTCCGCAAAAGCACCTTGTGGTATGCCTGGCGGACTGACAAGTGACACCAACAGTAATCCCTATTGGGGTGATGGAGCTCAAGGATTAGTTCAATGGGGTACGTTCCAAGAATTTACATATAACGATGATCCGGCCGGTGCACAAAACACAGTAGTAACGATCAAGTATCGATTTAATCCAAATGTATCGCGACAAAGAAGCATTCGTGGTGTGGGTCTTTGGGCAACTACGACCGTCTCCTTAGATGTTCCGTTTATTCAGGGTTCTGCACAAGTTCTTGATATCATTTACACGATCAATGTTAATCTTTCGGGCATCACATCGAAGTTTCCTCGTGCAGAACAAATGCAAAGAAAACAGTATGCATTACCAGCGGAAACCAGTAATTTTCCTGTTGCGAATTATGGATTAAGTCGACTGCATTTACTGCCCAACACAGAGTTCAATCAGCATTGGCAAACACAGATAAATTCTCCGATTGGATATAGATCCAGCGAATCGTATTTTTCCACTGATCCAGATGGTGGAGACATTCAGACAGAAGCAAATACCGTACACGATGCCGATGACACCAGTCTAGGTCAGTATAATTATATTAATTTGTTCGACGGCGTATTTAACATGGGTGATTTGAATCTGAGTAATTTAGAAACACCGTCAGGCATTTTAATAGGCACTATAGCTTATACTAATAATTCCCATATTTCAGATAACATACACGAAAGACTTTCTGCAAACGGTTATTCTTCGTCAAATAATTTCTCGATTGGCACGGCTTTTGCAATTAAGGATTCGGACTCATTTTCTGCAATTCAAAACCTGTTCCCCCGAACCAAGGCATCGAATCTTCCAATGCAGGATGTCGACAACCTTGCTACGGGTGCGGGAACTATAACGATTGACGACAGTACCGCACTGAAAGCTACAGCAGGTGCGAGTGGATGGACGGGAAATCAAGATGCTGCAGGATTTGCGAAAAAGTATCGAGTTCAAGTCACAACCAGTGGTGATCTAGGTACTTCCGAATACAACCTATTGTCACGTACTTGGTTAGGAACATACGAGAATAACTGGCCACGAAGAGGCGTTAGGGTCTTTACCTCACAGACCGGACTTCAAAAAAATACAATAGAGAACACCGGTACCGGCCAATTCAACACCGACTACCCGCACATGTCCAACATCAATTACAATTGGCATGGTATGCACTCAGAGGATGTTTCCACCTCTAGTACGGCTTTTGATAACGATTTCACAGACAATCATCTGAGTGGATGGATCACTGGCAACTATGGTTGGCCCGAATGGGTGTCATTCGATAAGACTGGTGTTACAATTGGTCGAGTCAATGATGCTCCCATCAACATTGAGTCAGACGGCACTGGCACATCATTCACTAAGATTGGTCAGGTCGTACACAATGGGTCAAATCTCTACATCTCAGATGTATCAAATGGTCTTTATAAAGTCACACGGAACAGTAATGAAGATAATTACACCGTTTCTAAGTTGACTGCTTCTGGAGCTGCAAACTCTAACAATGCACGAGGTGTACAGATCAAGAATGATGGAACGATCTGGACAGTCTTCGGTGAAGAATTGTGTAGTTCTACCGATGATGGTGCAAACTGGACTGTCTACAATGCGGCATCCGGAACTCAGTTTAAGATCGATGATATCCTTGACACTTCGAATGGTTCAACAGAACCGACACGAATTAGTAAGTTCTTCATGGATCGATACAACGCCGAAGATCGATTCTTGTTCCCAACATGTGGTGCAGGAAACGAACATGAAACCAATCTCGACAAAGCCGTTTGGTGGTCACGTGCGGGTTCTACTGGTACCTCAGATCAATCTGCACAATTTAGTACAGGTAATAATAGCATAAACGTTTTTGCTCTCATGTCCACGTGGGTTAGTAAGAATGGAGTATGGGTAACTTCGAATAACAGTTCAGCTTATACTTCTGCATTTGGTAATACATCCAGTTTCACAACACAGGGTGGGCCTGAGAATGACTATTCATTCTCTAGGGGAGATAGAGGCCCCATATGGTGGGAAGATTCGGACACCGGAAAAGAATTCTTATTGGGTCAGGCTGAGGGCACCGCAAACAACTATTGTTACTATGGTGCAGTTGACATGGATCAATACGATTCGACTGACGCAGTTATTGGAAACTATCAATTTGGTCGAGGTGGTACTTCATCCAGTAACGCTCACCTAGATTACACCTTTAGTTCATCTAAATCTGGTTCCTCGACTGATGAAGAAAATACTTTCACCAGCTCAGGTGCATGTACCACCATGATTGAGAAAGGTATTGTTCTCAATGCATACAACAAAGGGTGGCACCTTGGTATGTTGGGTGGAGATACCATTGACAGTGATCAAGGTAAGTCTCTTGGTTTCTGGAAGAAGTACGGATGGAACGGTTCATCGTGGGTTGAGGGATCTACTGCGTCACGTGCAACACACAACACTCAAGAATCTTTGATTGATGGACTTAACATCAAGTTCGATAGTGTAGCTTCGAATACAGATCAGTTTATTTCTACTGAGTATTATGATCAGTATGTCTATAACGGTGTATTTAAAGACAATGCGACCACATACTCGATTCAACCTCAGTTGACACTGAATTCAATCACAGAGTGTAGTCAATTCGAATCTACTGTTCCGTCTTCCGTTCTTGGATCGGTGACAGAAAAATTAACTGCAGCAACTTCAATAAGTGATGCCTCACAAAACGGTACCACTTGGGAACCACACGTGTGGCCTGAAGCTCCAGGCGTCTTTGCAGTCGTGTCTTCGTTTAGTCAAGACAATTTAATTGTGATGGGATCAGAACAAAGATTAACTGGTGACTTCACAATCACATTTAAAGTTCCTCAAATCGACACTCGTGTAGCTCAAACATCAAATAGAGCACATTTTGTGGGTGTCACTGAGTACGATCCAGCTGGATTGGTTGACTTGGACAACTCTCCTTATGCATACGATGAGTATCTACGACTTAGTCGAGGTAGAGACATCGACAGTGATGGTGTGTTATCGATAGACATGAGGAGATGGTCAGATACCACCGCTCTCTCAGACAATGATGTCGTTGACTTCGATCCCAAGAATGACGTGTTCACAATTGAACGTACATCGGGTACAGTTGTCTACAAGAGAAACGGTACTACGTTCTATACGTCTGCGATAAGTAACACCAACGACATGCAGTTCATTGTTGGTCATAGAGGAACTAGTAACTCAAACGGTGAAATGTTGATTGATGATGCAGAAGTAACGTACACAAACAACCAAAGATTAGTGAACATTGGTAACGGTACTGATCTTGGTGCTTCGGATTCTGACTTCCGAAAGATAATAACATCTTCGAAGATTCGAGATCAGTACAACAGTATTAACATCAACGGCACCCCAGCAACCATTAATTACGACTTCACAGCACCATCAACTTCTGGTGGCGAAGTTACCATTCTTCCATACTCTGGACGACTATGGTTTGATTCGTCGGATAATGGTGCAACAATCACGGGTAGTTTGGGATACGTCAAGAGATTGAACCCTGTAACTTAACCTATAAATAAAACAAAACGTATTGAGGAAAAACCGTGCCAGATATTAAGATTTCACAACTGTCGGATTTGACATCTCTCGACTCGACGGATGTCATCATAATTAATGATGCTTCGGCAGGGACAACCAAGAAAGCTGCACTTACAACTCTTCTGGATCTTGTCTCTGCTCGTCTGGTGCGAGATTCTGATGGCGGAGTGGTTGTTGATGGTGACATCACAGTAGAAAACGAGGTCATCGCCGGCGGTGATATTACAACCGAAACGGGTACGATTGGATTCGGTGCACTGAAAGATATCTCCGAAGACATCACCATCTTTAAGTTTGTGGATGCCGCGGACGGTATCGCAAACAATAACGATGACAATAGTATTCCTACCACTGCGGCAGTCAAAGCTTATGCTGATGTGTCTGGTGGTGGTGGAACTACTGCTGGAACATTGTTAGTAGACTCTGCGGGTGCAGAAACCACACTCTATCCCGTCATGGTTGGTGTGTTGACATCTACTGACAGTGCACGAGTTGATTCAGACTTCGCGTGGAATGCATCTACCAATACTCTCTCAATACGTGGTGACATTCTTCCCGCAACCGACAGCGCATTCGATCTGGGTTCTCCTAGTCAAAAGTGGAAAGATCTATATCTCAGTGGATCTACCATCAACCTTGGTGGTAAGACTTTAAGTATTGATAATGCGAACCTTGTAATCGGAAACGCAGATGCAGTTGTTGCAACCAAATTCATTGGTGACGGATCAGAATTGACGGGTCTTGGAAATCTCGAAGCTCCACGTACAGTCAAATTGTCACCCGATACATCTCAGGTTATTCGATACGATAGTGATGGCGTAACAGAAAATGATACTCTGACCTTTACTGCTGTCACCGAAAACTTTGTTGGTGCACAAACATACACGTACTCAGTCGACGGGACACCCATCGTTTCAAATACTGCGGATGCGACGTTCACACTACCGGACGGAAACGAACCCGCATACGACACAAACATTCTCATTAAGGTAGATGCATTAGAAGATGGTGTAACAAAAGCCGCTGATTATGTGTCGGTATATGGTATTAAAGCGGGTGTAGATGGAAAAGACGCAGTTCTTGGATTCCTCACCAACGAAGTACACGCAGAAGCGGCAGACTCTACGGGTGAACTCACGGGTAACCTTGATGATGCAGGTGGTATTTTTAAGGTCTTTGTTGGTCTGACAGATGTCACCGGAGATGGTTCACTCACATATTCAGTAGGTACAACACCCGGCATCAATAGCGTAACGCTCGCGCAGTCAGGTGAATATTCAATCGGTGCATTCGATACACTCGCTACTCAGAATGGTTCAGCTAACTTTAGTGTTTCGGTACCAAATTCACTTATTCCTGGCTATTCCGGTTCTCCTATCCAGATTGATAAAAAGTATTCAATCGTAAAACAGATTGGTGGTTCAGGTCAGGACGGAGATCCTGGCACGCCAGGCACCGATGCACGTGCAATCAAGCTTGTTCCATTAAATGGTCAGGTTATTCGATACGATAGTGCGGGACAAGAATTTGATACATTACAGTTCGAAGCGATTCCAGAAAACGCAGATCCAGAAGCAACAGTAACTTTCCAATTTGAGATCAAGAACGCAACCGAAGGTACAAATGCATACAATGTAAACTCTAGGGGTGCAACTCAACCTCTACAGGATGGTGCTAGCACTACCTTTACATTACCGGATGGCCAAGAACCAGACTTCGTCAATGCGACGTACGGGGAAGCTCCGGTACGTACACTTCGTTGTCAGATGTTAGAAGATGGTGTAGTTGTTGCACAAGACGTGGTTTCTCTTTATGCATTGAAACAGGGACTTGGTGTCACTGGATTCCTCACTAATAGTACGCACGTAGAACCATGTGACTCTGCGGGTGCGGTAATTGGTGGTGCTCCTGCTCTTGCAGACGGTGGTGGTATCTTCAAGGTGTTTATTGGAACACGAGAAGTACAAGAAGATCCAGCAGTAACATTCTCTACCGTAGAAAATTCAGGTATCAACATCACACTTGATGATGATGGTAATTATACATTGGCCAGTTTCACTGCATCTGACCTCACGGTTCTGAACGGTAGTGCGAAGATGCGAGCTAGTATTCCCGCAAGTTTCTTCCCACAGGGTGAGAACGCTGTCGAAATTGATCAGGTGTATACTGTATCAAAATCAATTCGAGGAGCTAAAGGTGAAACCGAAGGTGGTGGTCTTCCTGGCCGAAACGCACGTGCAGTTATCCTAGAACCTGATAATGGTCAGGTAGTGCGTTATGATGATGCTGGCAACGAAGATCCTGCTGTGGTGATGTCATTTACTGCTGTTCCAGAGAACACTGAGAGCACAGTCACATACCAATTCTTCACAAAACTAATCGGTACTCAGTCAACATATCAACCAGCTTTAGGGCCACAAACGAGCACTGCATTTAGTTTGAATGGTCAAGCTAATCGAGTCAAACCACAGCCCGGTCAACAACTGTCTGTAAAAGTCTCGATGTTCGAAGATGGTTTGGGTGAAGTTGCGAGTGACTATGTCACAGTCTATGGTCTACAAGACGGTACGACTATCACGGGTTTCTTGACCAACGAAGCACACATCGAACCATTCAACGATGCAAACACTGCACCTCGTGACGGTAATTATGATACTGCGGGTGGTACATTTAAGATCTTCCGTGGCGTGAATGAAATCACGGATCAGTGTACATTCAGTGTAGAATCCGAAACGGGTGTCGATATGGACATCGGTGCGAGTACAGGTGTCTACTCAGTAGGTACTGGAGGATTGTCTGCGAATAGAGGTTCTGCAACATTCCAAGCATCTATTCCAGCTGATCAAATTCCTGGCGCTTCGAGTCCACTATTATACGACAAGATATACAGTATCACCAAGTCTTTGAACGGTGATGATGGAAATCCTGGCGTCGGAATCACTACTGATTTAACAAACGACACACATGCTATACCGGCAACCAATGCTGGTGCTCCGGTGGAAACGAAGGTATCTTCAGCTTTTGGTACTGTACAACAAGGATTTGAAGATTTTTATCCAGGCGCTACGACAAGGTTCTCCATCTTTAACAACGGTGTTGATGACACAAGTAACTGGACAGTTTCTCGATCAAAGTCGCCGGACACGACTGACTTTGTTTACAATATTTCACCGGATGGTCGTACGATCGAAGTTCATACCATTGCAAACAGTGTCGATAATGCATCGGTCACGTTCACTGGAACTCGTGATGGTTTTGATACTGTACAGAGAACATTCTCTGTCACTAAGGTCAACGCGGGTGGCCCAGGCGATCCTGCTGAAGTCTATAGATTACGACTTGGTTCAAATGTTATTCGTCTCGAAGATGGTACATACACGCCATCACCATTTACTGCAACGCAACAAAAAGTCGTGGGTGGTAATGCCGCAGTAGACACAACCGATGGTACGATTGAGATCTTCCGTAACGGTGGTGAGACAGCTGTAGAAACAGAAACGGGTGCTACCGCCTCTTATGCGGTTCCTGCTGATACTACTGAGTTGACTGTAAAACTGACAGTCGGAAGCACAGTGTGGGAAGAGGAAGATATTCCCGTAATTTCATCTGGTGGTGGTCGAGGCCCAGGCCGTTGGCACATCGATGTAGATGACGTTGACTACACTACCGGAACAGATGGAAGACTTCCTGCCAACTCGGACGACGCACAATTCGCATGGGATAATGGAGTCTTTGTTGGTACAAGCCCAGGCGTTGCTGTGGACGGTGACCAAGCTTGGTTCTTTAAGGGGACTATTTCCAATCCAAGTTCGGGCGTGGCAGGAGTGCCCGGTCAGTCTGTTTGGATATATAATGGCACTGATTGGGATGAACAGTCAGAAGTCATCGACGGTAACCTTTTGGTGAACGGTACGGTAACTGCTGATCAGGTCAATGTAGTTGGTACTGGAACCTCAAAGACAATCATCAAATCGGATGTAATTGGTATTTACGACAATTCTACCCTAAGAGTTAAGATTGGTAACTTGTCAGCTGATCCTGAGGCATAATCATGGCGTATGGTGTAGAGATTTTCAACGCATCCGGTCAAACTAGATTAGACCCAAACACTTCTACGGCAGTTTTGGTTGCAAGTGGTGCGGCTACATATGCAGGAACCACAGTGGTTAACGTGACCGTTCCTGCTATCAGTGGATCGGGGACATCCTATGCCATACGAACTGGTGGATCAGAAAATGGACTTGCAGGAGAAGTTGTTAAGTTGTCTATGTCAACTCAAACAAATTTGCGTATCGAATGGTTTGCGGGGGCCAATACATCTGATTTTATATCTTATGCGGTGTATCATAGGTAATTGAGATGGCATACGGTTTAGAATCATTTAACAGTTCGGGAGTAGTTCAGTTTAGTACCCAATCTACCACTTTGGTCAAGTTGTCTCAGTTTACTCCAACGAATGTCAGCACCATTGTTGATCCCGTTAATGGCGGGACTGTGACAACGAGTGACGGTTTTACTCTGTATGGTTGGGATGGGCCTAATAGTCCAAGTCCTTATTGGACGGGAGATTTTGACCTTCCGTCTGGGGTCGACAACACAAAAGTTTTAGTGTTTGCAAGACCCGTACTTGGGATTGGTTCAACACAACAAATTCAGGACTCTTTGTTAGCTATTAGTGCAGAACCAATTGCACCCCAAACAAACATACCTACAAGAGTTAGAATTCATGCGGCATCCAAAGGCAATGGCAATATGACAGGTAAGTGGGAGTTTTTAATCGCAGCAAAACCCTCAGATGTGACACCCGAAACGGCAAGTTATGGACTTGATGTATATGACGGGAACGGAATCGCAGATACGAATCTTACATTTAGTAGTAGATTTCCATTGTTACAAGTTCAACAAGCAGGAAGTGTTAACTCATATAATGTAAGCACTTTAGCTTTCACTCGTGCGTATGTACAACAAGGTACAACTATAACCAGTGGGTCTGATTATGCTAACGATAATCCACCCTTTTGTCTTATATCTAATACAGAATTTTATGGTGAATTTGGCGGAGGTTTAAATCAAAACCCATCGGATGTTCGTCCCCCCGCTACTGATCCCTTTGATGATGATGGTGGTAAATTTACAATGGCGATGGTTTGGAATATTTTACCGGACGGTGGATCAGGTTCATCATGGTCTGTAAACACAGGATTTCATTTAAGAGAAGTGAATAACGATCCAAGTGGAAGCACGATCGATTATTATGGTGGTACTGATTTAGCTCATGACTACTTAACAGTTTTGGAAGGCAATTAAATGTTAAAATCAAAT
>Ga0213865_10002099_pt1 | contig 12673 bp, 12 predicted proteins | sample PICome_6_FD_160100 | JGI IMG/M metagenome (GOLD analysis project Ga0213865, IMG submission 160100) | Coastal seawater microbial communities near Pivers Island, North Carolina, United States - PICO282 | ecosystem: Environmental > Aquatic > Marine > Coastal | place: USA: North Carolina...
CTTGTGCTTCGTCAAGTAGATTTCTTCTCGAAGACAGATCGTCTTTTAAATTTGTCATCGGTCAAACCTCGCATCTACGTAATCTGTTACATTGAATCCTGGATCAATCTGTGTGGTGTCTAGTTCGTTGTGCCCAACAATCGTCATACCAGGATAAACTTTATACATTGCTCTACAGAAATGATCAAACGTATTAAATTGACTTCGGGTGAGTGACCGCGCAGAGATAAAGTTCTGTTGATTCGGTGTGCCCGTAGGCGCATTGATACCACCTACAAACACGATATCAATAGTCTTTGAGAATATATCGCCTTCGATATTTACGGGGCGCCCACGTTGTAGTGCACCGTCTCTTCGTATGACATAGTGATAGCCGATACCTGGTAAACTTGCCTTGAGATGCCATTCGTTAATATCTTCACTACCGATATTCTTGTTTGTCGCTGTCTCAGTCCAGTGTACAGTCACCTTATCAATTTCTCTTGATATAAAACGAATCTCAGCCTGCAATTCTTCGACTGAACTAATGTATGGGAATATGGGATCATCTTGCCCATCTTTCCATGCTCGTTGATAATCACCAATCACATATGGCTCGGCGAACACCTGAACATCAAGTGTGCCCTTTGTTGCTGTTTGAATTGTGGTATCGATTGACTCTAAGAATGCAAGTATAGTATTATAATCTTTGTCTGTCGCATCACTGAGAATTCTGATCGCTTCACTAATATCAGCACGATCACCTTGCGATAGTTTAATAACATTATTGACCGCATCGTCAGTCAATTTAGGTGCGAATGCTTTTACGTCACCTCGTATGTCGCTGATTACGTCATCACTGAGACCTTGAATGATGCCTGTCTCAGAGCCTTTTGCAATTCTTGTCTTGACAAATCCTTTGTACTCTTCGCCCTTACGTACATATGCTTGACGTGAACCGGCTTTGTTTTGTGTGGCAGCCAGAACTTCAGCGCCATCTTTGCCACCCGAAAGTGCTGATAGATCTTTCTTCGCGCCTTCGAGTGTTTGTTTTGCTTCTTCAGCGGTCTTTACGGTCGTTGATAAATCAGCAGTCACATTCTTTATGCCGTTGATGCCATCAAAGAACTCGGCGGAGTCTGTAGGTCCGGCTGATGTTACATCTGAATATGTAAAGACAGTATTGCCACTCACTTTAAAATCTGCGCCAAGAGGATCTGTAAAGTTACCATCACTATCAACACCCGTAATTTGTTTTACAGTCTTGTTGACATTTCGAGCGGCCGCTAAGGCTAAACCAACGTCTGCTTCTAGTTTGTCTGTGACCTGAGTAATTGCATTTGTGGCTAGATCGTTGATTGCTTGAGCACCATCGAATGCACCAATCTTACCTTCAATAAGATTCTTGCCCGCATCAAGCAAGCCTTCTGGAGATGCGAGTGCGGTGACATTCTGCAAACTGCCTGCGCTTACACCTAATCCAGTGATGAGTGATAATATGCCAGATATCTTGTCTCCGGCTGATGTGTCAGTACTGAGACTAGAAGACACAACATTGACAATACCTTCATCGTCCGGTGCTGTGAATTGAATTTCAACCTTTGCACCAAACTTTGATAACAGACCACTGATCGCTTTGTCGACCTGCGCAGAAGCCATGTTTTCAATGCTTGATGTATCGCCACTGATAAGCCCTTCAACGGCACCCTTCGCATCGTTGAGTTGCCCTTTGTATGCATCGGCTTTCTGTGTAAGACTTTGTATGCCGCCTTCTACTTTGCCAGCCACCTGACCAGCAATTGTAGCGCCTGCATTTTCAAAGTCTGATTTAGCCTTTGTTGCGGCATCTTCTAATGGTTTTGTGGGCACCGAATTGGCGGCTTGCTTTGTAGCCTCTTTTAGTTTATCGGCTTTGCGCTTGCTTACGTTGACAATCTGCCCGTCTTCGTTTACTATTTCAACCATTATAGAAACACCTCATCATAAGCACGTTGTGCGATCTCTTCGAACCCACTTTTTGGATTCTCAAGATAGTAATTGTTGATCACATTGCTTGCATCTTCGATTGTTTCGGTCTGTCGCAACTTACTATTCGCAAGATTGAATCGTGTGCGCAATTCGAAGAGAACGAACTGTAACTGAACTGAAAACTTTCGCCAGTCAAGTGCGGGTCTAAACTGATATGCAAACGCTTGTAGATTCGAGAATCGGCTGCCAATAGAACCGTCTACTTTCCATGCACCAATGCCTGCAAAGTCTTGCCCAGCCGCAAGGCTAAAACGTGATGCATTTTCTAGCGCACCGGTGATAGCCGCCGCATGAATCACTTGATAGCCATTGTCGATGAAGAACTTCATGCACTGTAATCGACGTGTGCCTGTATCTCCCACTTCGCTATCATCATCAGCAAAAGGTGTTATCACAACATTCTGTACACGATTCTGATTATATTCGAACTTATCACCACTGAACAATGATGCTCGTTGCTTCTGAATGCTTGATGGTAGTTCGATGTGTGGTAGAGAGCCAAGCACGAGAGGTAACTGTGAAGAGATGCCATCAAGAAACACACCAAACACAAAGGCGCCTTTAACTAACTGAGGTATTCGACCGATACCTGATGATCCGCCTTCGGTTGTTGGTATAATAACCTGTGCCCACGGCAAGTCTTTTTCTGGTATCTCACCGACATCTGGATTGTGAACGCCAATAATACGCACCTTGACTCGCCCTTCAAGCCCAGCCGGTGCAGTGGCGTTGATCACATAGCCAAGAAACCAGCGATAATCATCGCCGTAATACTCTTTCTGTATGGGTCTTAATACGTTCATGTGATTGATATGTCTCTTGGTATCTCAGCCACTTTTGTGAGTCGTAGTGTGGCCAGATGATCTTGCCCGGAGAATTTGTGATTGACTGCCATGATCAGATAGTCGCCACTTCTACGCTTATCTAGTTGTGCATACAAGTCTTGTGTGTCTGAGTTTTGATTCGGGCTCAGAAACAATACTCGTACTCTCATACCCGCACTGACTTGTGCTTCACCAAAGAGTGCGCCATCCATGCCAATGTCAAGCACACTCTTCTTGAGTATCGCACGAATGATCTTGTTCTTGACCTTGAGTTTAGACTCAATAATGTTGTCTTCGTCATCAATCAGAATTGCTTCGTCATGATAACTTTGAAACTGGTTATACATATTGCTCGATGTCACCTGAAAGATGTTGAGTGCATCATATTCATCTGACAGTTTACCATCAATCTCAAGTGATGGATCATAGACCGTCTGTGCTGATTTAGGATCGATCAGTTCGTTCGTATAGAATTCGTCAACGATATCTCGTACAGAGATGTGAGAACCCGCGGTGATTCCAGTACCAGCATCGATGTTGGCATAGAACGAACCGACATTACCATTCTCGTACATACCGAGAAGGTCGTCTTGATTGTTCTCACGAAACTCCGAGATCTCGTAGTATGTTGTTTTTTCTTCATCGACATCATCAATACTGTTAACGGCCTCGGTGTAACGTAACGGAAACTTTTCGTTTACAAGTTCGGCTCTCATCAGGCTATCAAAGTCTGACATCAGAAGTTTGTTTGTAAACAAAGTGGAGTGCAAGAAGAGAGGTCCGCCTGTTCGTGTAGTTGCTCGATCTTTGAGCCATGCAATTGCTTCGAGAGGGCTCAAATAAGGCACGATGACTTTACGCACGCCTTGTGCAATACCCTCAAACTCATGGCGCACAACAGTTTTGCCTAACTCTTCTCTACAAATTGACTCAATTGTTTCTTCAATGGTTGTGTCATATGATCGACTGATAGACTTCATAGAATTAACATACACATGATCTTCTACCAGTTCGAGTGCCACTATGTCGGCCCTTTCATTCAACTTTTGACTGTCGGTAATTTTTGAGATGAAGAAGAACTTTGTGAACATAGGCAATGCTGGGTCGTCTGCACTACCAAACACCATTGTGATTCTCTCAGTACCTTGTACTGACAGAGTATCACGTAGACCCATATCATCGATAAACGTAATACGAGCATCCATCCATGGCTTCTGTAAATGTTCATAGCACGTGAACTCGACCACGTTTGCTCGCAGATCAACTTCGGTCACTTGACCGGAGACCTGCGATGAAGTAAACGTGGCTTCGATGATGCTAAAATCAGACATTAGCGAGCCTGTCGATTTCTAAATTGACCGGCTACAGTCTCGATGAGATCTTTTTTAATGACACGAATTGTTTTGAGTTTGTCGTTTTCTGCTATGAGATCATCAAGATTAGTCACGGGCACTTTCGTCACTGAAGTGCTAAAGAAGAAGTCGATTGGCAAATCACTATCGTCTTTATAGTACTTTGTACCAAACGATTCTTTTACTGTTGTCACAGATTTTACATTTGTACCATCATCGTATGACAACATAGTTGAGCCAAGAAAGTCACTGTCTGGACTGTAGTTCTTAGAGTAGACAGTGATCTCGCCAACTTGTAGATCTTTGTACTTGACGTAAAGCGTCTTGCCGTTGAGTAACACTTCTTGTTCAGCAGGATACAGATCGGCAAATTCAGCCGCACTGTCAGCAGTTGTGATACCTAGTTTCAATGTCCAGTCACGATACAGTTTTTCGGTTGACAACTTGTACACATCTTGCAGTGGTATTGGCCAGCCTCGCTCGCGTAGTGTATCGTTCATGAGAAAGAAAGTCCAATCATACTTGCTGTCGCCATACAATCGATACGACAATGAGTCTGGACGTTCAAAGTCACGAATTTCATATTCAATGTACGCTGAGATCTGGTCGCCAATCTCGTTGATCAGATTGTTGAACTTACCAAGATTCTGATAAGCAACAGGCGTGATCTCATCACCAAATAAGTAGAGTACTTTCGGAAAGTTTTCGAAGTAATTAGACATTAGTATCCACGCCTCACTTTTCCTTTATCGAGTGCTACGATCTCAACGAAGTTCAATGATATCTGTGCTTCGACAAAACTGCCATCTTCGAACATACCAGTCGCAGTGTTGTTAAATGCTGTCGTAACATTTTGCAGATAACATCGCTGAATCTTGAAACCAGGATTCTCTTGAAACTTGTTCTTGACTTCGATCTCGAACACATTCGGGAACTTATAAGCCAGCGGTATGCCTGTCGCACCAATGGGTATCTTTTCGGGATAGAGTTCTTGTCGAAAGAACTTGATAATGTTCTTGACTTGCTCAGCCTCAGCCTTGCTGTTGGCTACCATGGTAAAGTCAAAGTCAAACTCACGTATCTTCACACTCTCGAACAATGTTCTCTCGTTTGGTGCAGAAGCGATACGAGTCGCAGACGATATTGCGCCGCCTAAACCTTCGCCCAAATTTGCGCCGGCTGCGGCACCGACAACCGCAGTTGCGACACCGCCGGCGCCAGGTATAAGACCGATACCAGCACCAGCGATGGCGGCGGCATTTTCTGCTATGAGTTTGGCTGCCATGGCTGTGCCGGCTGAAGTTAACTGCCCAGCATTGTTTGTTGCACCTTCGAATGACTGCCCTAATGCTAATGCTTCAGCACCACCGCCAATAAGACCCAGTTTAGCAGACCCGTACTGAACAACATCACCATACTTCAACACAGACTGAAGTGGTAGTGTGACTTTGCCTAGTTCGACACCGCCCGTATTATTCTCATAACTCACCTGAGCCGAAGACTTCTTATTACTGTCTTCGACAACTCGCTTCTTTTCTTCTTGTGGTGTTGTTTCATCTGCCTTTGATTCTGGCGTAGGAAAGTTCAGATCAATACCAAAGTTTTCTTGTGCGAACTTTTTGATACCCGTAGATTCGAGTATGTCTATGCCTTCAATCTTGATCGCTTTGAAGATAATGCGAGCAGGAAAGTTCGGGCTGAGATCTAATGGATATCTGAAATCACGCTTGGCATCTTGATCTTCAAACGTAACATCTTCAGTAGGATTCTCGGCAGGGTCAGCCTTTTCTTCTGCAATAGTTGTCTCACCACTGCCTCGAATGGCACGTGCTAACTCTTCGCTTGTGAGAGTTTCGCCTGCCTGTTTTGTATAGATTGGATCGTCTGCCATTGAAAACGCTCTAAATAACCTTTGTTTTATTTATAGTGATTTTATGGCATATTCAGGCAGATACAAGGTTAAAAACCCATCGAAATACGAGGGAGATCCTACACAGGTGTACTACCGCTCTATGTGGGAGAAGTATTGTATGATGTTCTTTGACCAAGACAAGCGAATCAAGAAGTGGTCGAGCGAAGAGATTATCATACCATATCTATATGAGGCTGATAAAAAATATCATCGATACTTTCCAGACTTCAAAGTGGTGTGGGCAAGTGGTAACACATCATTGATCGAGGTCAAGCCAAACAAAGAGACGAAGCCACCCACAGGTAATCGACGAACTAAACGATACATCAACGAAGGCTATACGTATGTCAAGAACGTTAACAAGTGGGAAGCCGCGGCTGAATACTGCAAAGATCGCAAATGGCACTTCGAAATATGGACAGAGATTGAACTTGAAGCCATGGGCATCAAGCCAAAATCTACAAAAAGACTAGCGCCATATTCGAGGAAAAAGACTAAATAAGGGTATGTCAAATTTATTTCAAACTGTAGAAATGGAAGCCTTTCGTGCGGGTATCACACCTCGCACCAAAGAATCGCGTCAATGGTTTCGCAATAAGGTTCGTAATATGCGAGTCAATCGACGGGCGTTGATGAAAGAAGATCCGCTTCTTTCGAAGTCACGAACGATTACGGGCGGTATGTTTATGTTTTTCTATGATGCAAAGCATCGTGATAAACTGCCATATTGGGACGCATTCCCGCTTATCATTGCGGTAGGTCCCGCAGAGAAAGGCTTCTATGGTATGAACTTGCACTATCTGCCACTGGCACTACGTGCAAAGTTTCTTGATGGTTTGTTAGATCAGACGAACAATAAAAGGTATGATGAGACCACACGGTTTAAAGTGTCGTACAACTATCTGCAACGGGCAGCCAAGTTGCGTTATTTTAAACCATGTTTTAAGCATTATTTAACTGCGAATGTAGAGAAGCCAATGGCTATGGTGCCTGCGCCAGAATGGGAGATCGCTACGTTTCTACCCACAGCACAATGGCAAGGCAACAAGGGGCAAGTGTACAAAGATTCTAGGATGAAAATAAATGCTTAAACTAGGCACGATTGATGAAATCAAATCATCAATATCAGAAGGGCGAGGCTTCACAAAGAGCAATCTTTTCTACGTGAAGTTTCCTACAATTCAAGGTGTGACAGCATACGATGTCGGTTTGCTTACGACCGACGTTGGTTTACCAACACGTCAGTTGGCTTCGATTGATCGTGATGTTGGTGTTGACAAACAGCCTGTCGTTTATGGCTATACCAATCCTAGTGTTCAGATGGTGTTTCGTATTCTGAACAACCAGAAAGTGCGTAATTACTTTGAAGCATGGCAACAATATATTTTGCCACAATATGCTGATGGTGAGTCAAGATACGAGGCTCGTTTTCCAGATCGATACGTACAACCCATTCACATTTATCAACTCGAACGTGGCAAGAGTTTTCCTTTGTTCAATAAAAACATTGACAAGCGAATCGGACCAATCAACATTAATCTTGATTTAGATGTTGATGTCACAACAGCACCAGTGGCTAACTATCACTGGGTTCTAGATCGTGCTTATCCAATCAGTCAGACAGCATCAAACTTGTCAGACGGAGAAGGTGAGATAAGTACGCTCACCATCGACTTTGCGTATAAGTCTTGGAGAGGCAGAGCGGTTACGCCAGGAAAAGAAGACGCATCAATCCAGTTTGGTGGTGGTATTAATATTAGTATTTAAAATATGGAGTAAATTATGGCTTTACCTACTTTGAATGGCTCACCAAAGTACACATTGACTGTGCCTTCAACGGGAAAGAAAGTTCGCTATCGCCCGTATCTGGTCAAAGAAGAGAAAGTTCTTCTGATGGCTAGTGAATCAAAAGATCCGCAACAGGTACTTGATGCGATCATCGATACGATCAAGGCGTGTACACATCAACTTAAGATGAATGATCTCACATCATTTGATATTGAATACATCTTTATCAAACTGCGAGCAAAGTCGGTCGGCGAGGCAGTCACCCTGTATCTACCGTGTACCTCTTGCGAGCAAAGAACAGAGACATCAATGAATCTTGATGACGTAAAGTGTCCAGTAGATGAAGATCGTGGCATGGACATTGAGTTGAATGCTGATGTTACGGTCACAATGCAATATCCTAGTTACAAATTGAAACCAAGTGATACGGCTGAAGATGCTGGCTTTGCAATGATAACACAGTGTATCAAGTCAGTCACCGTAGCAGATGAAGTGGTGACAATGGCAGATGAGACAGATGAAGAGATCAAGAGATTCCTTGAGTCGATGACACGAGAACAATTCGATTCGATCTCCGCTTGGATTCGAGATCTGCCACAGGTAGAACACACACTGAAGTTTGTGTGTGAGCATTGTTCAGAGAAGAATGAAATTGAGGTCAAAGGGTTACAGAATTTTTTTTAGTGTGCCTCTCCCACGATGAGTTAATTAATTATTACAAAACTAACTTTTTGTTGCAAAGGCATCATAAATACTCTTTAACAGAACTGGAAAATATGATGCCGTGGGAGAGGGAGATCCTTCTGATTATGTTAATGCAGGCATTAGAAGAAGAAAAACAAGCAAGAGAGAAACGTGGCTAAAACAACACTCAATGATGTAGTCGGAGCGATACACGAACAGACCGAATATCTCGATCTTATCGATACTCGGTTTGTTGATTTCTTCAATCAACTTGAAGGCGACCGACAACAGGCTCGACTCGATGCGGCTGAAGCACGTGCAGAGATGCAAAGGCAAGCGGCTTCTGCACCAGATCTCAGTGCAGCCGGCGCGGCCGCTGAGGCTGAGCCAATTGGCGATCCCGTAGAACCATCAAAAGAAGCCGGCATGATTGTTGCGGCTGGCCAAGCATTCGGCAAGGGCGGTATCGGCATTGGTGCGGCCGCCGCTGGTATCGGCTTTCTTGTAAAGCAGATTTTCGATCTTGGGCCTGCAATGACACGCTTGTCTACCGGGCTTGAAGATCTAGATAACACAGAAGTATCAGCAGAAAACTTTCAAACTCTTGGTAACGCAATCGCTTCACTCGTATCGGGTGCAGGCATTGGTGGTGCACTAGGCCTTCGCATTTTGGCTGGCACAGCCTTTAATGATCTTGCAACTGGCATCGAAAGACTTAACGCGGTCTCGTTTGATCCCGCCGCCCTTCGTGCGGTAGGTGAAGGGCTCGACGGTATGCTCGCGCCACTTTCTGGATTTGACCTAGGCGAAGCAGGCGTCCTTCAGATGATCGATGATAATCTGGTTGCTCTAGCCGGAGGTGTTGATGCGTTAGCCAAGGCAGAAGTGCCTACCGAAGAAAAGATGCGCACGATTGGTGAAGGGTTGAATGCGATACTCGAACCACTCTCAGCCGGTGATGTAGGCGAAGCAACCGTCTTTCAGATGATTGACGATAACATGGAGACACTTGCTCAAGGCTTATTGAAACTCCAACAGGTAGATCCAGCGGCGATTGAGCGTGTTGGACCAGCCGTCGGTAATGCATTGCAAGCAATACTTGATGGCACAGACGATCTAGCGGGTGCCACTGGCTTGCAAATGATCGATGACAATTTGATACCATTAGCAGACGGTATTAATTATCTAAACGGGATCGATGATCAACGTTTTAATACCATATCAGGTGTTATAGGTCCCGCATTCCAAAGAATACTCGACGGTACAGATGATCTATTCGGTGCTACCGGTATGCAGATGATCGATGATAACTTGATGCCTCTCGCTGATGGTATTAAGTACGTCACTGACACAGTAAATGAAGATGTGTTCACACGATTCGATAACTTATCAAAGTTCATTGGACCAGCCTTTCAGCGAATGTTAGACGGCACAGATGATCTTCTGGGTGCGGTTGGGCTTCAAGCAATTGATGATAACTTGAAGCCTATGGCAGACGGCATCAAATACATGAGTGATGTCGGCGCAGAGGTTAATTTTAAAAATGTTGGTAACATCGTTGATGCATACAACGAACTTGGACGATTAGAAAGAGTGTCGCCTGCACAGATTCAAGGCTTCGCTGATTTATTAGGCACCGTTTCTCCAACAAACGTTGTAAGAACAAACGAGATTCAGACTCAGACAGACCCAGCCGCAAGTGGTGGTGTGACAGTCGTTACAAACAACGTGAGTGCACCTGCATCTAATGTCACAACAAACAACACCAGAGTACAAGGTCCTCAGATCGGCAGCCCAACTGTCAACACGGGCACACGCGCAGACGCATACGCCGCAGTATAAAAAAAAGGGGCCTCTCAGCCCCTCTGTCACATTTTGGTGATGTTACGCTACAGGAGTTTATACTCAGCATTCACGTAATACCCAAGGCGTGCTACCTTATTCCTCAGCCGCTAACTTGGCGAAGTAAGACATAGTGTCTTCTTCGTCGGCCTCCGCTGAGACTGGCTCAGGCGCAGGCGCGGTCTTACGAGGCGCGGGCTCTTCAGACTGTCTCAGTTCAGGATGAAATCCTGTCTGAGGTGAAGACTCGCCTAAGACTATCGCGAGTCGCGCCGCCAACTCGTCATACGACTTGTAGTTGGCAGGATCGGTGTATTCGTTGAGATCATAGATGCGCTCATAGATCTCTTCGAGTTCAGAATCGGACTCTGACAAGGGTTGTGCAGAGGCGAACTCTGACTTGTCATAGTTACGATAGCCTTCAACGTTACGAATCTTCAGTTTGAAGGACGCGCCTTCCCAGAAGTCAAACGGATTCATTGGGTCTTCGTCTGCAAATTGTGGTTGCATTACATCCATCAACTTGTCAAAGATCTTCTTGCCATATACAAACAAGAATACTTGCCCTTCGTTTGCGGGATTAGCGGGATCAGATTCGACAAGAATGTTCGATACGTAGTGCAAGCGGCGCTTACGCTCACGAACGGTTGCCTTGTCATCATCGTTGCCTGAGTTCCACAACTTAGAGTTGGCTTCTGACACTGGGTCGTTCTGACCAATCGAGGTCAAAGAACGCTCGATGTACCATTGCCCAGTTGGACCTTTGAAGCCGTGATCCCAGTAGCGAACCCAAGGGAGTTCGTTGCCTTCAGCCGCGGGCAGAAAACGAATGACTGCATAGCCATTGCCTGCTTTATCAACTGAGGGCTTCCAGATACGGTCGTCTTGATAAGACTTCTTGTTATCAGACTGTGGTGAGAGTTGGTCGCCAGCGGCGGCTACCAGTTTGTTGATCGAAGATGATCGGTTCTTTTTGAGATTTGCGAATGACATCGTATATTCCTCGTATGTTTTAATGTGTGTTAAATTGTATCTAAGATTATCCACGAAATGCATAATGTAAGTCTTTATATATTACTACTTTTTTTGTTGAAAGTCAATGACCCTCCATGTCGCGTCAGCAGTTAATTCTACTGACTTAACATATTCCATTTTCGATGCACCATTCCATGGCGGATCGATCAAGGACAGGAACAACTTGCCGCTGAAATTGCGATAGAGATGATAAGGTACTCCGACACGTGGTTCAAAGTTGTATTCACTACCATATACTTCTTCATTCAACATAGCAAGTTCAAACAGTTCGTTATAATGTTCCTGTAATTTATTTATACGATCTTGAAAGTACGCTCGGCACATATTGCCTTTCTGCGTCTTGAAAAGATCGACATCCGGTAAATCTATCCTCGGTGCACTGAAGTCAGTTCCATATGTTAACAGCGCCCGTCTTTTTCCCTCAGAGATCTAGTCTCTCCCACGGCAAGCCTTCTCGCCCGAAATGACCAAAGTTTGTTGTCTCGGTGAGATCAAGCGAAAACAGATCAAAGCGATCAATGATGCCCTTTGGTGTCAGATCAACCAACGCAAGAATGTGTTCGGCCAGATCTTGACGCACTTTGCCGTCAGCATAGACATACAGACTGGTTGGTTGCTCAACGCCAATTGCATAACTTAACTGAACGGTGCAGTTATCGACATCATGCTTTGCTACCAGATTCTTTGCGAGATAGCGAGCCATGTAAGCGGCTGAGCGGTCTACTTTCGTGCAGTCTTTGCCTGAAAAAGCACCGCCACCATGAGGGCAGTAGCCGCCGTATGTGTCAACAATGATCTTGCGCCCAGTCACACCAGCATCACCGTCAGGACCACCAATCACAAAACGTCCAGTCGGGTTGATCAGATACTCAGTGTCTTCATCGACCCAATCACCAAGTTCGAGTTCGATCTGAGACTGAACAACTCTACGCACTTCATTAATCGGATAGCCAGCCTCGTGCTGTACACTACAAACGACCTTCGCAACACGAACAGGTGCACCCACCGCCGCATACTCTACGGTGACTTGTGACTTCATGTCAGGACCAAAGTTGGTCTCGTCACGTAGCCGCTTGAGAATGCGATGACTCAGAGAGATAGCGAGAGGCATAAACTCATCTGTCTCTCGACACGCATAGCCAAACATCAAGCCTTGATCACCAGCACCGAAGTTGTCAGTGCCTAGTGCGATGTCAGCAGACTGACCATGCAGTTTGTTATGAAACTTG
>Ga0213865_10002101_pt1 | contig 12672 bp, 16 predicted proteins | sample PICome_6_FD_160100 | JGI IMG/M metagenome (GOLD analysis project Ga0213865, IMG submission 160100) | Coastal seawater microbial communities near Pivers Island, North Carolina, United States - PICO282 | ecosystem: Environmental > Aquatic > Marine > Coastal | place: USA: North Carolina...
ACTGAAACACAATACCAATTTTTTTCTTTCGAATATCAGCTAATTGATCTTCATTAAATGTTGAGATGGGTTGCTGGTCAAAAATAATTTCTCCTGATGTGGGCTGTTCAAGTCCAGCCATCAACATGATTAAACTCGTTTTACCAGAACCACTTTTTCCAACGACTGCAACTTTTTCACCAGAATTAATTTTTAAATCTATTCCTTTGATTACTTCAACGGAGGTATTATAATTCTTATAATTTAGAGTAATTTGTTTTAATTCTAAAAGTGTGCTCATGAGAAAATTAGTATTTTATATATGGTGTTTAGTCAGCATAATACAAATTTCAGCTGAGGCTAAAACCAAAGTTATGCTGTTTGGGGATAGTTTAATGGCAGGCTACGGATTAACTCAAAATCATCATCTGGATAAAGTTTTACAAAAAAAATTTGAAGGACAAAACATTACTTTTATTAACGCGAGTGTGAGTGGTGATACGACGAAAGGTGGATTAGACCGATTAGATTGGTCTCTTGGTGACAAACCAGATCTTATTTTTTTATGCCTTGGAGCAAATGATATGCTGAGAGGAATTAATCCAAAAGTGACGAGAGATAATTTAGATATGATGATCCAGAAAATAAAAAGCAAAAATATCAAAATCATTCTAGCTGGAATGATGGCTCAAGAAAGTTACGGAACAAGTTATGCAAAACAATTTAATTCAATTTATCCTGATCTATCTAAAAAATACAAAATCAAACTTTATCCTTTTTTATTAGAAGGTGTTGCTCTTAATCCTGAACTTAATCTTAATGACGGAAAACATCCTAATATTAAAGGGGTTCAGATTATTGCAAAAAATATATTTCCAATCATCCAAGATGAGATTTTAAATAAATAAACCCTGTCAATTCATCTCTAATAGTTTAGAGTAATTTTTTTATGAAAAATTTTATATATGAAGCTGGCTTATTGTTGTTTGATGATAAGCAGAATGATCTAAGGGCACTTCCAAAAACAGTTAGGCTTCAGATACTAGTTGTACTATCTTTAATGTGGTCGGTCATTTTTACACTCATGTTCTGGTCATATAATGTTTGGGGCTTAGTATTATCAACCTCTGTAGTTGGTCACGTGCTTGTGATCATTGGTGTTTATTTTACGATGAAATCTTTTCAAAATGCAAGACAGTTCAAACTGAGAAGTGATGGATATCACAGCACCACAAGATCTCGTCAAAATTTATGGGTTGATGGTAAAAGAGTTGAGCTTGATAAAAAAGATCCTGGTGGCGAACACGAATGAAATTAACATTATTGTTAATGCTCGCGGCATTTGGAATCTTTATGCTGGGTTTAAAAGTAACTGGTGATTCTCCAGTTTCTAGAAACGCTCCTATTGAACAACCTAAAGGCACCATGGAAGAAAAGTGGAATAAAGCCAAAGAGTGGTCAAAAAATAGAAATAAGTAAATTATACTAAACTAAAGCTTGTATTTATAATTTTTCTCAAAAAGATTAAAATTGAGTTATGAAAATAAAATATTTTCATTTCTTATTTTTATTCATCTTTTTTTTATTTCCAAATTTATCTTACTCTCAGCAAAAATTAAAAACCTCAAAACAGTTTGAGCAAATTTATAAATCAATTGTTGAGGTGAGAAGTTTTGTTCCAGAAAATGCTAGAACGGCAAAGTCACTTGGTACTGAACGCCTTGGTACTGGTGTGGTTATTGATAAAAAACACATCCTAACTATTGGTTACATTGTTATTGAAGCAGAAAAGATTGATATTCGTTTACCTAATGGAAAAACAGTTCCAGGTAAACTTGTGGGCTACGATCATCAAACAGGGTTTGGTATTTTGAAAACTGTAGTTCCAACAAATCTTGCACCACTACGCATGGGTGATTCTGATAAAATTAAAGATGAAGAAATGTTGTTTGTGATGCCTTACCCAACTCATGGACAAGGCTCTGCTGGAAAATCAGTTTCAAGAAGATCGTTTACCGGTTACTGGGAATATTATTTAGACAAACCTATTTACGTTTATCCTATGAACCAAGCTTGGGCAGGAACTCCTTTATTAAATGATAGAGGTCAAATACTAGGTATCGGCTCACTTTATATCGCAGATACAGTTTCTCCAGGACTTATGTCACCAGGCAACATGTACGTTCCAATCAATGCCTTAAAACCGGTTCTTAAAGATTTAATTAAAAATGGAAGAAGAACCAAAAACATTAACCCTTATCTTGGATTATCTGCAGATGATTTAACAGGTCAACTTAGTGTATCCAGAGTTAATGAAAATGGTCCTGCTGCTAACACCGGTATTAAAGCAGGTGATTTAATTGTTGCTGTAAATAATACAAATGTAAAAACGATGAAAGAATTTTATCTTAACGCTTGGAAAGCAGGAGGACCTGGAAGTACAGTTAAAATCAAAGTTAAAAGAGATGATAAAAATATTGATTATTCAGTTAAGTCCATCGACCGAATGGACTACTTCGTAAAAAATAAAGGACTATAATTTTAACCTGTAACAGTTAGCACAAGCCAAACAACTGGAAGAATAAACAATAAAGCGGTGCCAATATAAACTGCAAAATCTTTCATAATTTTATTTATTAACAGATTCTTGTTTTAAAATTAATAGTAAACCTATTAATGCGACGGGTAATCCTGTGAGAAAAAAGATATCTGGTTTAACATCCTCAAAAATCATTGAAATAATTAGAGCTAAAATGGGCATAATTACACCAATATATCCACCTGTTGATGCAGATGTATTTTCAATAAATCGTATGTAACAAAGGAAGGAAATAATAGATCCAAAGATAATTAAATAAGCTAGTCCAAGAAGATAACTAAAATTACTTATTGGAATATAAAACTCTGCCCCTTTCATAAAAGAAACAATAAGAGCAACCAGTGCACCATAAATCATTGCAAATGCTACGTTTTGAAGGAGAGGAATATTGTAATTTCTCTTATTGTATATTGCAATTAGGTTTCCAGCTGATGCAGATAAAGTAGCAAACAATGCAAACATTAATCCTAATGTGGTTCCTGAATTTAAATCAAAATTAACAAAATCTTGGTAAAAAATAATTCCAATTCCAGTAATACCAAGCAAAGCTCCAGATAATGTCATTGATGTTATAGGTTTTTTAAAAATAAATTTCTCACCTAAAATATTAAAAATTGTTAAAAGACAAAAAACGGTTGCTGGAATATTTGAGGGTAAATAAACGTTTGAATGATAAAAAAAAATATAATTTCCGCTGTATAAAAATATACCAAGAATAAAAAAATAAAGATGCTCTTTTAGAGAAAATATTAATTTTCTATTTGTTAAAATTACGTAAGCTAAAATAATTAAACCTGCTAGAATAAACCTAATAAATACAGATATCGTTGGATCTAGATCAATATTAACCTGAGTTAATCCAATAATACTCCACGTTGCTGACCAAAATAAAAGCGCTCCTAAAAATAGAACTATATTTGATTGCATGTGAGTGAACTATCACATTTGCTTTAAACTTAAAGAAAAGGATTTTTACTTTGATATTTAATGTTTATGATTTTCTGATCCACCCAGCCCGCATGGCATTGAAATCGATTGTGATGCACCGTCTGTTTGGTCATCATGGCTATGGAATAAAGGATTATAAGCAACCCCGTTACTGTCATGATCGAGGAAAGCAAAAGTTAAACAAAGTGTTAAAACAATAAGGTAGACTATACGTTTCATGAATAAAACACCCTTCTAAACCTCACGCCAATCATTGAACCTATAAAAGCAAATAAAAACCAAACCCAGCCGTGTAAAGATCCTGAGGCAATACCACTAAATAAAGCGCCGACATTGCAACCAAAACTAAGTCTTGCACCATAACCCATAAAGAAACCTCCAAGGATAGCGGCAATTAATATTTTTTTATTAATAAGCGAGGCTTTAAAAAAATTACCAGCAAGTGCCGAAGCTGCTAATGCTCCAAAAATAATACCAAGATTTGAAACTGTTGTTGGATCTGCAAATAGGCTGTTTTCTAATGCCGTGCTTGGATAAGAGAGTTGCCAAAAAGACCAACTGCTTACTTCAACTCCAAAAAACTGTACAATTTTTGCGGCCCATAAACCAAAAGCGAATGTAATTCCCCATGGATGTCCTGCAGCTTGCAGCATCAGAACATTAAAAAAAACTAATAAAACTGCACCTAAAATCAAAGGCCAAGGCCCTTTAAATAAATCAAAATTTGAAAAATCAAAAATATCTGAATGTTTAAAATTAACATTTCTTTTCTGATCGGATTTATAAATAAAATAATAAAGTAATGTTAAAACAATTAATTGAAGTAAAACTGAATTCACTTTTCCAAATTCATTCATAAGCAAAACACCTCCAAATGATGGAAGTGATTTCCAAAAATCAAAATGATAAGTGCCAACTAAAGAGCCAATCATAAAAAATACTAATGTGATTGCCATTTTTCCATTACCACTACTTGCAGTAAATAATGTTCCTGATCCACAGCCGCCAGCTAACTGCATAGCAAGGCCAAACATAAAAGATCCAACCACAACAGAAACACTTACTGGTGCAACAGCTCCAATCATTTTACCATTATAAATCCAGCTATCAGAGCCAATAAAAAAAGAAAATAAAATGACCGCAAGTCCTAACATGATGATTTGAGCTCGAAGAGAAGAACTGATCCTATGTTCAATAAAATTTCTCCATCCTCCAGTAAAGCCAAATGATGCATGATACAGTGAAACCCCAAGTCCAATTCCAATTAAGAAAACATAAAGGTGTCTATTGCTAACTTGTGTAAAAAATAAAAAAGAAAATAATAACGCTGCTAAAACTGCGTAGCCAAGAACTGTTAGATCAATTTTTTTTGTAATTGCACTCATAATAAAAAATGCGCGGCTAAGGGTAACCGCGCATTAATTTTTAAGTATTAGATTTGTCCGTTAATAACTTCGTTTTTTGGATTAAGTGTCCAGTGTGCTAAAGAACCGTCATATAATTTTACATTCTCGATTCCAGCAACTTCACTTAAAGCAAACCAAACCGTACTTGCAAACCAACCAGTGTTACAAAAAGAAACATAACCTTTTTTTCCTTTTGCATTTGATTTTACAAATAAAGCTTTAATTTCATCTGCTGATTTTACTTTTAAGTTTCCATCAACAATTGTTGCCTCTTCTAAATTCACTGCAGTTGGAATGGTTCCAGCTCTTTGAATTTTAGGATGTTTTTTTTCACCAATAAAGAAAGCTTTAGGTCTTGCATCAATTAATGCATAACCGTTTTTCTTTCTTTTTGCATTTCTAACATCTTTGTAGCTTGCAACATATTTGTCATTGAGTTTTACTTTAAAATTAGATGGAGTGATTTGTGTTTCACCTTGAGCTAATTTGTAACCAGCTGCGGTCCAAGCTTTTAAGCCACCATTTAAAATAGAAACATTGTCATGGCCTGCAACTTTTAAACTCCAGTATAATCTTGCAGCACTTCCAAAATCTAATGAGTTTACGCCAAGATAACTGACAACAACATGATCAGAATTTTTAACGCCAAGTTTAGAGAATAGCGCTTCTAACTCTTTTTTAACTGGTAACTGTCCAATCACACCTTTTTGGGTAGAAATTAATTTGTCACCAATATGATCAATGTAAACACTTCCAGGAATGTGACCTTGTTTAAATTTATCATAAGATCCATTTACAAATTTACTGCTGATCTCAATGACTTTAACATTTTTATTATTAATGTTTTCTTTTAACCATGACGCTTCAACTAAAGGTGTTGCACTGTGAGCAGCTGTTACAAAGAAAAACAAAACTAATGTTGTTAATATTTTTTTCATTTTTTTTTCCTTTTTTAAGTTTTTAAAAATTCGGTAGTTCAGTTCATTAGTTCAGTTTTTATCTACCTAGTGACGATAAGGAATTAACCATAACTCACTAGGTAGAATTACCGAACTGATGCTTATGTAAAATAAAATCCTAAATAATCAATATTTAGTAGTAAAATAAGCTAATATTTAATAAAATAGTTTTCAAACTGATAATTTATTGCTATTTTGATGAATATAATTAGTAAAATATTTTAATAATATGAAAGATATCGATAAAAAAATTCTACAAATTCTTCAGGAAAATGGGGAGATATCAATGGAAGAGCTTGGATCCAAAGTTAATTTATCTCCCTCTCCTTGTTACAGAAGGGTTAAGAACTTAAAGGATGCAGGCTTTATAGATAAGAGCGTTGCGGTTCTTAATAAACAAAAACTAAATTTAGAACGCCCTTACTTTGTTCATATTAAAACCACCAGCCATAATAAAGAATGGACAGATCAGTTTAAAAAGATTGTAAAAGAAACGCCTCAAATTGTTGAGTGTCACCGTCTAATGGGAGAAGTGGATTATCTATTAAAAGTAAGACTTAAAAATTCTGAAAGCTACAATGAATTTTATTTTGATCTGATTAATAAAATTGACTTTGCGAGTGTGAGCGGATTTCCGTCTTTGGAAGAGTTAAAAGAAACAACTGTACTGCCTTTAGACTACGTTTAATTAATGACAAGCCTGTCCAAATTTTTTTAATCTCAAATAATTATAAGGCCAAGGAGTAATAAAACCGACAAATAGCATAATAGGAATAACCCACCAAGTTAACATCGCACCACTAGTTAAAAAATAATCTGTAAGATTCATTGCGGCTTCCATAGAGATCATGGAAATGAAACTCATTCCGATTGCAACCTTAAACGCTTCTTTAAAATTAAAATTTTGTCTCATAAGAATAATGGTCTCAAGCATAATACTTGTCATTAATCCATTAATGATTGCAAGCGTCATAATGCCTAAAACTGGAAAAGGAATTTGAGTTAACTGAAAAAATAATATGGTTCCAAAATCACCAATCGAACAGCCAATTAAACACCACATAGTATTTTTTGCACTTCTCTTCCAGGTGTGCTTACATTTCCAATGAAATTGGTTTTGTGCAGTCATAATTAAATTCTTAAAATATAACTTTAAAATGTCAAATTATCTTTTTTTTGACTTAAATTTATTTCTTTTATTAAAACGTTTAATTGTTTCTTTTTTTCGTTTAGAAAATTTAGAATTTTTACTAAATCTTGATTTTTTATTTTTAAAACCATTTTGATTTTTTTCTTTAAAATTTTTATCTTTAAATTGATCGCTTCTATCGCCTGACTTAAATTTCCTATTATTTTTAAATCGTTTTTTTCCCCCGTGAGGTCTTTCATCCCTATCTTGGTTTTCATTGAATGATTTTTTTTTTCTTTGTTTTTTTTCTTTAAATTTATCGCGTCTATCACGTGACTTAAATTTTCTTTTATTACCAAATTGTTTTTTACCCTTATGTGGTCGTTCACTTCTATCTTCATTAAATGATATTTTTTTTCCAGGATATAAAATTTTTTCGATTTCTCTCCACTTTCGGCTATCACTTTTAGTAACATAACTCCATGCTTGTCCTTTTGCGCCCGCTCTTCCTGTTCTACCAATTCGATGAATGAAATCTTCAGCTTGTTGTGGTAAATCATAATTAATGACATGTTCAATATTTGGAATATCTAACCCTCTTGCAGCAACATCGGTTGCAACAAGAACTTGAATTTTATTTGATCTAAATTTTTTAATTACAGCTGATCTTTTATTTTGTCTTAGATCACCATGAATCGCGTCAGCCTCAAATCCTTCTTTATAAAGTTGTTTAGCAAGTTTTTTTGCACCTCTTTTAGTTTTGACAAAAACTAACATTAAACCATGCTTTTCTTGTATGTGTCTTACAAGGTAAGGAAGTTTTTCATCGTTAGATAAATTAATTATTTTTTGTTCAATTTTTGGAATATTATTTTGGCCTTCTTCAACAGTTACTCTTTCTGGGTTATTTAAATACTTAGAAGATAACTTTTCTATACTTTTGGAAATGGTTGCTGAAAACATTAGTGTCTGCTTTTCTTTTGGAATAAATTTTAAAATTTTATCTATTTGAATGCTAAAACCCATATCCAACATACGGTCCATTTCATCTAGTATTAAAAAATTTGCTTTTGATAAGTCTAGGCTTTTTTTATTTAAGTGATCGTGTACTCGTCCTGGTGTTCCTATAATAATTTGAGGGTTTGATCTCAATCGGTTTAATTGTTTACCCATAGGCTCACCACCAACTAATGATAAGCATTTTACCTTTGATTTGCTTACTAATAACGTTTGAATGACAGCTTCTATTTGCTTAGCCAATTCACGTGTTGGAGCTAAAATAATTGCTCGTTTACATTTATTGTTCAGCACCATTTCAATTAAAGGAATGCAAAAAGCAGCGGTCTTACCTGTGCCTGTATGAGCTGATCCTAAAACATCTCGTGAATTAAGAATTAAGGGTATAGCCTTTACTTGAACAGGTGTTGGTTTTTTAAAATTAATTTTTGCTAAAGATGCATTTAGATCTTTATGTAAATTAAGTTCTTGGAAATTTTGCAATGAAATAATTTTCGTAAGTCGTTAGTTTGCCAGCTTAGACACTTTTAAATTGGCAAAGTCAACAAAATATAAGGTTATTTCAATGGACGGCTTATTAACTTGTTCAAAGGCTGTTCTTTATCACCTTCTACGCCAATGGGCATGCCTTTGTATCGTTTAAAATTTGATTTTGTTCCAAACAAAAAGTCCCAAAAACTAAAAATAGCACAATAATTAGAATCTGTTTCTTTTTGTCTTTTATGGTGATGTACCCAGTGAATAGATGGTGTGACGATCACATAAGATAATATTCTTTCAAAATTTTTAGGTAACTTGATATTTGAATGATGAAAGGCAGAACTTATTAAAACTAAAGCTTCAATCAATAATAAATTTACCAGAGTAATATTAAATGTAATGATGATAGCGCATCTGACTAAAGTGCTCAAAATAACTTCACCAAAATGAAATCTTAAACCTGATGATACATCAAGTGTTTCATCAAGATGATGGACATGATGAAATCTCCATAAAAATTTTATTTCATGATTAGCACGGTGCCAAAAATATAAAAAAATATCATAAATAACTAAATGAAAGATAAAGAGTCCAATCACATTATTAATAACAAAAGTATTATGTAAATTTAAAGTCGTTGCATAAATCGTGATCGGTAAAATTAATATTGGTGTTAAGCCAATATTGAGAAGCCAAAGAAAAATGTTTTTAAAGGATCTGGTTAATTTTTTTGTTAAAGAAGCTTTTTCATTTGGAAACAGATTTTCGCATAAAACAAATAAAAATAGAGCAATTCCAACAAACAGTACTTTTTGATTTAACAATTCCATTATTTTTTACTCATCTCCCATAAGGCAGAATTGCCATTGGATAACAAATAAATTTTTCCCGTAGGTCCAATTTTTATATCTCGAATTCTTCCAATATTATCTTTAAAAATAATCATTTCTTTTCCTACTTTATTATCACTCACAAACTCTAACTTTCGTAATGATTGGTTTCTAAGTGATGTCATTAAGATATGACCATTCCATTCTTTAAATTCAATGCCCTTGTAAATTTGTACCGCACTGACCGCAATAGATGGAACCCAAGTATATAAAGGGTTAGTAAATCTTTTATCCCACTTTTGAACTTCACCACATTTTGTCATGCTATAATTCGTTCCACCCCAACACCAAATCTTCCAACCATAATTTTCAGCAAACTTAACTTCTCCAAAAAAATCTCCACCTCTTGCCCCGTGGTTTGAGATGTAAACTTTGTTATTAAAAGGAGATAATGTCATACCCTGGGGATTTCGAATTCCAATTTGATAAATCTCAGGTAACCAATCAGATTTGTCCTTAAACTTTGGGTTATCTTTTGGAACAGATCCATCAAGGTTAATTCTAATAATGCTTCCTGGATGTTTCTTAGAATCTTGAGCAATATTATCTCCACCTCTTTCTCCTGCACTTGCATATAGGTATTTATTATCTTGGATCACCATTCTACATCCAAAATGGTAACCAGAGTTAATCGGTGGGTTTGCTTGAAAAATATTCTTAAAATTTAAATTTGTTCTAGAAAATTTTGCTTTCGCAATGGATGTGCTGGTTTTGCCAGATCCTCTATCTTCAGTATAGCAAATAAAAATATCATCCTTATGCTTTAGAATCTCTAAAAGACCCCCTTGTCCATCTACAATATAATTAAGGTTATGTTTTATATTATATTTTGATCCATCTTTAATATTTATAATTAAAATCTCTCCATCTTTTTCGCTTATAAGTACTTCGTTATCGTTAATAAAAGTTAAGCTCCAAGGATTTTCAAGTCCTACAATTTTTTTCAAATTAAATTCTTCTGAAAAAGATATTGATGAATTTAAAATTAAGTAAAATGTAATGATTAATAATTTTTTTAAATTCTTCATATTATAAACACTATAGCAATATAAGATAACAATCCAACTGTGACGGTTACTAAAATGTTTTTAGAAAAATATGCAGCAATTAATGCAAATAGAAATGCCAGTACTTCGTAAGTATAAATTTCAAAATTAGTATTATTATAGAATACTGCAGGAAATATTAATGAGGGAAAAACTGCAGATGGCACATAAGACAAAACCTTTTTTGTTATTTGACTGTAAGTTTTTGTATTTGCATAAGCAGTAACAACATAACGTGATAGAAAAGTTAAAATTCCAATAATGATGGTGTAAGTCCAAATACTCATCGTATTAATTTTTTAAATTTTGTATTGATTAAGTAAGCAAGACTAATTCCAGCAATGGCTGCAACAATCACGTAAGCTTTAAGTGGTAAGTTATAAAAAATGAGCGAGCATGTTGCTGATAATAAAATAAAAGAAAATGATAGAGCTTTCCAAGATCTTTTGCAATTAAAGCTAAAAATGTAATCGCAACAAAAAAGTTTAAACTTAATTGATCACTCACAATATCTCCTAACCAAATACCAACTAAATTTGAGAGTTGCCAAATTGCCCATACGGTCATACCAGATCCAAGCATATGATAATGGGCAAATTTACTTTTATAGTTTTTTTTTAGATAATTATTTGAAACAGCAAAACACTGATCTGTTAGAAAAAAACTTAAAACGATTTTCCAAATTCTACTTTTCTTTTCTATATATTTTGAAAATACTGCGCCGTATAAAAAGTTTCTTGTATTGTTCATGATCACAGAGCCAAAAATAACCCATGGTACTGCGCCTGCGGTTAGCAATGTGATAAAAATTAACTGAGATCCACCTGCAAAGATAATTAAAGATGTGCCCATTGCAAAATATGCAGAAAAACCAAGCTCAATGCATAACACTGAATAAAACATTCCAAATAACGCAACAGGAATATTTAAAGGCAATACATCTTTAATTCCTTGTAAAAAAATTTGACGTCTTTTCATACTCGTAGAAATAGATTGATACATCTTATAGATAAAATATTAAAGCAACTATGTGTGGACGTTATGCTGTTACAAAAGCAGTAAAAAAAACTAAAAATATTGTTCAAAACAATGAAGGAGTTGAAGATACAGATAACTTCAATGCCTACCCAACCCAACAGTTACCCATTATTAAAAAAGATGATGATGCTCTTACTTTAACGAATTATCACTGGGGATTGGTTCCAAAATGGTCTGAGAAAATGCAGGATTTTAGACCTTTAAATAATGCAAGATTAGAAACGTTAATGGAAAAAAGAACCTTTAGTGGTTTGGTAGCAAAACAAAGATGTGTAGTTCCAGCTGATGGATATTATGAATGGAGAAAAAATGATGAAGGAAAAAAATTTCCTCAATTCATTAAAAGAGAGCATAATGAACCATTGTTTTTTTGTGGTCTTTATCAAAAAAATACGAATATCGAATTTTCAATCATCACTACAGCAGCTAAAGGAGAGTTAGCGAATATTCATCATAGAATGCCAGTAATTTTAAAAGAAGAAGAGATTAATAATTATTTAAATGCAGCAGATCCTATGGTGTTTTTAAATAGTCACGAAAATCCTGAACTTGTTTTTTATGAAGTTAGCCGAGATGTTAACAATCCTTCTAATAATCATGCTGGACTTTTAGATCCCGCGTAAAAAAAAACTTCGCTGCATAACTATTCCGAAGAACAGCTACACGCGAAGTTATTTGCCATGTGATTTAAGCACTACTCCCACGGCCTCACTCTGAAGAGTCGAAGTGCTACCTACACCTTCAGCTTTCTGCAGTGAGCAATCAGTTTGACCCTACTTCTCACTGTCAGCTAAGAACTTGCGCCCTCAGTTAAAAAACATATTAATTTAAATAGCTTTAAAAAGGTATCGCTCTTTAGTTGATTCTGTAATCGGTCTGTGAAATGTGTGGATTATTTTTTTCGTCTAAAATCCCATGGATATTGAAATTCCATTGCCCATAAACCAAGTTTATTTTTTTTTGCAAAATTTTCATCTTCAACAAATTGTTTTGAATATCTTCTATACGCAAAAGCATAACCATTCTTTACAAGAAAACTTGATAAACTTTCATTGTTAACAAAACACTCTGCTACAATTCTTTTGTACCGGTCGGTAGTAATTTTTTTACAATTTACTTTTTGATTATTAATTTTCTCAACTAATTTAACTTTAGATAATACTCCGCATTTTATACTTTTA
>Ga0213865_10002102_pt1 | contig 12669 bp, 26 predicted proteins | sample PICome_6_FD_160100 | JGI IMG/M metagenome (GOLD analysis project Ga0213865, IMG submission 160100) | Coastal seawater microbial communities near Pivers Island, North Carolina, United States - PICO282 | ecosystem: Environmental > Aquatic > Marine > Coastal | place: USA: North Carolina...
CGGCGTCGGTGCTCCAGGTAGACTTCGCATAATATGGGACAGATGTCGCCGCGGATCAAGTAGACTTATGTCACTTTTCAACTTTGTACTTTGGCGCATACGCATCACTTATCAACTTACCACTTTCGCACTTTGGCGCTGGCGCGCCCCCTGACTAAAAATTACACAATCTCACGCTGTGGATAACTCTGTGGATAGTGGGGATAACTTTTAAATGAGAATGAGACGCATTATGAGAATGATTCTCATTCAGGTTTTTGGGCAAATAAAAAAGATCGGGCAAGAGAATTTTCCCTTGCCCAATCCAACTAACTAACCAAAGGTTAGAAATTTATTTTACAGATTTAAAATAACTATTACATAGCTGAGCCAATATTTTAGCACCGAAAGTTTTTCGGAATGAAAGTTCTTGAGCAATCTCGTGAATGAGTTTTTTATTATCATTCGGATTGCTCAACGCTTCCGCTAAAAGGTCGGTTATGTCATAGATATTGTATTTTACGAAAGGTCGTTTCATAACATTATCCCCATAAGAATTAAACCTAATAACAAAATGAGAAAAACCTCAAATTCCAATTCTCTAGGAAATCTGAATCTTCGTTGTTGTTTTTTCCACCATCTCTCAAGTTTTATTTTATTTTTTATTTGTTGCGGTGTTCTAGCCATTATAAAATCCTCCTTTTATTTTCCTCTCTTGCATCAAGTCCGTTTTTTATTTGGGCGGAAATCATTATTAGAGTTAGTACGCCAATATTAAAACGCCATTGATACATTAAAGGGCTAGTTAATAAAATTAACAAATTCCCAAGAACAATAAGCACATAATAAAGTCTTATTGTTTTTGGCACATAAGCAAGGGCGGAAGCTACCGAAGTAGCACCCACCCAAAAAAGAACAGTTGCGATTATCTCGGTAATCATACGAGATAACCTTCAACATCATTCTGTTCATACATTTTGATGATATCTTTTTTATCGTCCCAAGCAACAATACGCGGAGCAAAAGAAAAGAAAGAATGTTCGTGTAAACATTCTTGTAAGTACCTCTCTTTGAGTTCGGCATCTGCTGTATTGTCGTTTTTCGGTCTGAATTTTAGAAATTCAACCTTTCCGATTTTCAACCTTACCCACAAAGCCGAATACCATTTCTTGGAACGAGCCGAGAAAATGCCAACCTTTCTACCGAGTTTCATATGATGTTTCATATCTCTCAATAGTGGGAGTGGTTTATCGAATAGGGACACAATGAAGCAATCCCAAAAGATATACCATGCAAGGCTATATTCCCATTTAAAGCCACCCATAAACGAAAATGTCGGTTTATGAGTGAATATTTTAGGTCGCTCAAAAGTCGTATAATCAAGGTCGTATATGAACACAGTATCAGCATCTTTATTAAATGCTTCCATGTGTCGAAAGTACCTATCAAATTGATTTGAGAGTTCCCTCTCGTGTTCTACCACGAAAGGGAGTTCTAATTGCTTAGGCTCGTTCATTCTGCACCTCTCTCAAAGTTAAATTCTCTCTGCTCTTGCTTTGCCTTTGCCGAGAGTCTTTTTCTTATTGATTGCCAAGATACCGAGCCAATTTTTCCTAGAAAGTCATCAAAGAATTTTGATTTGTATCTTTCCATGAAATATTGAGCAAGTTCATATTCAATTAATGAATCTTCTTGAGCGTTGTGCAGTTCGATATACCCTAAATCTTCAGATATATACCTTGCCATTATCTCGGCTGAATATCCGAGATTCTTACCGCTTTTCGACATGAAATATTGTTTTTCTTGCTCATCTAATTTATCAACCATATTGAAATAGTTTCGATTAATTACATGATTTGCAAACATATCCATTAAGCAAAATTTCGGCAACCTTTCAATTTCAGCATAATGAGTATGATGATATCTCTTTGTTGTCGTTTGTATTGCTCTCATGTCGAAAGGCATATTATACGCACCGACTGAATCAACGATTGATAAATCCCTCGTTAATTGGTCGAGTATGTATTGCCAAGAACAGAGAACAGAATCAGTTTTGCTGATTCTGTTCAAGCCTTTAATCTGTTCGAGGTAGTCTTTATACCTCGAATCAGGTTTGTAAGCCGTTCTCTCGCCTTCTGCTAGTCCCTCTAATGATTGATGCACATTCTTTAATTTTTGAGTGTGCAACCAATATTCAGGATTTAACAGCGTATCGGCAACAAGATATTTTCTTGTTGTCGGTGTATCCGCCTTGCTTAGAACATTGCCAAAAGTCCAACCGATTTCAGCGATTAGTCCGTTATGCTCATTCTTGAAGCAAGTTTCAGTATCAATGATTAACATATTGAATTTATTTCTCATTTGGTCACCTCTAGGAAGTGTAATAAGCCTTTTAAATTCAACCTCTTGAATGTTGCAAGAGTTGTTATATCTTCTACGCCTTGCTCATTGAGTCTATCAAGAACAAGTTTAACAACCTCATCTCTTTTGAGAGTCGGTTTTTTCTTTTCATTATTCATAGTTATTACCTCTATAAATTGGGTAGCTTTTGTATTAGGTAGCCACCCTAAACCTATCAGATTTAAACCCTCTGAATTAGGTTTTAAAGGATTTAGGCGGTGTTATTCTAGGCAACCAAAAGGAATCGATACCCTTTGCTCTATGCCTTCTAACTGATGCCCTAGCGAAGTTAATTGATGGCGTTGAGCCATATTTAACCTTTGCACCTTTAACGATTTGATATAAATCGTATCTTACATTTTTTCTATCCATAGTTATTACCTCTATGTAGTTAGTTAGTTTAGTTAGTTTTTATTTTGTCTCGTTGTTCCGAGAGTTCCGAATCGCAACAGCTTAGATAATTGGGAATATATCGAATTAGCTATTCATTCTATATCGGTATAAGTTTCGCGTTGTCACAGATGCCGAACATCTCCGCGTTGTCCCGATTGCTTAGCAATCTCGTTATCTCCTCGTGCTAGTCCTCGAAGGGGCTAAGAAGTCGCATAACCGATATGTGTATTTTGCAATATATATCGCGAGAACGCAAAAACGCCCTGTAAGGCACGCTTTTATTTTCTAAGGTGTTTGCACCTCTTTTTCATTAGAACGGCTTAGAACGGCTCTCAGGGACTCCTAGAGGTATTAGGTATATATCTCGACCACCTAGAAGGCGGTTAGTAGACCGACATATACACCCACGCTCAGGCTCCCCCACGCGTACAACTTTAAAAATTTTGGAAAGGTCAAAAAAGCGCCGGGTAGTATCATAATGATACGTATGGATAAATAATTCTTGACATATGGTTTCATTTTTAGTATAATTATACTATGTCAAGTGTAGCATTAACAACAAAAATAAGTCCAGAAGGATTAGAGATTGCAAATTCATATTTGCAACACGGCTCTATATCCGTTGTTAGCCACAGATTAGGTGTAAAACAAGACGTGATTAGCGAAATGCTAAATCGCAGAGAGGTCAAACAATATATAGACACTGTTTATTTAGATACTGGGTATAGAAATAGATTTAAACTAGCAGATACATTAGACACACTAATCGACAAAAAGATGGAAGAAGCAGAGGAATCTGAGATATATACTAGCAAAGACCTAGCAGACCTTTTACAGATGGCACACAAAATGAGAATGGACGAAATCAAGGCTCAAGCAGAACTAGAAAAAGCAAAAGCTACAAGTATCAAACAACAGACAAATGTTCAAATAAATGATGGAGCTTTCGGCTCAGGCAATTATGGAAAGCTTATGGAAAAACTTCTAAAAGCTCCAGATAAAGATGGCCTACAGTAAGAAAGTTACCGATAGATTTTACGAAGTATTAAATAGTCCGAAGCAGTTTAGCGTCGGGCGCTTCGACCCTAAAGACCCACAAGTAGCAACAGGTATGACAGGTGCACCAGCTTGTGGAGACGTGATGAAATTACAACTTAAACTTGATAAAGATGATAGGATTATAGATGTCAAGTTTAAAACTTATGGTTGCGGAAGTGCAATCGCCTCTTCTACAATGTTCGTAGAAATGCTAAAAGGCAGAACAATAGAAGAAGCAAAATTGATAAAAGATAAAGACATAGCGGAGGCATTAGAGTTACCTCCCATAAAACTACACTGTTCTGTTTTAGCCGAAGACTCAATCAAAAAAGCGATTGAGAACTGGGAAAGCAAATGTGGAAAAAATTTAACAATATGATGAAAAGCGGCCGAATACAAAGAGTCGTAAGAGCGGTACTAGAAAATGACAGCAAAAAACGAGATAACAGGAGATACACTCATAACAAAATCGTCAAACAAAAAGTATGATGATGGTTGGGAAAGAATCTTTGGTTTAAGAGCAAAGATAAACCAAAGAATGGATAAACTCCAGGAAATGATGGAAAGTGACTATCATTTTGAAAAGCCTGAAGAAGTCTATGAATATACACTTACTATAAGTAAATTCTGGTCTGCACTCTCTGAAGAAGATCGAGAGTACATACAATGCGCACAAGATGCAATAGAGACCAAGTCCGATATAAGTTGGAAAAGAGATGATTGAAGTAACAAATGAAGCGTATACTAAACTTGTACAGAAAGCGAGCGCACAGGAGAACCATGTTTTTAGACTTGGTATTACTGGGGGCGGCTGCGGTGGTATGGAGTATAGTTTTGATTTTAGTAGTGAAACTTATCCAAGTGATTTGGTTCTGGATTGGGGGATGATTCGATTTAGAATAGATCCTACTTCAGCACCCTACTTAGAAGGTATGACATTAGACTGGCAAACAAATGGATTAAACGAACAGTTTGTTTTTAATAATCCAAAAGAAACCTATAGATGTGGGTGTGGAGAAAGCATTGGATTCTAAAAAAGTATTACAAGCTGTGAACTTATCACCAGACGAAAGTATCGTCGAGAAATTAACGGAGATGCATCCGATGAGGCAAATAACATACGCAAGCATTCTACAAGTAGTAGTGTTATTTAGTATGTTTGGATGTATGGCAATCAATGAACAAATTATTACGTATGTTTTATAAATATTGGATATTACCATGGAACCCGTGGAAGAGTTAGGTATATTTGATATCATTGCTCAAGTCGGAGCACCGATAGCCGCTGCATTATTTATGGGCGGTTTTATCTTTTTAATCATACGAAAAATTATGGATGACGTAGTTGGAGACACTGAAGAAGTGAAAGGCATCTCAAGTATGCTTATAACTCGAATCAAAACAATGAATAACGACATGATAAAGATAGATATTAGTGTAAGTAGTGCTTTAGGACTTGCACCAGATTTAGAGAAGATAGCTAGAGCAGAAAATTTTGTAGAGTCAGGGAGTATAGATGCAAGACGTGATTGATGCAATTCAGCAGTTTGGTTTTCCAATTGTTGCGATGGTAGGATTAGGTTATTTTGTATACTTTGTATGGACTACAATAACAGAAAAGATTGATCCTGCAATCGAACAGATGAAGATGACAATTCTTAGTCTTATAGATCAAATCAGAATGTTAGACAATGACATGATAAGATTGCAAAAGAAACTGGACACAGTTTTACAGATGAAAGAAAATGAAAGAAGAAAAACTAAATAACAGAATCTCAAACGTAGTACTTGGTACTATATTCGTACTTATGAGTGTAGTATTCGTAGCAGAGTTAAAGGCAGATGAAATTAAATTCGGATTTAAAAATCCCTCTTTTAGTGGAGTAGGTACATCTTCTCATTATCTTACTATTGACTCTCAAGAAATGTCAAGAAAAGATGCACTTGAAGCTGAAATACAAGCACTTAAAGATGCGGCGAAAAGAGAAGCTGAAAATACAACTTTGGCAAGATTTATCAAGAACTTTGAAAGTAGAGTATATGCGCAGCTTTCTCGTCAATTAGTAGACCAACTATTTGGGGAGAATCCTACCGAGAATGGATCGTTCACATTGTTCGACAATCTGATTACATGGACATCAGATGGTTTTTCAATTACAATGACCATATTCAATGAGACAACAGGTGAAACAACTGAAATCACTATTCCTATCGGCGACTTCGGTTTTCCTACTGGCTAGTTGTGCAAATTGGACACATGTAGAATATGTGTCTCCTTGTATATTCAATCCAGAAGAAGACTATAAAGACCTCGTAACTGTAGTTGGTAAAGCAAAATGCTTTTCTGGCGATGCTGTGGTAGAACAGGCAGTAACAAAAGATATTCAAACATTACCTATGCCAGAGCGTTATCCTGTGGTAGCTGTATATAAATTCGCAGATTATACAGGACAAAGAAAGAGTGTAGATGGTATTGCTAGTTTTAGCACTGCAGTAACTATGGCACCTGAAACATACATTATTAGAGCACTTAAACAATCAGGATTCTTTAGAGTTGTAGAAAGAAATGGATTAGATCATTTAACTAGGGAAAGACAACTTATAAGACAAACAAGACAAACATTTAAAGATGATACCGAGCAGAAACCACTCATTTTTGCTGGGTTGATAATCGAGGGAGGTATTGTAGATTACAATACTAACCTTTTAACTGGAGGAGTCGGAGCTAGGTATCTTGGTATCGGCAACTCTAAACAATATCGTGAAGATACAGTAATGGTTTCTTTAAGATTAGTTTCTGTGAGTACAGGAGAAATCTTATTAGAAATCCTTACCTCAAAGACGATACTCTCAGTGGGCGTTTCAAATGACTATTTTAGATTCATTGCAGATGGCACAGAACTTGTAGAATTCGAAAGTGGTAACGCTATGAATGAAAGCAAGTCTATTGCTGTACAAGCTGCTATGGAAACTGCAGTAGTTTCATTAGTCCACCAAGGAAGAGAGAAAGGGTACTGGAAGTACTGGGGAGAAAAAAGTGATTAGATTTATAATCGCAATGATGTTCGTAGGATCAGTTTATGCAGACAATGAAATCTACATAGACCAATCAGGCGATAATGTTAATATCGATCTCGAGCAGTTAGGTTCAAGTAATATGATTGGTGGTTTACAGTCTGTAAATGGCTCAATGACTAAAGCAATTCTTACTGGTGGAACCTGGACGCTTGACATTAATCAAATCGGAAGTTCTAATAAGTTTCTTACTGATGGAATATTAGGAGATAACTTTACAGGTTTCTTTGAATTTGATGGCGATAGTAACGACTTTGAATTCTCTATGGATACTACAGGATTAAATGGAGCTGATTTTGTCAACGCTTTTGTTGACGTAACAGGTGGTTCAAATACATTTGACTTTGACTTTGGTGAAAGTTCCGATGTTTCATATTTAGACTTCGATTTAATCATGGATGGTGACAGTAATGATCTAGACTTTAATATAGATTCCTCTTACTACACTGCTTATATAGATATCTTTGGAGATAATAATACAATGACCTTGGATAAAACAGGGTACGGAGCTTCATCAAGTGATGCAGGGTATTTTTACTTAGACTTAAATGGTAGTACAAATACTATTAATATAGAGCAAAGCTCTACACTTGCACTTGATTGGCTAAAAATAGAAAGTGATGCGTCAAACAGTAACATTTGTGTTATTCAGTCTGATGGTGGTACTACCACTAGCTGCTGATATAGGCGAAATTACAGAACTTCGTGGAAACGGTGCTGTCATAAGAGACGACACCGTTCCTGCGTTTTTAGAACAAGATATCAAACAAATGGACGATGTTCGTACAGCTAATGGGCGACTAGGAATTACGTTTATAGATGATAGTCAAGTTCGACTCACAGAGCATAGCAAACTTATAATAGATGAAATAATCTTTGACCCTGATCCAGAAAAGTCAAAGATGGCAATGCAGTTTGCAAGTGGTACTGCTCGATTTATAACTGGGAAGATTGGACAGATAAATAAACAGAACATAGATATATCTACTCCAACTGCTCAGATTGCCATTCGTGGAACAGACTTTACTGTTACCGTTGATGAGTTTGGCAAAAGTCTGGTTATATTACTACCAGATGCAAATGGCTTACCTAGCGGTGAGATTATTGTTTCAACCGCCATGGGTAGCACAGTATTAAATAAACCATACCAATCCACTGTTACTACCGTTTGGGAACAGGCTCCATCAAAGTCTGTAATCTTGGATTTAACACTGGACTTGATAGACAATTTATTGATTGTCTCACCACCAAAGAAAAATGAAGAAATCGAACAAACTGAGGGATCAAATAGAGATGACGACTCTGGTAGCAATATTCTTGATGTCGACTATCTCGCTTACGGGGAGTTAGAAATTGACTACCTTGCTTACGACGACTTAGAGTTTAGTGAGCTTGATGTAGAATATCTAGACATTGACTTTCTTGAAGACCTACTAGAAGTAATAGAAGAATTAGACGCACTTACTGCAGAAGATCAATTATCTGCAAGTGTCTTTTCGCCAATAAATATACAAGGTACTGAGTATGGAAATGATCCGACTACTCAAATTACTACTTTCGGAGACGCAGAAACTGTAACACTTATAAGACAGGTTAATCAGTTTGTGCAGTTGGATCTAAATGGGCAAACTGCCTACAATATAATAATAGAACAAGATGGAAAAGCTTACAACGTTATTCTTAACTCTGGTAGTGACACTACCATTACAATCCGCCAATCTGGAGGTTGATATCCCTTGGGATTACAAACAGATTCAAGCAGATGCAAAGTTATTAGAAAACTCAAAATTTAAATTAAAACAGAACTTTGATTGGAATGAACCTTCACATTCGTATTATGTATTCATAAATGCTATGGATTTCGCTTCAACGGTATATGCTCTAGAAAATAGAGATAACTTAATAGAGGGAAATCCTATTTTACCTATGAGGCCGAGTACAGAAATTTTGATATTCCAAAAAGTATTTCTTACAGGGATTTTTGCGGAAGCAGGATTATTTAACGAGGAGCAGTGGAGTAAAGATTGGCTATTTTTAATGAATACTGCGGTAACTATTGTTACTTTAAAAAATCTTCATCTTATAAATTCAAATGAATAAGTTTGAAATAATAAGAGGATTAATCTCTCAACAAGAAGCAGAAAGATTACATAAATATGTATTGATGAGAGAAAAGGCGGCACGACATTTAGACCAGCTAGACTCTTTTCGTGATGATCAAGTTCCCGATGCTTTTTCTATCTACGGCGACCCTATGATGGAAACATATTTACAAGAATTAAAACCTAAGTTTCAATCAGTCGCAGAAAAGAAACTAAAAGAAAGTTATGCTTATTGCAGACTTTATAGGAATGGAAACGAACTAAGAAGACATAGAGATAGGTTCGAGTGCGAACTATCTTCAACTATGTTTTTAGGAGGTCAAGTATGGTCAATTTACTTTGAGCCTGATATAGAAGTTGTATTACAGCAAGGTGATGCAATCTTATATAAAGGAATGGAGTTAGATCACTGGAGAAATAAGTTTGAGGGAGATGTATGTACTCAAGTATTTTTTCACTATAATGAATACAATAAAGACCTTATAACTTTTGACGGAAGACCAATGCTAGGAGTACCAAAACCATGGGCAAATTAATATCACTAATACTATTTATGGGAGTTCTAATATGGAACCCTGGATTCATGCAAAGACTCGAACTAATCGGTTACGATTATTTGATTATGAATACCGAACCAGTACAAAATGAGAACATATTAGTTGTAGACTTAGACGAAGACTTTTTAGAAGTATATGGTGGATGGCCTTTACCAAGATCAGTCTTTGGAGATTTGATAACATCTACAAATGCTGTAAATGGATTTACTGTATTAATGCCAAATCCAGACATCCGTGGAAAAGATTACGATACATACTTTTCAATGAGAATGAAGTATAAACCGACAGTCCTTGCTAATGCAGCATCGACACAAGTAAGTACACAAGGACCTCATGTAGGTACAGTACAATTAGGAGAAGACCCAACATCATGGCTATTAACATATCCAGGAATTTTACAAGCAACACCAGACCTAGCAGAATCCGTAGCGGGTGCGGGTGTGGTAGCAGTAAGCCCAGAACTGGACGGCCTTACAAGACGAATACCTCTCGTCGTAGGAAGTCAAAACAAACTATATCCAAGCTTCGCCTTAGAATTGTTGCGAGTCGCGGTAGGTGACCCAAGCTATCAGCTAAAGACCAATGAGCAAGGAATTGAATGGATAAGAGTACCAAGTTATCCACTTATGAATACTGATGCAAATGGACGTATATTTTTAAACTGGAATACAAAGTTCTATAAACAAACAGGACTTGAATTTTTAGAGAATCCAATCGATGCTCCTTTTATTATATTTGGTACAACCGCAGAAGGAATTACGAACCCAGTAGGTACGCCGGCAGGAGCTAAATACCCACACGAAATACAAGCAAACATACTACATAACTTGATTACAGGTAACTCTCCGTCTATACCTACATGGTCGGTCGGCGCAAAATATGCAGGAGCTTTTTTGGCTTTATTAATACTTGCTCTTGCTACTCGTAGTATATGGTTTTCGGCTCCAACACTTTTATTAATAGTTGGTGGGTCAGTTTATGGAAGTCTAAAATTATATGAATCTTCCTATCTGTTTGACGTCACAGGCATTATTCTAATCTCGATTTTATTCTGGAGTATTGAAAGTTTCCGAAGTTTCTTTACTACCTATCTCGAGAAAATGAGAATTAAACAACAATTTGGAACGTATGTTAGCCCTGCCTTGGTTAAAAAATTACAGGACGACCCCACATTACTGAGATTGGGTGGGGAGACAAAACGACTCACTTTTCTTTTCTCTGATATCCGAGGATTTACCCCGATATCGGAAAAATACCAGAAAGATCCACAAGGTCTTACAAGTCTGATAAATCGTTTTCTCGACAATCAGACTCAAATAATTTTAAAACATGGCGGAACAATTGATAAATATATGGGTGACTGCATTATGGCATTTTGGGGAGCGCCCCTTGATGATGACCAACAAGTTGAAAATGCAACAAAAGCGGTTCTTGAGATGAAAGAATCATTAGGAGAATTAAATGAAACACTTAGAGAAGAGGGCCTTGACCAAATTAATACAGGTGCTGGAATCAATACGGGTCTATGCGTGGTGGGCAACTTTGGTAGCAGTAATAGGTTCGATTACAGTGTGCTTGGCGATTCTGTCAATTTGGCTGCTCGATTAGAGTCTTCATGTAAGAACTACGATACTGATCTAATCATATCAGAGTATAGTTTAGTTGATGGATATGACTACAAATTTTTAGATGAAGTTACGGTTAAAGGAAAGTCCGAGCCCGTCAAAATATACACCATACGAAAATAATACTTGACTTCAGGTATGAATTTTGATATAATTTATACATAGTTACAATTAGATCTAACTAAGATTCAAGGAGAAACCCAATGGACGCAGAACAAGTTGCTGCAGATTTAGCAAAGCATGAGGCCGTATGTGCCGAACGGTGGAAAACTGCCTTTAATAGATTTGATGACATAGATAATAATGTCAAGCGCATAGAATCAATATTAATAGCTTCTGCAGGATCAATAATAGTTGGCGGAGCAGGAATATTAGTAACAATATTTTTTATGCATAGTTAGGAGAAATTATGAAGGGAAACAAATTATATAGTACAAAAGAAATGAAACCTGCTGCAGTAGAAGATGCTGCAGATGTTATGAGTTCTTTTGAGCCGAAAGAAGACAAGTTTATTATTGAAGAAAAAAGAGGATTTTATACAGTAAGAAACTTAGAGGGTGTCAGATTAGGTAAATTTTTAACTAAAAAAGATGCAGAAGATTTCGGCAATAAATTATAAGTCAAGACTAGACATTTGTAAGCAATGTCCCAAACTAGTTCCCAAGTGGAATTATTGTGAGATATGTAAATGTTATATGCCTTTAAAAGTACGAGTTAAAAAGGCGAAGTGTCCGAAAGGACTTTGGAGATAATTATGCCAGGACATTATGGTCACGGAAAAAAGAAAAAGAAAAAAGGAAAAGGTAAAAAGAAAAAATGAAATATTTTAGAATTATATGGAACATCATAACTGGTAAAGACCAGAACAAAGATGGCAAAGTCGACATTAAAGATGCTATGATTAAAGCAAAAAAGAATGTCAAGATTACAACACAGAATATAGGAGAGTAATATGGCCTTACCTACCGTAGGAGATACAGTTCGTACTTATAATGATAACGGACATCAAGACGGAGTAGTCTATGAATTAGATAATTTTTCTTTTCACATGGAAATTCAAGAAGATTCGTTTACAGAAGATAATATAGGTCAAAACATTGCTTGTGATACTAGAGTTGTTGAATGGGAGTTATTATATGCAAGTGGGTGAATTATGGAGAATCTATGGAACTGAAGATGCAGAAGGCAACAGACGTACCTGGAGAGATTCTAAGATAACTGCTATTGAAGGTAATCAACTAACTGTAACCGTAGAGTGGGACACTGAGGGTACAGAGTATGAAGGACCAAATAAAATTATAGCAGATTATACAACTGAAGTTATGGAGAAGTTAAAGAATGTAGACGGAACTCATCCATACTGGGTAGAAGGTGATCCTGAGTAGAAATGCCTAGGAAACGGAAAGCAGCTAAAAAGCGACCCGTCCCAACTAATCCTACACTATATGCTAGGATTAAAGCACAAGCAAAAAGAAAGTTTAAGGTATACCCATCGGCATA
>Ga0213865_10002107_pt1 | contig 12654 bp, 11 predicted proteins | sample PICome_6_FD_160100 | JGI IMG/M metagenome (GOLD analysis project Ga0213865, IMG submission 160100) | Coastal seawater microbial communities near Pivers Island, North Carolina, United States - PICO282 | ecosystem: Environmental > Aquatic > Marine > Coastal | place: USA: North Carolina...
GCTTTAGGCTGAGGTGCTTGCCACGCATAACTTCTTCACTGATGCGACTGGAACCAGCACTGGAACAAACACGTTCCAGCATGGTCAATCAGCTGGCAACATTGTCACCTTCAGTGCCCCGCAAACTGACCTAGGTTCACCAACCTATTCAGATTCTGACGGCATCCAGATGTTGAACTTGCCCTACAACGCAACGCCAACAACTGCAGGGAACAATGAGTACAGCATTGTTTGCACTTAATCGTGCGCTAGTCTGACGGCGAATCACCTTTTTTATGGCATTCGTCCTTAAGAAGTCAAATACTTACAAGTGGCCTGTTTCTGTGGATGTTCCTGTTGATGGGGGCAAACACGAACGGGTCACTTTTGATGTTGAGTTTAAAGACTTGACGCAGAGCAGACTTTTAGAGATTGCGGAGCTGAGTTCAGAAGGCAATTTGACGGACGTTGAAATTGCTCGTGAAGTGATGATGGGGTGGATTGGTATTGAGGACGAGGATGGCAAAGAGCTGCCGTACAGCATGACAAAACGAGATGAGTTGTTGGATGTGCCAATGATGGCAACGGCAATTGCTGGGGCTTATCTAGAGAGCAAGCAGGGAGCCAAGAGAAAAAACTAAGCGAGGCCGTTGAATATTTGTTCAGCGGTCCAGGAGACCAAAGCCAGTTAAAGGCAGACGCTAAGGCGTTTGGCTTGGTGCTGCCTGAGGTAAAAGAAGAACATTTTGAAGTATGGGAAGAAAATTGGCCTGCTGTTGAGATGTTCTTGCGTTGCCAAACCCAGTGGCGCACCACAATGTCTGGCGTTTGCGGGCTGGACTATACAGCTGTGCAATGGCTGTTTAAACTGTATGAAGTCAAGGACCCGCCAGCCGTGCTAGAGGACTTGCAAATCATGGAATCGGCGGCGATGAAAATTTTGAACAAGGAGCAGAGTTGATGGCAAAGACAACTTTCCAAATGCTCGTCGACGTTAAAACGCGCGGCGAAAATGGCATAAGAAAACTTGGTAACGCCATGCAAGGCGTCCAAGGAAAGGCAAAAAACCTTGCAATTTCTTTTAAAGGCATTGCCGGTCCTTTAGCAGCTATTGCAGGTCTTAGTGCTGGCGCAGCTCTTGCAGGTATTTTTGGCACAACAGCAGAGCTGCAGTCACAAACGCGTTCTCTTGAGGTTTTAACAGGTAGCGCAGAAAAAACAAAACAAATTTTGGCGGAGATCAAAGCTTTTGGCGCTGTAACTCCATTTCAAGTTAAAGATTTAGTAGATATCACAAAAAAATTAAAAGCTTTTGGGATTGAAACTAACAGTCTTGTTGACACAACAAAACGATTAGCTGATGTTTCTGGAGCAACTGGGGCAGAGCTTGACGGGATTGCGACTGCATTCGGTCAAATTAGAGCTAAAGGAAAGTTTGCTCAAGAAGAAAATTTGCAGTTGCTTGAACGGGGCGTTGATTTAACTGGCGAGTTAAAAAAGATGTATAACTTAAGCGGTGAAGAATTAGCCAAGGCTATGACTAAAGGTCAAATAGGATTTGAAGCGGCAAACATTGCTTTGATTAAGTTAACCAATGATGGCGGTCAATATTTTAATGGGGCAGCTGCTCAAGCAGATACGTTAAACGGAAAATTGTCGACGTTGCAAGATGCGTTTGTCACCTTAGGGCAAAATATTGGTAAAGTATTAGAGCCTATTTTTAAAGGAATTATAGATTTTGTTACATTCTTAACTAATAGCATAAACAATTTATTTACAGAAGCTGAAATACAATCTCAAGCCATGAAAAATCTTGGCTTAGACAAGCTTTCGCGTGGTGCTCGTTTTCGCGGCCCAGAAGGAACACAAAGGAGGCGGGAGCTAAAAGAGGAAGTTGAGCGGCTGCGTGCTCAAGGTTTTGGCAAAAAACCAACTGTTGATTTAACTCCGCCTGCTCTTCTGCCTGGCGGTGTTACGGCAGGCGGTGCCGTCAAACAGCAATCACAAGCTTCAGACGCATTGCTTAAGATTACAAAGCAAATTAACTTAGAAAAAGTTAAAGGCAACGAATTTGCTTTGGCAAACCTAGAATATGACAAGGCAATGTTAAAAATTCAAGAAGATGGTTTAACAGGTGCTAATAGAGAAATTGCGTTATCAGACGCACAAACCGACCTTAACTTAAAAAAATTACAACTTCTTGGCGGATCGGTTGAGAAAACAAAAGAGTTAAACAAAGAAACCGAAAAAACCAACGGTCTTTTTGAATCAATTAAAAGCACTGTTGCAACAGGACTTGCCAACGCTATTGAAGGTTTGATTGATGGTACAAAATCACTTAGCGAATCTTTGTCTGGCGTATTAAGGCAAGTCGCGTCCTTGTTCTTGCAGGCTGGAACAAGTTCTTTGTTTGGTTCAATTTTTCCTTCAGCTAACGGCAACGTATTTGCTCAGAACGGCATTGTCCCTTATGCCAAAGGCGGTTATATAGGCCGCCCAACAATGGCGTTAATGGGCGAGGCAGGCCCTGAGGCTGTGTTGCCTTTACGTCGTGGAGCCAACGGCAAGCTCGGCGTTGAGTCGTCTGGGACAGGCGCTAGCAACGTTGTGGTTAACGTTGACGCTTCTGGGTCTAATGTGCAAGGTGATCAGCCAAATGCCAAGGCCCTTGGCTCTGCAATTGGTGCAGCCGTACAGGCTGAGCTAATCAAGCAAAAACGTCCTGGAGGATTATTAAGCTAATGGCTGATTTCCCTGATATTGCTCCTGATTATGGGGCCTCAAAAGCAGCGCAACCAAAAGTCCGTTCAATTCAATTTGGTTCAGGCTATTCGCAACGTGCTGCTTTTGGAATTAACCAAGACCCAAAAACTTGGAGTTTGACTTGGCAAAACAGAACAACAGCTGACGCTAATACGATTGAAGATTTTTTAGAAGCCCGTGCAGGTGTTGAATCATTTAACTGGTCGCCGCCAGACGAGGCGACTACTTATAAATGGGTTTGTGCGAATTGGACTAAGACAATGCCGTATTCAAACCTTTTCAACATAACGGCTACCTTTGTCCAAGTGTTTGAGGCGTAATGAGCTATCCAATCACCGACCATGCCTGGGAGGCTAATACAGCTTTTTTAGTTGGCGACGTTGTTCGTGCGTCTGCCTCGCAAAACCTAACGCTTGCATTTAAGTGCATTGTCGCTGGTACGTCTGACGACACAGAACCAGTTTTCCCACGACAGATTACTCATACTGTTGTTGATAACGAAGTTACGTGGGAAGCCTTTGAGCCTCTTTCTGACCAGCTTCAAAAGCTAGCACCAACTGCTGTTATTGATCTGTTTGAAATTCACTTGACATCAGCTGTTAACGGATCAGATAGTGTTTTGTATTATCACGCCGGGACAAATGGTTTAGTTGAGAATGTTGTTTTTGACGATAAAACTTACCCTGCAGCACCTGTAGAGGTTGATGGGTTTTCCTTTTCAGCAAAAGGTACATTGCCAAGGCCAACTTTGAAAGTAGCGAACGTCAACAATGGAATTAGTGCGCTGCTTCTTACTGTCAACCCATTGAAAGCAGAAGTAAGGCGGATCCGTACGTTTAAAAAGTTTTTAGACCCTGTTAATTTTGGCCCGCAGTTAATTTTGACGGAAGACGACGATTTGCTTGTGACTCAGCAAAATGCCAATTTTATTATTGGTGTAAGCGGTAATGACACTGCAGACCCAGATGCAAAGTCTGTCGAGACGTGGTACATCGATCGGGTCGCGTCAGAAAACCTGCAGTTTGTTGAGTTCGAGCTAACAGCAAGGCTTGATTTGATAAACCTGCAATTGCCTAGGCGAACTGTTAATGAGTTTTGCCCTTGGCGTTACAGAGGCACAGAGTGCGGCTACAACGGGTCTAATTTCTTTGATATACATGACGATTTAACAACGTCAGAAGCGGATGACGTTTGCGGCAAACGTTTGAGCAGTTGTAGGGCAAGATTTCCAGACGGCAAAGGTGACGGTGCTGAAGCAATTCCGTTTGGAGGTTTTGTTGGGGCAAGACTTCAGGCTTGATGCAATAAAACATGCACAGGCTGAAATGCCGCGTGAAGCTGTTGGCCTAGTTGTTGATGGTGCGTATTGGCCGTGCAAGAACATTGCTGACGCTCCACAGCAGCATTTTGTTCTTGACCCGCACGATTATGCAAGGGCCATGTTTGCTGGAACGATTCAAGCAATTGTGCATTCTCACCCAGAGGGCACGCCCCCAAGCGAGTGTGATCGCAAGGCATGTAGGCAAAGTAAGCTGCCCTGGTACGTGTATTCCGTGCCAGACAATTTATGGTCAACTATTTACCCTTGATCGGCAGGGAGTTTGTGTATGGAACGCAGGATTGCTATACCTTGCTGCGTGATTACTACGCGTTGCGTGGCATTGATTTTCCTGATTTCGAAAGACCAGAAAATTTAGAATCTACCGACAGCATTTTTCTCCGTTACGCCAAGACGCTTGGTTTTGTGCTTGTAGATTTTGACGATCGGGAAGAAGGCGATGTGTTGATCATGCGGCTAGGCACCAGAACGCCAATGCACGCAGCGATTTATCTGGCTAATGATCGAATTTTGCACCAGCGCATGAACAGCATCAGTGCGGTAGAACCATTCGGGCGGTACTATAGGCAGAGCGTTGCCGCCGTCTATCGCTATGCAGCTGGTGATGTTAGCCGGTGAGCTGGGCGAAAAATACGGCACACAACACGAGTATTACAACTTAAGGACACCAGCAGATGCGATCAAGCTGCTGTGCATCAACTATCCGCAGTTGCAGAAAGATCTGGTAACAGCGCACGAAAACGGGATTGGCTACAAGCTGATTCAGTCTGGTGCGGCGATGGGATATGACGAATTGCATTTGCCGTTTGGCAGCAAGCCGATGATGCTTGTGCCGGTAATCAGCGGTAGTGGCGGATCAACTAGCCAGATTTTGATTGGTGTGGGCTTAGTAGCGGCTTCGTTTTTGCTACCTGGCGCTGGTTTGTTTGGGGCAACTAGTGTTTTTGGTGTAGGTGCGTTAACTACTGCAGCGGGTACAGCAACTCTCGCCACCACAATTGGCGTGTCTTTAAGTGCCGTCGGCGCAAGCATGATTCTTGGCGGTGTAGCGAATTTAATTTCACCGCAGCCAGAATTGCCAAAACTTGCCAATAACCGGTTTGACAATGGCACAAACGTTAGAGGCACTGGGGCGCAAGGCGTAACCCGTGGTGCAGACGGTCAGCAGTCTTATGGGTTTTCAGGCCCTGCAAACACCGTTGGGACGGGTGCAACTGTTCCTGTGATCTATGGCGAAGTAATTACTGGCGGTCATCTTACGGCTGTCAATCTTCAAATAACTGATGAATCAGACCGCCTTGCAAAAACAATTGTTGCGCCAGATGTAAGCAGAACAACAATTAATGGTGAACGTATTAAAAGAGCCCTTAAGCCTGCCGGAGGATTGGACACAAAAAAGTTAAAATCTAATTTTTCAATCAGAACCACTGACGCAGACAAGAAAGTTAGCGTCAATCAAGGTTTTGGGCCAGGGCAGGTCAAGAGCCTTGATGATGGACGTATCATTCAAAACAACACTTTAAAATACAAAAAAGGAGACAATAAGCGCAAAAAAATTGACGTAGTTTTTAAAATTGAAAAAGGATTGTTTGACAGAATTTCAGGAGCAGGTTCCACAGAAATCCCTGGATTTATAAGTTATGAAGTCAAGCTTGTGCTTGAACGAGGTGGTGGCAACCCTGATTTTGTTGGAGCGAGTGCAGGGGTGACAGTTCAAGGACTTTTCCACTCCAACGAAACTTTGGTCTATGGCCATCGATTTGAGGTTCCAAGGGCTAACAGTACTGACAACCTTCGCTTAGAAGTTGAGATTGTCGATGTAGAGACGATTAACAGAACAAGATTGACTATTATTGGCTATGGCTACGACTTGCTTTAGAAATGGCTCTTAACTCCACAACTAACCTTCAGATTGTTGACATCATTGGAGAGGGACCGATCGAGGGATTGGCCACAAGGGATAATCCGCTGAGAAGCATTTTTCTAGACGAGACACAGGCTCCAGGCAGAACAGATAGAGACGAAACTGAGGGGAAAACTAAATACAATTTTGAATTTAAAGAAGGAACGCCTAAGCAGCTTCCTTTTAGCGATAAATCTGGATTTAAGGATAACGTCACTGTTGTAACCGATGTCGGTGTGCAGGTTGGCGCAAATTACAGCGAAGAAGTAGACGAAAACAATCAAGTTACAAATAGACACTACGGTCAAGGTGTGGTTGTTCGCAGCGTTACGGACTTGTTGGTAGATGATATTGAATTAATTTTTACTGTTCCTAAGCTTTATTGCCAAGGCATGGAAGGACTTGCCAAAGGGCAGTTGTTTTTTGCACAGATAAAAGTTCAAGTTGCAGTTCAAGCTCAAGGCAAAAGGTATGAACCTGTTGACCTGTTGACTGGTTCTGGCGTAGTTAATGGCAACACGATCAAAGGCATATCTACCTCAAATTATCAAGTACGAACACAACCAATAAATTTGCAATCTTTTGGTCCAGGGCCATGGAAAATTAGAGTAAAGAAGCGGAGATTCAAGAACAATGAAGATGCTTTTGAAGTACAGTTTAAAGATTTTGAGGACATCCCTGAGAAAACGCCCCTCGCAAATACTCGCGCGGACACGTTAATTTGGACCTCTATTCTTACAAGAAAAAATATTAAAACTAATTATGCAAATACAGCTTGCATTGCTTCAAGTATTGACTCAGAGCTTTTTAATACGTTGCCAAAGCGTGCGTACAATGTTCGCGGGCTAAAAGTAAAAATTCCTAGTAACGCCACCCCCAATCCAGATGGAAGCTTGAAATATGACAACGAAATTCCTTTTGACGGCCAATTAAAGGATGGATTGCATTGGACGACATGCCCTGTTTGTTGTTTCTACGATATGCTCACCAACTCTCGTTACGGCGCGGGTGATTTTATTGACGCTAGAAATGTGAGTTGGATTGATTTAATTGAACTTTCTAAGTATGCCAACGATGCTATTTTCAAAGATCCTTTCAAGCCTCAGCTAGGCACGGAGCCTAGGTTTGCGATTAACACTGTGATTGGCTCGCGTGCTGACGCTTACAACGTCTTGCAAGATCTAGCCAGTGTATTCCGGGGAATGATCTACTGGAAGTCTGACACCGTACAGGTTGCAGCAGATCACGGCAACTTAGACGGCAGTGCTTTAGACCCTGTTCATGTTTTTAATAATTCAAGTGTTGTTGGCGGAGGCTTCGAGTACAGCGGATCATCTCTTAAAACACGTAGTACACGCGTCACTGTCAGATATAACGATCCAGACAATTTCTATAAGCCTAATTACGTCATCATTGAAAATAGAGGCTTAATTGATAAATACGGCATTCAAGAGCGTGATGTAGTGGCGTTTGGCTGCACATCCAAATACCAGGCTCAAAGGATGGGTCGATGGATCCTTACGTCGGAAGAAATTGACGGCAACATCGTGTCGTTTTCTGTTGGCCTAGAGGGTCTTGCGGTACTGCCTGGGCAGATCTTTGCTGTATCCGACGCAATGCGTCAAGGCGCTCGATTGGCTGGTCGCGTTGCTGGAGCGGAATTTGACTTTGTCATAGGCGATCAAACGATCACGTTGCCTTCTGGTAGCAACAACGTTTTGACAGTTGTGTTGCCTGATGGAACGGTTGAGGCAAAACCGATCAGTAGTGTTGTCGGCACTCGGATTAACGTTTCTAGCCCTTTCTCTCAAATCCCGGCTGATGATTCTGTCTACACGATTACGAATAGCAATGTTGAAAACCAAAAGTTTCGCTGTTTGTCTGTAGGCGAAGGCGAGGGCGGTGTTTATGTAATTACTGGAGTGCAGCATGTAGACAACGTTTATGACGTTGTTGAGGGCAAAGACTCACAGCTTGATTTTGCTGATATTTCACTTTTTGATGAAAAGCCAAACGCGCCAACAGATCTGCAGGTTACTTTTGCAGAGATTAGTCAAAACGACAATACAGTTAACAGGACCACGTTCTCCTGGAGCAGAGGGCTAGAAGCCACTGCTGTCAAGTTTAAAGTTCGCTATAGGATAGGAAGTGGGAACGATATTGAAGCAGAGACAACAAACACGTATATCAATATCGATGGCTTGCCTGTTGGTGCAACTTTCTTTGGCCAAGTTAAATCAATTGGTCCGGCACCAAACAACAAAGAATCGGTGTTTGCAACGCTAACTGTTGCAATTGCTTCGCCTGACATTAGTACAGGTGTCGATGGCTTGACGAGCCAGACACTGCCGCCTGATCCAGAAAATGTCACCATTGAAGCGGTAGGCAAAGACCAAGCCGTTCTTCGTTGGAACGTTCCCTCTATTGGTGGAAACATTTTAAATTTGACGGCGGTTGTTCGTCATTCGGACAAGACAAGCACAACCAACCCTGCTTCTTGGGCTGATGGCTCCTTGTTGCGTACCGTTGAAGCCAGAGCTGGTTACGTGAGCTTGCCTTTAATCGAGGGCACGTATCTCGTTAAATTTGAGACCAAGACTGGCATAAGAAGCCAGAACGCAATCATTGCAATTATCAACCTGCCTGATGGAATACCAAGGTTTAATTTTGAAGTCGTCAGTGAGCATCAAGATCCGTTTGAGTTTCAAGGCCAAAAAGATGGCGTTTATTATGACGATAACTTAGACGGTTTAATCCTTGACGGAAATGCGTTCCTTGACGACATTAGCGGCACTTTTGATAGCTTGGCGTCCGTTGATTTTATTGGAACGCAAAACACGTCAGGGGTATATCATTTTGCAAAGACCTTAGACCTAGGCGCAAAATACAGCATTCTTTTGAAAAGAAGGTTGTTGATGCGTGGTATTTACACAAGTGATTTGATTGATAGCAGGACTGAGCTGATTAACAATTGGACTGATTTTGACGGCTTGATCCCGGATGACACAAACGTAAGCGTTTATTTCCGCAAAACAGACAACGCGTCTGCTGATGAGCATCAAATTACAGAAGATGGTTTTTCTCTCCAGCTTGAAGATGCTAGTAAAATTAAACTCAACTCTAACTTAGAGTTTGAGGACTGGATCCCTCTTGAAAATGGAAATTACGTTGGCAGGCAGTTCCAGTTTAAGGCAGAACTAGAAACGTTCCACCCTGATCAGACGCCGTTGATTGATCAACTTGGCTGTTTAATACAACTGGAGCGAAGAGTTGAAAGCAGCCAACTTATCTACTCTGGGGAAGGAACGAAGAACGTAACTTTTGAGTATCCGTTCTATGTCGATGATGATACCAAGGTTGCTGTCAGCATTGTCGCTTATGACATGCAGACTGATGACTACTTTGAAATGTCTGAAGCGACTGCCACTGGCTTCAGCGTTACGTTCAAAACTTCATTCGATGGAGATCAAGTCGTTAGCCGCAGGTTTAGATATACTGCAACTGGATATGGCACACTACAGCCAACGACCCCTTAGCTGAATTAATCATGGCTCAAGCTGACGGCAATGTTGCGAATGGGAGTGGATCCGCCGTTCGTAGCGACATCAATACACAGCTTGCAGCGGTATTTACGAACCACAGCGGAGGCACCGCTCCATCCACCACATTTGCGTATCAGTTCTGGGTTGACACTACTGCAGGCGAGCTGAAGATTCGCAATGGCACAAACAGTGCTTGGATTTCACTGCGTTCCATAACTAGCGGTGGAATTGTTTTTCCTGCAGGCAGCGAGGCTGCTCCATCCGTAACGTTTGGCACTGACGGTCCTGATTACGGCTTTTACCGTTCATCTCTTGGCGCTGTTGCTTATGTAACTCAATTCAGCGGTGCTGACCATACGCTTTTTTCGATTGGCAAAGACAACGGCACTGACGCTGACGGCGTTACAGACGGGCCGTCTTTGTACTGGGGGATGCAAACCAACCCCACTCTTTCCACTAACAATTCATCAGAAGGATTAATTATTTCAAAGCGCGGTCGCATTCGCGCTTCAATAAACAACGGATTTGTTGGGGTATTCAACAGAGTTGGGTCGGGCGGAACGCAGCTTGGCTCTGTTGTTGAGTTTCGTTCAAACGGCACACAAGCCGGACGAATTGGAATTATCAGTGCATCAGACGTTTCTTTAATTGACGCTTCAGACCGTCGGTTAAAAGACAACATCACTGACATGCCGGAGGCCAAGTCTCGAATCAATCAGATTCAGATGCATCGTTTCCGAATGATCAGCACTGAAACCTACGAGGAAGGTTTTATTGCTCAAGAGCTTCAAGCCGTAGTTCCTTCTGCGGTGATGGGAACGGAAGACAGCGTTGATGAAGATGGCAATGTTGAATACATGGGTGTTGGCAAGGATATGTTGGTGCCATTGTTAATGAAAGGACTGCAAGAGGCTTTCGCTGAGATTGCTGCCTTGACAACCCGTGTTGAAACCCTGGAGGCTGGCTAATGGCTGATCGCAAAATTTCTGCGCTAACAGAACTCACGGCGCCTGCCACTGCAGATACCTTTCCAATTGTTGACGTTAGCGAAGCCGCCAACGTTGATAAAAACAAGAAGATTGAGTTCGGCACGCTTCATAAGGCATTGCCTGATGGAACGGAAGCTGGCCCTGCTGTTGCATTTTTGTCTGATAGCAGTGCAACAGGGTTATATCGCTCTGGTGCCAATGAATTGGCGTTTAGTGCCAACTCAACCAACATCGGCAAGATCACAGCGACTGGCTTTCAGCTAGGCACTGGAACGGCTGCCGCTCAATTGCATCTGTTTAGTACCGATACGACTGATCAAGTCATTATTGAGAACACAGATGCTGGCCTGGATACGGCACCTGATGTGGTGTTGTATCGCAACTCTGCGTCACCAGCTGCCGACGATAACCTTGGCAATCTTGAGTTTCGCGGGGAGGATGATGCAGGCAACGCTCAAGCGTATGCCCAGATCCTTGCTCAAATCCAAGATCCAACTAGCGGATCAGAGGATGGCACTCTTGATTTGATGACCGCATCGGGCGGTTCTGTTGCGACACGGATTCGTTTGTTTGGCAACAAGGTTGGTATCGGTGAAGCTGCCCCAGCTCATCCGCTCCACATCACCGAATCAGTAGAGAACACAGCGTTATTCCTTGAGTCAAAGGAAAACGTTGCTGTTAGTGCTGGTGACATTACGTTGTATCACCACCGCAATGGTGCTGTCGGTCAAGCGGCTGATGCGCTAAGTGCTTTGATTTTTCAGGGCAATAACGGTGCTGGAACGCCTGAGCAAATTCAGTTTGCCAAGATCGAAGCATCAATTGTTGACCCAGTTGATACGACAGAAGACGGCAAGATTGACCTACAGGTCCAGGCTGCTGGGACGTTAACGAGCATGGCGGCAATCACTGCTGCGAATGTGACGCTAGGGTCACGGCCTATTTTGCCAACTCATACTCCTGCATCAGCTACGGCTGCTGGAACGTTGGGTGAGGTGGCATGGGATGCAAACTACATCTACGTTTGCACTGCCACGAACACTTGGAAACGAGTGGCGATTGGCACTTGGTCTTAAAATTAAGCTAAAGCATCGACAGTCATGGCAAACGTCAAGATTTCGGACCTGACGGCATACGTCGATCCGGCCAGTTCAGATATTTTGCCGATTGTCGATTTGGTGAACGACGTTACCAAGAAGGTGACGATTGCAGATTTATTGGAGAATGCAGGGGATGGCAGTGCTGCTGCACCTGCGTTTGCATTTAATTCTGATAGCAATACTGGTATTTATAGAAGCGGTGCAGATGAGCTGAGCTTTGCGACGAATGGAACGCAGCGTCTTGTTATTGACAGTAGTGGGAATGTATCTGTTGGTGGCAGCAATGTTGTAACTGTTGGTGATACTGGAACGGTAACTAGCGCGATGATTGTTGACGGCACGATCGTCAATGCTGATGTTAACGCTAGTGCAGCAATTGCTGGTACGAAGGTAAGTCCTAATTTCGGTAGTCAGAATGTTGTAACGACTGGAAATGTTGGGATTGGAACTACGTCGCCTGATGGTGAGTTAGACGTAACAGGCACTGGAGACACGGATGGCGGGGTACTGGTTGTAAATGATGCTGGTTCCTGCGGTGCTCAAATTAAATCACCAGATCCTACAATCCTGTTTTACGAAACTGACACTACAAATACAAATTATCAACTTCGTTTAAGTAGCGGCACTCTTCTTGTTCAAAAACAAAATGACACTTTAAATGGTGCCGATACAAAGATAGCGATCGACAGCTCGGGCAATGTAAAAATTGGTACTGGTGCTGATCGAACATCTCTCCTAACTGCATCAACTGCAAACTTACAAGTTGATGGCGGTATTGTGTTTGAGCCTGGTAGCGGCAACGATGCTGAAATTTATAACTACCGTGGAACTTCAATGAAGTTTGGTACAAGTGGCGCCGAGCGCCTACGAATCGACGGCTCGGGCAACGTAGGCATCGGGACGACGTCGCCTAACTATTTACTAACCGCTTTAGCAGGTTCAGGAAGTCAAAACATTTTCCAGGCAGGACAAACAGGCGTTTCTAACGGTTACACGATTTCTAGTAATGGCTCTGCTCTTACGCACCAGTGGTACTCAG
>Ga0213865_10002108_pt1 | contig 12651 bp, 4 predicted proteins | sample PICome_6_FD_160100 | JGI IMG/M metagenome (GOLD analysis project Ga0213865, IMG submission 160100) | Coastal seawater microbial communities near Pivers Island, North Carolina, United States - PICO282 | ecosystem: Environmental > Aquatic > Marine > Coastal | place: USA: North Carolina | collected...
GTTCTGGTGGCGGTGCCGGCGGTGGCGGTATACTAAGCAGTATCATGGGTATGTTCAGTGGCGGCGGTATGGGCGGCATGGGCGGTAATCTTATCGGAATGTACAACATGTTTAAAGGAGGCGGTGGTCTACGAGACTTAATCGGCCTGAAGCCTAAAGAAAAAGAGTACAAAGACATTGAACACCCTTTAATTCGTCCAATGACAGATCTTGTAAATATAAACAACGAAACTCTATTCGTCTTACAACAAATGCAGCGCCAAAGCGGTATGATGGGCGGTATGATGGGCGGTATGGGCGGTATGGGCGGTATGATGAGTGGTATGGGCGGTGGAGGCGGCATGGGCAGCTTGATCAGCATGGGAATGAGTATGTTTGGTTTTAAAAATGGAGGAATCATGAGCAATGGTTCCAAAATTGCTGGCTATGCAGAAGGAGGAATTGCTAAAGGGCCTAAAAAAGGACACCCCGCTATGTTACATGGAACGGAAGCAATCGTTCCTTTACCGAATAATAAGAGTATTCCTGTAGATTTACAAAATGCAGGAGGACAAACTCAAAATAATGTAGCTGTGAATGTAAGTGTCGCCAATGATGGACAAGCTCAGTCTCAAGTACAATCCGAAGACGGTGCAGCAAATTTAGGAAAAGTAATTTCATCGGTAGTAACTGCAGAACTTCAAAAACAAAAACGACCGGGCGGATTACTTAGCCCTGTGGGAGCAACATAATGGCATTAGGATTTACAACTACGTCTGATTACGGAAGCTTAACAGTAGTACCTGATAGAGGACTAACTCGAAACTCGAAACAAAATACTCTTGTAGTTTCTTTTGGGGATGGTTACGAACAACGAATTTCCAGAGGTTTAAATAATACTATGGAAGAGTATAATATTACTTTAACAAATCGTCCACGAGAAGAGGCAGAAAATATTGTTGGCTATTTAAACAGTTTAAAAGGAGTAACATCTTTTAATTTTACATTGCCCGACTTTGCATCTACTGAAGAAACAACAGGAATTTCAGATGCTGCCGACGATGACGAAAGGACTATAAAAGTTGTTTGCAACGAAGTTAATCAAACATATGTTAGAGATTCTAACTATACTATTACAGCAAAATTAAGAAGAGTATATGAGGCATGAGTGATTTAATCCAAACAGTACAGCTACAAGGAATAGAATCTGAGTATATTGTTATGTATGATTTAGAGTATGCTGATGGGTCTTTTGCTTATTTTACTTCTGATGTAAATAGGGACTTATCTTCTATTCAATTTAGAGACTCTTCTGGAACTGTTCGTACATATGAAAGTATTCCTGTAAAAGCGGAAGATTTTGAAATCGCTTCCGATGGTGCATACAATCGCCCAACTATTACAGTAGCTAATGCGCTGTCCACATTTAAAGATTCTTTAAATGGGCTAGGATATGAAGATTTAATCGGAAGAAGGATCACAAAAAGAACAACTCTTAAGAAGTATTTGGTAGGCCAGCCTGGAGATAGTAATCCTCCTATTGAGTTCCCAAAAATGACTTATATCATTGATAGAATAGCAAATAAAACAATGTCTGAAGTTATGTTTGAGCTTGCAGCTCCTTTTGATTTAGCAGGAATACTATTACCTAAAAGAGTAGTAATTGGAGGTTCTTGTCCTTGGAAGTACACAGGAGCAGATACTACAAGAAGTTCTACAGATCTCGAAGGAGGATGTAATTGGCGTCGTTCTAGCACTTCTTTTACTCCAGCGGCTGCATCGGGTCGTGATTCTGTAACAAGCAAAAAAGTTTATGCTACAAAAGAAGACGAATATATCCTTTTATATAATGATGTAAATGCTGTGGCTACAGACGCTACTTCAACATCTAGTTATACCTCAGGAAACTTTTATTATACAGAGAGTGATGAAGAATTATACTCTACAACAGGAAGTATTAGCACTGCAACAAATGTTAAGCAATTTTGGCAATGTGTTGCTTTTTCTGGAAGTACAACAACAAGCCCTTCTCTTTCAAGTACTTTATGGAAGAAAATAAGAACATATACAACATATTCTTCTAGTACTACATACAAAGGATATAGAAACAAAGAACATAATGAAATAGTAGAGTATACAACAGGCGGTCAGACAACTGTATGGCAAACGCTAAGAAATAGTGTGCAGGGAGAAGCTCCGGCTCAGGGAGCTTTTTGGACTAGAGCGGATGCATGTGGCAAAAAAATAGAGTCTTGCAGAATAAGATTTGGAGCTTCAACAAACTCTGCCTCAGGCCAGCCCGGGTTTGATCCAGTTACTAGAAACGTACCTTTACCGTTTGGAGGGTTTCCAGGTGCTAGACAGCAAAGATAAAGAGATAGTAAAAGATCTTTTAAAAGTTTATCCAGAAGAAGGATGTGGAATACTTTTAAATAAACGAGGAACTTTAGTTTGGAAACCGTGTAAAAATGTTGCGGAAGATAAAGAAAAAGATTTTCAAATAGATGCAGATTCGTACATAGCTGCTCACTTGGAAGGAGACATACACGCAATCGTTCATAGTCATGTAAACTGTTCTTCCGAACCAAGTGAGGCAGATAAAAAAGCAAGTAATTTTTTAAAAATTCCTTACATAATTTACTCAATACCAGACGGAGAAAAAACAGTTTATACTCCTGAAGGGATAGAGAATTTAACCGGGAGAACTTATAGCTTTGGTACTTATGACTGTTGGATACTTGTTAGAGATTTTTATAAAAAAGAGTATGGTATAACCCTACCACTATTAAATTTTCAACAAAATTGGTGGGAAAATAACTTAAATTATTTCGATGATTTATTTAGTGATTTTGGGTTTGAAGAAGTTTCGTCCCCTCAAAAAGGTGACGTAATTTTATTTTCAGTACGAGCAAATGTTCCCAATCATTGCGGAGTATACTTGGGAGAAGATTTATTTATTCATCATGCAGAGAACAGATTATCCTGCAGAGAAAATTTATTCCCTTTCTGGGCAAAAAATGTAACAAGGTACGCTAGGTATGCAAAAAGTTAGATTAATAGGAAATATTTCAAAATATGGAGAAGTTTGGTATACAGACTGCTCTAGTATTAGAGATATTTTTAAACTTATAGAGTGTCAAAATCCTGATTTTAGAGGCCACCTTGTAAAAGCTCACGAGGCAGGAGTTGCATACGAAATAAAAAGAGGAAAAGTTGTTGTAGAGCATCCCGAAGAGCTTCTTATGTCTATCGGGGACGAAGAAGAAATAATAATAACAGAGCTTCCCGCAGGTTCAAGTAGCGGACTGGGCAAAATACTTGCGGGGGTGATTCTTGTTATTATAGGGGCTGTAACAGGGCAAGGTTGGCTAGTACGAATGGGAGTTAGCTTGGCTTTATCAGGGGTATCTCAACTTTTAGCTCCTGGCCCTGAAGTAGATGATTCACAAGAAAATGACGGCTTCTTGTTTCAAGGCCCGGCAAATAATATAGGACAAGGACTACCAGTGCCTGTTGCATACGGAGAACTAAGAGTAGGAGGAACTCCAATTGCAGTATCTTATGAGCCTTTTAATGCAAATTCATTTACTGCAGTTCCTTTAAATGCAGGAGAGTTTACTAGTATAACTAACCCCTCTACTGAGCCTGACGACACTCCTCCTGTTCCGGGCGATGGCCCAGGAGGGCCTCCAAATCATCCTCCTCGAATGCCCCCAGCACAAGACCCGTTTACGATTTTTGAATAAATAAAAAGGAATAGGAGATAATTTATGCCTCGTGGTGGTGGAACTAGACGTGGTGGACAACCAAGACAAAATGGCGAAAATGGAACCGGCCAAGGAAATGCAACTGGAGCATCTAATAATTCAGAGATTATTAGTGGCTCAAAATCCATTACAGAAAAGCAACAAGCAACCATTTATGATCTAATCTCAGCTGGAGAAGTAGAAGGGCTTGTAAATGGCTACTCTAGTATTTTTCTCAATGGTACTGCATTACTGGATAAAGAAAAAGCACAGGTCAAACAATTTGCTAATACAAGAGGTACTTGTACTGTATCAGGAACTTCAGTAACTTCTGCAGTTATTGCCGGCACAACCGATTCTTTATTTACTAATGCCGATATACCTGCGGATTCTTTTAGACTATTACTAGTAAAAGACGGAGACAAGTCTTTTACAACTACTTCTATTCTTAGAGAGGGTCAAACTTCGATAACTGCGGCAGCAGGAACTTTTCTTACTCGGATGCTGAAAACCAATTGTTATCTAAGTAGTCAAAATCAAACTGCTACTGTAGAACATTTACCAGTTTTTCCAATATTACGTATCCCAGGAGCAGGAGCTAATGGTACAGAACTGCGGTGTGGTATTGTAGACATCAGTTCAGATGGATCCACTGCTTTTTTAGATAGAGAGATAAAAGAAACTGTATCTTCAGGTACTACTTGTAGCGTAGATGCGGTAATGAGAATTTCTTCAAAAAGCACTAATAGTGCGACTCTTGCTACTAGCATACCTACTTCTGTTACAAATAAAGAGTGTATTTTAAGCTCGCCCGTTATTTTTGAAAATAATGCGAATGCAGCGGCTTCCGGCGCTTCAACTCTGTCTTACACCAATGTCAATAGTTTCTTTTATAGAGGAACTCGTTATCAAAAAGCCCATGATTTGGGCAGGTATTCTGTACCTTCGGCATCTTATACTATCGCTCCTAATCAAGATCTTACCTGGCATGACAGTGGTACAAACACTAATGGAGAAACAGGAGATCAAAGCACTTACTACATAACTCCTCTACTATTTAGTTTTGCACAGAATGCAAAAACAGAAGTAGATTATGTAGATATTGATATAGAATTTCCGGCAGGGTTGGTTTCTAGGCTTAGAGACGGCACAGAAAAAGCTGCTTATGCAGAGTTTCAAATAACTTTAGAGTATAAGCACCAAACTTCAGACTCTACATTTAAAAGGGCGCTTGTTCATGGAAAAGACTATGGTGGCGCAGATTTTGACAGTAATGTTCCTACTTGGCCTTCAAGAGTAGATAGAAGTCAAAATAGAAAGTGGTATGAAGCTCAAGACAGAACTTATAGAAATGAAAGAAGTGGGGCTTCGTACACAAAGAAAAAAGAAAATAGTGCTTTTATTGTTTCTTATAGAGTTCCTTTTGGCAAAATAAAACCAATTGCTGATTGGAGAATTGGCGTAAAAAGATTAAGCCCCGATACTGCAGAAGACTATATCGGAGGAAAAAGCTTAGGAACAGCAAATGAAGAGATAGTAGGTACTCATACAAGTATTGCAAAACTAAAATTTGCTGAAGCTGCAATTATTGATGTATTTAAGTATCCTTTATCTTCTTACGCAGTAACTAAATTTACTGCAGAAGATTTTTCAAGCCCTCCCCAAAGATCATTCCATATACGAGGAAGAAAAGTAAAAGTACCTAATAATTATCTTACAAGAGAAGAGCTAGGAACTAATCAGGCAAAATATACTAGAAACCCTGCAACTGGAGATGATAGCGGCTCTTACCAAGTATGGTCAGGAGGCTTTAGAGATAGAACATATACAAATAATCCTGCTTGGGTTTTATATGATATTTTAACAGATAGAGAAATAGGTTTAGGCCAATTTATTGAAGAGAGTGATATTGATAAGTACTCTCTCTATAAAATTGCAAGATATTGTGACGAACTCGTTCCTGATGGAAAAGGAGGAGAAGAGCCTAGATTTACTATAAATACTTATATATCAAAACAAGTAGAAGCATATAAGATATTAAAAGACTTAAGTTCTGTTTTCCGGGGCATGATGTACTGGATCGACGGAGAGATAACCTTTGTAAATGATACTTACAAAGAAGCCATATATACTTTTACTAATGGTAATGTAGAAAATGGAGAGTTTAAATATGCTTATACAGGTCAAAGAGCGCGCGTTAATCAAATAAATGTTACTTGGAATAATCCTGCAGAAGACTTTAAACAAACTGTTGTAACTGTTGAAGATACTCCAAATATTCTTAAACAGAATAGAATCATTCCAAAAGATATTGTTGCATTTGGATGTACTTCAGAAGGACAAGCTTTAAGAGCTGCTAGATGGCATTTAGCAACAGATATTAATGAGACAGAAGTTGTAGAATTTATTACCGGGGCTGCTGGGGCTTTTGTGCGCCCAGGAGATTTTATAAATATTCAAGATCACAAAGCAGACGGTCTTGAGTTTTCTGGTAGACTAAGTACAGGATCTACTACTACTTCTATTAAATTAGATAGAGCTATAACACTGTCTGATTTTGTAGCAGATAGCTCTCATATTTTGTATGTAATTTTTCCAGAAGAAGGAGCTTATTTAGATCAAAGTAGTGCAACAATTAATTCTGTTTCTTATAGTAGAGGGGATTTAGTACTTCAAGATGAAAATGGGGATGCTATTTCAACTGAAGCTGAAGCTGCAAATGTAGTTGATGACTCAGGAAATCCTGTTAAACTTCAATTTTCTGAAAATACTAGAATTGAAAAGTCACTTATTACAAGCAATACAACTACTGATAATAAATCAACTATTGTTATTGATAGTGCACTAACTTCCGCCCCTACTCATGATATCATATGGGCAGTTGGGCCTTCCGATGAGTTTGAAGGAACTCAAATTAAAAAATTCAGAGTTTTAGGATTAAAAGAAGAGTCCACTGAAAAATATGCAATTACAGCAAGTGTAGTTTATGTAGATAAGTATGAAGAGATAGAAAGACGAGAACAATACTACCCTCCTAGATATGCAAATGTTGCTAATTCAATAGCAGAGGTGCCTTCAACTACTAGTATTGTTACAGAGCTTGTTCCTTCTGCTTCTAGTGATTCTGTTGAACAAGGAGACTTCACAACGTATGAAGCAGTTATTTCTTGGGCTACTCCAACGATAGAAGTACAAGACTCTGCAGGAAACACAAACACTAAAACATATGCAAATGTTTCAGAATATGAAATAGAACACGATCTTTTAAATACTGACAGAAATAACGGGTATATAGTAGAAACAGTGCCGGCAGGTTCAACTCAATTGCGAGTGCCTGGAGTTTCTGCTGGAACTTATACTATACGAATTCGCACTATTTCGGATACAGGAGCTAAGTCTGCTTGGTTTACACGAAAGCCTTCACTTACTGCTCCTCGGCCTGGTGCAGCAAGAGTCTCAAAAATTTCGAGAGGCGGGACTCTGAGTTCTCCTATATTGTTTGATGATTTGTCAGATAAGATTAAAATTGTAGATTCAGACTATACTTATACTCTTCCAAACGGAGAAGAATTAAGCATAGTTAATGCCACTACCGCACAAAGCGAAGTTGATTTTTCTTCTATGTCTTCCGATAGCGTCGCTTATATGTACTATGATGATAGCGAAGCAGAAGACAACCCTTGGAAAGTAGTACAAATACATACAGATAATTCTGTAGTAGATGCTCAAGGCGGTGCTATAAAGTTTGAGTATTTAAAAGAACTGGGAGCCTCGGATAATGGCTTAGTAGCTATTACGGGAACTGTTAGTACTACTTTAGGAAGTCCAGTACTTATTGGAACTTCTACTAGCTTTACTACTGATTTTAATGTAGGAGACTTAGTTAAAGTCTCTTCTGAGTCTGCTGCAGGAACAGAAGATACAGATTCAGAATATAAAGAAATTAATGAAATTATAAGCGATGTAGAGCTTGTTGTAACTGGGGCGTTTTCTAAAACGTATAGCTCTCAAAATGCATTTAAACAAGCATTTAACCCTAATTTTGCTCAAGATGCGGTAATAGCAAAAATTACAAAAGGTACAGATGTTTCAACTCCTGAGTTTTATATTAATGTAAAACCTAAAAGAGAGGCAGCAATTTGGGATATCCCAGTAACTACTCTGCCTACCAGTGCTACCGAAGCTCAGAGTGCGTGGGACACAGAATGGGATGGAAGACCAGGAGTTCCTGTTATAGGCGATCATGCCAAATTTTTTGAAGGAACCGTAGAAGCATATACTGATGTTAATCAGTGGTTTTATACGGGCACTACATGGTCTCAACAAAGTGAAATAGTTAGCGGCGGACAGGTAATATCAGGAACTGTTACTGCAAATCAACTTGCAGCTAATAGTATTAATGCAAACTCTATAGCTGCTAATACCATTACTGCTAATCAAATACTCTCTAATACTATTACCGCGAATCAGATATTAGCGGGTACAATAAATGCAAATCAAATCGCTGCAAATACTATCACTGCGAATCAAATATTAGCTAATACTATTAATGCTAACTTAATTGCCGCAAATACTATCACTGCGAATCAAATATTAGCTAATACTATCTCTACAAACGAACTGCAAGCCAATAGTATTACTGCAAATCAAATCGCTGCTAATACTATCACTGCGAATCAAATATTAGCTAATACTATCTCTACAAACGAACTGCAGGCTAATAGTATCACAGCGAATCAAATATCAGCTAATAGTATTAATGCAAACTCTATAGCTGCTAATACTATCTCTACAAACGAACTGCAGGCTAATAGTATCACAGCGAATCAAATTCAAGTAAATACTATTACTGCGAATGAAATTCAAGCTAATACTATCTCCACAAACGAACTGCAGGCTAATAGTATCACAGCGAATCAAATATCAGCTAATAGTATTAATGCAAATCAAATTCAAGCTAATACTATTACTGCAGAATTACTTGCTGCAAATACTATTACTGCAGATCAAATTCAAGCTAATACTATTAATGCAAATCAAATCGCTGCAAATACTCTTACATCGAATCAAATATTAGCTAATAGTATTACTTCAGAGGTTATAGAAAGTAACACTATCACAGCAAATCAAATTCTTGCTGAGAGTCTCACTGCAAGTCTAATTGCAGCAGATACTATCACGGCAAACCAAATAGCTGCAGGAGCTATTACTGCAAGTGTTATTGCTGCAAATGCTATTACTGCAAATCAAATTGCCGCAAATACTATTACAGCTAATAGTATAGCAAGTAATGCGATTACTGGTAATCAAATTGCGGCAAATAGCTTGTTTGGTGCTCAAATTGCTTCGGAAACAATTACTACAACTCAAATTGCGGCAAATACTATTAGAGCAAATAATTTAAGTGCAAACAGTGTTAACACTAATATAATTGCTGCAAATTCAGTTACAGCAGACCAAATAAAATCCAATTCTATAACGGCAAACTCTATTGCTGCAAATAGTATTAGTGCAAACGAAATTCAAGCGAATACTATTAGTGCAAATGAAATTAACGCAAATAGTATTAATGCTGACCTAATACAAGCAAATGAAATTACAACTGATCTACTTGCTGCAAATAGTATTACAGCAAATCAAATATCAGCCAACTCTATAACGGCAAACTCTATTGCTGCAAATGCTATTAATGCAAACTCTATTGCCGCAAATGCTATTACTGCTAATTCTATAAGTGTTACGGATTTATCAGCAGTAAGTGCAGATATTGGAGATATTACTGCAGGTACTTTGAAAGGTGGCAATATACCTGATGCAAACTCGTCCCCCTCCAGTGGAGAGAGTGGAGCGTTCTTAAATCTTACCGATGGTAAGATGGTATTTGGTAACAGCTTAAAGCACGTATTGTTTGACGGCAGCGATCTTATACTTTCGGGAGTAACTATTGACTCTAACTCTTTGATTGATGCTGCCGCCGCAATTAAAGATGTTCAAGAAGACGGTACCTCGGTATCTACAGATGTAGAAACTTTAAACTTTACTACGGGAATTGGAGTAAGTGTAACAAATGCCGTTGCTACTATATCGGTAGATGAAGCTACTACTGCTACGAAAGGTATTGCATCTTTTGATTCAAACGATTTTACTGTAACTAACGGAGTAGTTACTTTCTCAGGAGCTACAAACCCTGATATAACTCTTGTGGGCGATACTGGAACGGATACTTATACCACAGGAGATCAATTAAGTTTCTTAGGCACCGATCCAATTAATACTGCTATTGGAAATGACGTAGTTACAATTTCTGCGGCTGATGCTACTACAACAACAAAGGGCGTAGCTTCTTTTAGTAGTACAAACTTTAGTATAACTTCAGGAGCTGTTTCAACTACTGATTTAACTTTATCCGGAGATTCTGGCACTGCCGCGGCAACTCTTGGCGAAACCCTAACTCTGGAGGGCGGCACAGGAATAGCGACAAGTGCAACAGGCACAACCGTTACTATTGCGGGTTCTAATGCTACAAATACAGATAAAGGTATTGCATCTTTTAACCTGAATGATTTTGACGTTGTATCAGGTGCTGTAAGTATAAAAAATGGTGGAGTGTCTAATGACCAGTTAGCATCCTCTAGCCTAACAATAGGAGTAGGCGGAATTGTATCTCTTGGGGGCACTCTCTTGAGTATTTCTGGACTTAATAGCCTAGGCGTAGACCAGCTAAGTCTTGACGGTAATACAGTAAGCAGCACCGGAAATAATAATTTAAATATAACACCAGGAGGCACTGGTAATCTTGTTTTGGATGGACGAGATTTTCCTTCGGATACAGCGGGCAGTGATGGACAAGTACTTTCTATAAATTCAGACGGTAATTTTGTATTTGTTGACCAGACTCAAAATACACAAAGGACAGACGAGGATATAGAAGACGTAGCTGCAGGTCTTATTACAGGGGCTTCTCATTCTAACATTTCCGTGAGTTATGATGATACTGCAGGAACTCTAGCTTTTAGTAATGATGCTCCTGACCAAACTGTTTCTCTTACAGAGGGTAGTAACGTAACTATTACAGGTACATATCCAAACTTTACTATTGCTGCTACAGATACTAATACTCAGCTTTCGCAAGCGCAAGTAGAAGACTTTGCAGCTCTAATGATTACAGGAGCTACTCACTCTAATATTTCTGTAGCCTATAACGAAACTACGAATAGACTAGCATTTACAAACGATGCTCCTGATCAAACCGTAGCTTTGACAGAGGGTAATAATGTAACAATTACAGGAACTTATCCAAACTTTACTATTGCTGCTACAAACACTCAAAGATCTGATGGAGAAATAAGAACTGTTGTAGGGGGTATGGTAGATGGAGGTACAGAAACTGACATTACTGTAACTTATAATAGTAGCACTGGAAAACTGAATTTTGTAAACGATGCTCCAGACCAAACAGTAACTCTTACAGGTTCTGGAGGTATTTCTATTGGTGGTACATACCCAGACTTTACTATTGGAGCTACACAAAGAACGGACGAGGATATAGAAGACATAGCTGCAGGTCTTATTACAGGAGCAACTCATAGCAATATTTCTGTAAGTTATGATGATACTGCAGGAACCTTAGCATTTACTAACAGTGCTCCAGATCAAACTGTTGCTTTAACTGAAGGCAGCAATGTAACAATTACAGGTACCTATCCAAACTTTACTATTGCAGCTACAGATACTAATACTCAACTGTCTCAAGAACAAGTGCAAGACTTTGCAGCTCCAATGATTACATCAGCTTCACACTCAAATATTAGTGTTAATTACGATGATGCTGCAAATACTCTTACGTTTACAAACGATGCTCCTGACCAAACTGTTTCTCTTACTGGAGGTGCAAATGTAAGTATTTCAGGTACTTATCCAAACTTTACTATTACTGCTACAGATACTAATACTCAAAGAACAAATGAAGATATACAAGACGTTGTAGGCGGTATGGTAGATGGAAATACTGAAACCGACATTACCGTAACTTATAATGACACTACAGGTAAGTTAAACTTTGTAAACAGTGCCCCGGATCAAACTGTTGCTCTAACTGAAGGTAGCAATGTAACTATTACAGGTACATATCCAAACTTTACCATTGCTTCTAGCTTCGAGAATGACAATAATTTTGTAGATTCCGTTGCATTTGACACTGGTACCGGAGTCCTAACACTAGGTCGTTCTGGTCTATCAGATCTTACACAAGATCTTGACGGAAGATTCCTGCTTGATACAGGAGATACAATGACAGGGGATCTTGTCATTCAGAAAACAACTCCAAGTATTCTTCTAAAAGACAATAATGGCAGCTCTGGAAGCTACCCTGAGATAGAGTTTGAAACTGATAACAATCAGGGCGTAAAACTATCCTTTAATGAGTTTGATGGTGAGCTTCCGGCATCCGGCTACGGTCTTGTTGTGGGGCCTTCTGATACAAATACTCAGTTTCCTACTACTGGGACACTCAGCTTTAATGTTCGAGGAGAAATTTACGCCGGAGATACAACTTTAACCAGTTTAAATAAAGTTTTACATAATGGTAACATAAGCGGAACAAATCAAACTGTAGCTGCAAATGCTGTAAGTGCTACTTCTTCAAGAACTTACGCAGTACAAAAAACTGCTTCAAATGATTTAGTTGTAAATGTTCCTTGGGCAAATACTAACACTCAGCTCTCACAGGAGCAGGTACAAGACTTTGCGGCTCCTATGATTACAGGAGCTACTCATTCAAATATCAGTGTTAGCTACGACGATGCTGCAAATACTCTTACGTTCACAGGTCAGCCAGGCACAGTAACCTCAGTTACAGCGGGAACAGGGCTTTCTGGAGGAACATTTACTAGCTCTGGTACTATCTCTATGCCCAATGTAGGGCTTG
>Ga0213865_10002109_pt1 | contig 12650 bp, 18 predicted proteins | sample PICome_6_FD_160100 | JGI IMG/M metagenome (GOLD analysis project Ga0213865, IMG submission 160100) | Coastal seawater microbial communities near Pivers Island, North Carolina, United States - PICO282 | ecosystem: Environmental > Aquatic > Marine > Coastal | place: USA: North Carolina...
AAAGTAAATGGGTCAAAAAATAAATCCTCATATATTAAGATTAGGAACAAATAATAAAGAATGGAATTCTAAGTATTTAGAACAAAATATAGAAGAATCTACTTTTTATGCATATAAAGATTTACAAATTCAAAAATATATTACTCGAGTTTTAAATTTAATAGGTTTAAATATTCATACATGTAAAACTAGGTACAGCAGTAGTCATATTAATTTAATTGTATCTTATTATTGTTCTAAAAGATTTTTAAAATTATTACGGAAAATGTTATTAATTAATAACTATAAAATTTCATTGAAAATAAAAAATAATATAAATTCTATTTTTTATAATAAAACTAGAAAATACCCAAAAAAAAGATTATTAATTTTAAAATTGTACAAAACTTATTTAAAACAAAAAGTTTTTAAATCTAGTCAGCTTACTTGTTTAAATAAATTTTCAAATAAAATATTAACGAGTCTCGCTTTGTATTTTAACAAACAATTAAATATAAATTTAGTAATGCAAAATTTAAATAAAGGATTAGGTTTAAGGTTATTAAATAAAGAAGCTCAATTATTTAGAACTTTAGTATTACGTTTAAGAAAATTTTCAAATAATTTTTTTTTTAAAGAAACAATTACAATTATTTTAATTACAATTAGAACAAAGAATTCTGCTCAGTTTTTAAGTAATTTTATAGCAAATGAATTAAGTTTTATGAAACGTCATAATTATTTTTTGAATTTTTTAAAGTCTAGTTTGATGATATTTGTAACTTCAAATTTATCTACAATTTTGGGTATTAAAATAATTATAAAAGGAAGATTTAATGGAGCACCTAGAGCTCGAAAAAAAATTATATCAGTAGGAAATATACCAGCGCAACAAATAAAATCGAATATTGATTATTATGAGGCTACTTCTTTTACAAATAACGGAACTTTTGGTGTTAAAGTTTGGATAGCTTATAAATAAAAACATGTTTTTACAACCCAAACGATCAAAGTATAAAAAAGTAAGAAAAGGTAAGTTAAAAAAGTTTAATTTTAAAAGTAATCAATTAAAATTTGGTACTATAGGACTAAAAACTTCAGAATCAGGTGTTATTACTGCTAAACAATTAGAGTCTGCAAGACAAGCAATTTCAAGAAAAAGTCAAAGAAAAGGTAAGTTATGGATTAGGATATTTCCTAATTACCCTGTTACTAAAAAACCTACAGAAGTTAGAATGGGTAAGGGTAAAGGTTCTGTAAATTATTGGGCTTCTAAAGTAAGTGGTGGTACTGTTTTATTTGAATTATGTGGAGTTTCTTTAAGAATAGCAATATCAGCATTTAAAACAGGTGGTGCTAAATTACCTATCAAAACTATAATATTTAAATAATTATTAACATTTTTAGACATTTATTAAATTTATTTGATAAGTTTATATTATAACTTCGTTTTAACTAAAATACAAAAGATTAAACTTTTATGTTATTACAAGCAGCTAAGTTTATCGGCGCAGGTTTAGCTTCTATCGGGTTAGCAGGTGCTGGAGTAGGTATTGGTACCGTTTTCGGTGCATTAGTGATTGGTATTTCAAGAAATCCATCATTAAAAGATGAGTTATTCAAAACTGCAATTTTAGGTTTTGCTTTAACTGAAGCTATCGCATTATTTGCATTAATGATGGCTTTCTTAATTCTTTTCGCACTTTAAGTTTTTAAAGAGCACTTCGTATTTGTACAGAATACGTTAGTTTTAAGGGTATGTAGCTCAGTAGGTAGAGCACTGGACTTTTAATCCATTGGTCCTGAGTTCGAATCTCAGTGTACCCAAAATTATATAATGATAATAACTAATATAAACTATATTTTAAATACAATAATATTTTTATTTTTAATTGGAGCATTAGGTCTGGTTTTAAACAGAAAAAGTATATTAATTACAATTATGTCAATAGAATTAATGTTACTTGCAGTTAATTTAAATTTTATTATTTTTTCTATCTATCTTGATGATATTACAGGCCATATTTTTGTAATATTTATTCTTACTATAGCAGCAACTGAATCTGCTATTGGTTTAGCAATATTAACTGTTTATTATAAATTAAAAAATACTATCCAAATGGATAAAATTAAAATTATAAAAAGTTAATTTTTTATTCGGAAATAACGGGATTTGAACCCGCGGTCTTCGACGTGACAGGCCGACGCTTTAACCAATTAAGCTATATTTCCATAAGTTTTTTTTTGAAATATTTTCATATAAATAATATAAAATTTAATTATGATTTAGAATTCAATAGCAATTCTAAAAAAAATTTTTGGAAGCATAATGCTCCTTTAATTGAATATTGTGAAACATTAGGAATTAATATTCCTCATTATTGTTATCATAAAAATTTGTCTATTTCCGGTAATTGTCGTATGTGCCTTATTGAATTGAAAAATTCTCCAAAGCCTGTAGTATCTTGTGCTATGAGTGCTAAATCTTGTTTAAATAATAATGAAGTATTTACCAATAGTCCTTTAGTTAAAAAAGCTAGAGAAAATATATTAGAATTTTTATTATTAAATCACCCATTGGATTGTCCTATTTGTGATCAAGGTGGAGAATGTGATTTACAAGATCAATCTTTTTTTTTTAGATTTTCAAAAAAACGATTTTTTAATTTTAAAAGAGTTGTTACTGATAAAAATATAGGTCCTATTGTAAAAACAGTAATGACTAGATGTATTCATTGTACTAGATGTGTTCGATTCGCTAGTGAGATTGCAGGCATAGAAGATATGGGAATGTTTGGTAGAGGAGTTCATAGTGAAATAGGGACTTATGTCACAAAAACATTTCAATCTGAATTATCTGGTAATATTATAGATTTATGTCCTGTAGGTGCTTTAACTGCAAAACCTTATCCTTTTATAGGCAGAAGCTGGGAGTTAAAAAATATTAAATCTATTGATTTTTCAGATAGTTTTGGTGTTGATTTACAAATATTTTTAAAAAATAATAAAATAATAAAAATATTACCAGGATTTAGTAATAGTATAAATTCAACTAATTGGATTTCCGATAAAACAAGATTCTCTTTTGATGGTATGTTTTCTCCTGAAAGAGTTTTACATGGTTTTATAAATACTAATTTTAAAGTAAAATGGAAAGATTTAATCGAAGAAATTATATATTTTATATACTTTAAAGATCATTTAAATAAACATTTTTTTAAATTTCATGATTTAGTAATAGTTTTTAGTTCTAATATAAGTTTAGAAGTTTTAACTTTATTAAAGATATTTTCACAAAAATATTCTTTTATAAAGTTAAGATTAGACAATAGCAGTGTTAAATTAAATGATTTAGAAGAAACTTTTGTTCTAGACCAGACACAATTGAATTCTAATTTTGAAACTTCAACTGTTTGTTTATTAATTGGTATTAATACTAGGTATGAAAGCCCTGTTTTAAATTTGAAATTAAGAAAAAGATATTTAAAAGGTAATTTTAAAGTGTTTTCTTTAAATTCGGATCTAAATTTAACTTTTCCTACGACAAATTTGGGAAATAATTTAAATCAATTAAAACAAATTGTTGAAGGGACTCATATGTTATGTCAAACATTAACTACAAAGTCAATTCCTTCTATTTTAATTAGTTCTGAAATATTAAAAAGAAAAGATTCTTATGAATTAATTAAATTATTGATTTCTTTCAAATCAAATCTAAATAAAGTTCATAATAAATCTGTTAATATTAATGTATTAAATACTTCATTAAATAATTCAGGTATTAGTTATATAGATATTTTCAAAAAAATATCAAAAGCTGATTTTTTTAATAGTTTAGGTATTTATTTATTAAATATTAATGATGTATCTTCTAATTTAAAAACAATATTAGAGTTAAAATTATTAAATTATTATAATAATGAATATTTTACACCTAAATTACTAGTAAAGCAAAATAATGGTTTTAATTTTGATACAACATTATTTAACCCTAATACTTATATAAATTTACCAAATAATGTGTTTTTTTCTACAACTAACACTTATTTAACATCAGAGGGAATTTTTAAACAAAATATAAAATTTTTATCTAGTACTAAACAAACAAAAGATGATTGGCAAATAATTAGAAAATTATTTTCAAAAACTAAAAATATTAACTTTTTTAGTAACAAATCATGGAATAATAAAATAAGTTTTAATTGTAATAATTTTTTTAAGTTTAAATCTTATTCAAATATACTTTTTTTTGCTAGTAATATTTTAACTAAATTTAATAAATTAAAAGTGTCTAAAAATCCTGTTTTATTAGATCATAAATATAAAACTTTAAAGATGAAAGTTTATAATACTCCATTTAGATTATGGTTAGATGATTTTTATATTGGCGGAAAAGATTTATATAGTAAGCATTCTATTACTATGATTAATTGTTCTAATATTTTAAAAAAAAATCAAAATAATTTTCTTCATATTATATAGTTTTACCCCAAGGAGTTTTTCTAATGCCAGATTTTTTACCTTCTCCACCACCATGTGGGTGATCTATAGGATTCATAGCAACTCCCCTAACGGTAGGTCTTTTATTTAACCACCTAGCTCGCCCTGCTTTACCAATAGTTGTTAAAAATGAAAATTCATTAGAAACTATTCCTAAAGTAGCAAAATTATTTATAGATATTGTAATAATTTTGTTAGAACTTAGTTTTAATTTACAAGTTTTAGAACCTTTTTCAATTAATACAGAAAAAGTTCCTGCAGATCTACTACAAATACCTTTTTGTTTTGGGTTTAATGAAATGTTATGAATTAAGCTTCCTACAGGAATTTTAGTTAAAGGTAAAGTATGTCCTGTTTTTAATTCAGCGTACTTACCCTTTTTAATAATATCGCCTATTTTAATATTTTTTGGTGTTAGTATATAAGAAAATTTTTTTTCTTTATAATCATATAAAGCTGATATTGAAGTATTTCTAAAAGGATCATATTCTATATTACAGACTATATTGATTTTATTTTCATTTAAATTATAGTCAATATTTCTATATTTTTTTTTATGACCCCCTCCTTTGTGAAAAACTGTAATTTTACCAGCATTATTTTTACCAGCATTATTTTTTCTTCCTTTTATTAAAGATTTTAATAAAGATTTTTTAGCTAAAATATTTTTAACTTTTATATAGTTTCTTTGGCCTGGTGTACAAGGATTTACTTTTTTTATATTCATTTTAGTTATGTACTTATATTTAATTAAAAAAATGTTTTTATCAAAAATATTATTAAACAAAAAACTTCAAAAAAATAAAATAAAATCTTATTTACAAATAAAAATATTATTAAAAAAATTATTTTTTAAAATAATTTTTTTAAAAAAAACAGATACTTATAAATTATTACTCAATGAATTGAATAAATATAAATTGTTAAAAAAAAAATTAATCGACTCTAATAAAAATAATTTAGATGTAAATAAACTAGTTAATTATATTTTAATTATTAATATGTCCCTAACAAATACTATGGTACATTTAACAAATACTAAAGGTAAGTTATTAGTATCTTTATCTGCAGGTCAATTAAATTTTAAAGGAAAACAAAAACGAAAACAACCTTCAGTTTTAATTATGTTATTAAAAGAATTATTAATAAAAACACGATTTGTAAAAAATAAAACTATAGCAGTTCATTTCAAAAATACAAAAGAATATCATGAATCTTTAGTAATTTCTATGTTAAAAGAAAAATTTTTTATACAATTTATAAAAAGTTATAATTTACTTCCTCATAATGGTTGTAGGCCTAAAAAGTTAAAACGTTTAAAAAGTAAAAAAAGATAATTTTCTTATGAAGAAATGACTGAGTGGTTAAAAGTGGCAGATTGTAAATCTGTTGGGTTTCCCATCGTAGGTTCGAATCCTACTTTCTTCTTTATATCGAAATATAACGCAGTTTGGTAGCGTGCCTGTTTTGGGAACAGGAAGTCATGTGTTCAAATCACATTATTTCGATTAATTTTTAATTGAAAGTTTTTTAATTCTAAAAATTCCTTTTTTATTTATATTATTAAATAACTTGGTTAATAATGTTATATTATAGTCATAAGTAGTAAAAATATTGGTAAGTTGAGTTTCATAATAAATTTTATTATTTATTATACTGCATAGTATTTTAATATTTGAGCTTAATAGTTTTTCTAATTTATTATAATTAAAATTTTTAGTTATTTCGGTTGAATATATTAAAATTATAGGCCCATTTATTAAAGGAATTGTACTTTTAAAAATAGAATTATATAATAACTTAATTAAAATAGTATTTGATGTTTTATAATATTTTAGTTTATTTTTTTTAAGAACCTGTTCTTGAATTTTCCAATTTTTTATTTTAGTAATTTCATAAGAACAAATGTGTATTAGTTTTATATTTTTTAAAATATATTTTAATTTATTAATTTTATATTTTTTAAAATTCATTTATATTATAGGCTTAGCAGGATTTGAACCTACGACAAAACCGTTATGAGCGGTACGTTCTACCTCTGAACTATAAGCCTTTTAAATTTTTATTTCTAAAAATTCACGTTTTATATAAAAAAATATGGGTCGAATAAGTATAAGTCAAATATTACTCGTTGTATTATTAGGATTTTTAGTTTTTGGAGACATTTCTAAATTAAAATCAACGATAAAAAATTTAATAAAAACAAATAATTTATTTAAAACAAAAAAATAATTTATAATTTTAGCAGGAAAAAAGGGATTTGAACCCCTGACCTTTGGTTTTGGAAACCACTGCTCTACCAACTGAACTATTCTCCTTAAATAAAAATTATGTTTTTACATTATATAAAAGAAATAAAAAATAGATCATTTTTGATAAGTTTAACATGGGTTTCGACTTTTATATGTTCTTATTCATATAAAGAAAACATATTATTCTTATGTGTTAAACCTAGTTTATATTATTTTAAAGATTCATCCTTTTATTTTATTTCTACAAATTTAACTGAAATATTTTATACATATTTAGATTTAATGTATTTTATAGCAAATAATTTAACCTTCATTTTATTAATATATCATATATTAATATTCTTACATTTAGGTTTAACATCAAAAGAATATAATAAATTTAAGTCTATTATATTAGTAAGTTTTGCTTTATGGGTATTTTATATTTTATACATTAATAATTATTTTTTAAAATTATGTTGGGATTTTTTTATTAGTTTTCAAAATTCTAATAACAATTCATTAAATTTTTTTTTTGAAGCTAAATTTAACGAGTATCTTCATTTTTATTTGCTAGTTTATAAAATTTGTTTATTATTTTGTTTAGCTATTGTTTTTACTTTATTAATTTTTGAAATTTATGATAAAAAAAAGTTAAAAAAAACTAGAAAGTTTTTTCATTTTTTTATTTTTTTAATGGCAACTTTGTTAACGCCTCCAGATATTATAAGTCAATTATGCTTTAGTATTATTTTAATTTTTATTTTTGAAACTTTATTATACATTAGTTTTTTCAATAAAAATTGGTAATTTGTTATTTTAAGGTAACCAGTTAAAACTAATTAGAATTCCTGTAGTTAGAGTAAGATAACCTAAAGAAATAGGTAAAAAAGATTTCCAACCTATATGCATTAATTGATCATATCTGTATCTAGGTAGTGCTGCTCTTGTTAAAATAAAAAATACAACACCTAAAAGAATTTTAATACTTAACCAAAAACTACCTGGAAGTAAATTTAATGGAAAAATATTTATCAAAGGCAGCCATCCACCTAAAAATAATAAAGAAGAAAAGGTACTCATTAATAACATATTTGCGTATTCTCCTAAAAAAAAAAGAGCAAATGTCATAGACGAATACTCTACATTATAACCTGAAACTAATTCAGCTTCAGCTTCTGGTAAATCAAATGGGTGTCTATTAGTTTCAGCCAACATAGAAATATAAAATAATACAAACATAGGAAATAATGGAATTAAAAACCAAATTTTTTCTTGAGCTAAAACTATTTTACTCAAATTAAAAGATCCTGAACATAGTGCTACAGTAACTACAATAAATCCTATAGATACTTCATAAGAAATCATTTGTGCTGCAGATCTTAAAGCACCTAAAAAAGGGTATTTAGAATTACTTGACCAACCTGCTAAAATAATTCCATACACACTTAACGCTGAAATAGCAAATAAGTACATAATTCCTACATTTAAGTCAGATATTACTATAGTTTCTGATAAAGGTATAACAGACCACCCTATTAAACTTAAAATAAATGTTAATAAAGGAGCTAATATGAAAAGAAATAAATTAGAATTACTTGGTAAAATTGTTTCTTTTACGAACAATTTTAAACCATCAGCTAAAGGCTGTAATAATCCTAAATATCCTATTACATTAGGACCTCTACGTCGCTGTATACTACCCATTATTTTTCTTTCAGCTAAAGTAAAATAAGCTACAGCAATTAATAAAGGAATTATAATTGCAAGAATTTTAAGAACATTAGATAATATTAATATAGTCATATTTAAAAATTTTAAATTATAAAAGCTAAAATCGGAATTGAACCAATATTTCAAGATTTGCAATCTAGCACATTAACCATTTATGTTATTTAGCCTAAAATTATAGTTTATTAAAGATAAGGTGGGATTCGAACCCACGGTATTTTTATTCAATACAATAGTTTTCAAAACTAACGCCTTAAACCACTCGACCACTTATCCATAAAAAAATTTAAGCAAAAGAAGGGATTTGAACCCTCAGCTTTAACCTTGGCAAGGTTACACTCTACCAATTGAGTTACATTTGCTATAATTATAGAGGTATTTTATAACTTTTTAATAAAAAATTTAATTCAGAAAAAGTTTTTGAGTTACAAACTATTGTTATATTTAATTTACTTAATTCTTTAAATATTTGGTAATTTGATTCTAGTTCAGGAAATATTAAACTATTCTTTATTTGAAAAGAGAAAAATGAAGAATTTTTTATTTTGATTTTTTTTAAATTTTCTCGGAAATTAGATTTTGAATAGAAAATTTCATTAATTAATTTTAAAATAAAAAAATTTGCGTTTTGTTTTCGTAGCGTTAATTTAAAACCAGCAGGCTGTCCTTTTCTTATTTTTAAAGTTATATTTGAAACTTTTGACATAATAAAAATAGGTTTTTGATTACTTATTAATTCTAATGCTAATAATGAAGTAGTTAAATTTCTATAAGTTTGTTTTTTAAAATTAAAATTTAAAATTATTTTTTCTACTTTAGGTAGTTGTTTAATATTTTTATAATAAAATTTGTTAATTAAATCGTATTTTACGATATTGTTATAATAATAATTTAAAAAATCCATTTTAATTTTTTATATAAATCCTGATGAAATATTAATAAGTTTGTTGAATTTTTTATTTTTAAGTCGTTTGCTTAAAGGTCCTATAATTCTAGTACCTATAGGTTTCTTTTGTTTATTAAGTAAACTTACAGAGTTTTCATTAAAATTAATAGTAAAACCGTTTTTAATTATATATTTTTTTTTAGTTCGTACTATTAATGCTTTATAAATTTCTCCTTTATTTACTTTGGAATTAAATTTAGATTTGTTTCTCAGAGTTTGAACTGAAACTATAATTATATCTCCTAATTTTGCGATTTTTTTTTTAAATCCTCCAAGTACTTTTATACATTTTACTGTTTTTGCACCAGAATTATCTGCTACTTTTAAAATTGTTTGTTGTTGAATCATAAAAAATTATTTTTGCGTTTATAGCTTAATTGGATAAAGCGTTGGATTTCGGTCCCAAAGATTATAGGTTCAACTCCTATTAAACGTATAAAAAAGCTTTAAAACCATCTAAAATTAGCATATTTTTTTTTTTGAAAAGATTGCTCATAAAGATCTTTTTTTAATTTTATAGTGTTACTTTTATTCAATGAAGTTAATAAAATTTCATCTGAAAAGTTTCTAGAAAATGAGTTAACTTTATTAAGTTTTAATGATCTTAATATAAATTTTAAACCAAAAAACAATCTTAATTTTTTTTTTAAAATATATGGAAATTCTTTTACATTTTTTTTTCTCCTTTTAATTTGTTTAATTGCTATTACGGGAGAAGAGTTTATTAAAGATTTTTTTAGTATTTCTAAATGTTTTTTCTTTGACTTCCTTTGAAGTTGTTTTATACATAATTTCAAGATTTTCTCAGGGTGAGTTTTTACACCATTTTTTAATAATTTATTTAAAAGTTTGTTTTTTAAAATAATATTCATTTATTTAAATATGATTAGAAATTTTTTTAGTTCCGTATTTAGATCTTGATGTTTTTCTATTTTTTAACCCAACTAAGTCAAGTTTCCCCCTAATTAAATGATACTTAATTCCAGGTAAATCTTTAACTCTTCCACCTCTCATTAACACTGTCGAATATTCTTGTAAATTATGACCTTCACCTGGAATATATACATTAACACGTTTATTATCTGAAAGTCTTATCCTAGCTAATTTTCTTAATGCTGAGTTTGGCTTTTTTGGTGTTCTTAAAAAAATTTTTAAACAAACTCCCTTTTTTTGAGGACAATTTGATAAAGCAGGTGCTTTTATTTTTTTTGTTTTTTTAATACGTTTATTTCTACATAATTGATTTATAGTTGGCATTTGTTGTTTTTTAAAAACATAAAAGTTTTAATAATAAAAAAGTATATAATATAAGAAATTTTAAACATAATTCATTTAAAAAATTATTGGTAATCAAAGTTTCATGAAAAAATATATAAAATATTAAATACATATTTAATATGAGTTGAAAAAATAACAAAATTATTTTCAAAAAAAAATATTTACTAAAAATAACTTTTAATAATAAAAAAATGTATAAATAAAAATAAACTAAAAAATCAACATTAATTAAAATTTCAAATATTAATAAAATAGGAATTAAAAAAAAACTTAAACTGTATGTATACAATTCAAAAAATAAATTATTCAATATAAATAAATAAATAATAATATATAAAATATTTAAAAATGTTATACTATTTTTATTTTTAAAATATTGAATTTGTAATATTAATAAATAATGTATATATACGTATAGTGTTGTTAAAAGTAGATATTGTGTAATTGTTATCAAATAAGACAAACTAAAAATATTTTTTACTATTATTAAACAATCTGTTATTAATCTTCTCATATCATAATTAATTAAAAAATATTTTATAGCAGAATTAACATATAATTCAGGAATATGATCAAGAAAAAACCATCCCCAAATATGATCTGAAATATTTAAATCAGCCAAACTATAAGAATATTCAATTTTAATTGTAATTTCATTAATTATTTTGTTTATAATTAAACCTGCTATTGTAATCCACATAAAATTATACTTATATACCAAAAAGGGGACTTGAACCCCTACTCTTATTATTAGAACTAGAACCTAAACCTAGCATGTCTACCAATTCCATCATTTTGGTATAATTAATACACTTCGTTTTAATTCAACAGTATCAGCAAAGTCCCAAGAAAGGATACACCCGTCTAACGTTTCAATTTTAGCAGGTAAGTTTTGTTTAACTAGAATTGTAATAGCTTCGTTTAAAATATCTAATTGTTTAGATAAATTTGGAAAACAATAATCCATGAATTCGTCGTAAATTACACTAAACTTGGAAAGAATTTTGTAATCTAGTTCATCAGGCGTTATACCAAACTTTTCTTGGTATTGCTCTCTCCATCTGTTTGTTCTACCTAGATGTTCTTCATTGTAGAAAAAACACATTAAAGCGTATTTTTGGGCTTTTCTATCTTGAGTTAATAATTTATAGGCCTTTCTTTCAGTAATATCTTCATTATTTAATTCCATATCTTATTTACTATAATATCAAATTATTTTACCATTACGTAATGATCTTCTTTACCTTCAAACATTACCTGTTTTAGTACGTAATCAGGGTAAGACTCTGCTAAGTACTGGTTTAATGCTTCAAGGTATTCTTCAACAGTTGCATCGCTTTTATTCTTAATAATTCTTTGCTTTAAAAGAATTATACTTGAAAAATCAGTATCTTTAAATACATTAGAGATACCTTCATGTACATCTGTTAATGTTTTCCTTACTGTTAAACACATAATAACTTTAAAGTAGTTAATTTCGTTAGAATTCAAATCCTCAGATTTCACACCTGTGAAGTGAACCGTAAATTTAACACCTTCTTTACTTTTACCTATTTTAGTGTAGTTACTAAAACAATTTAATAAATTATCTATATCAGCCTCATTAAATTTAGAATTGGTTGTTTTGAAGTCAAACTCATATAGAAAACCCTTTTGCTTTCTCTCGTTTTCTATTAAGAAGTTTTGTTTTGAATCTAGTATATCAAATATTTCTTTATTTACTTTAATCATTTTCTCTTTTTTTTAAGTTTAAAAAGACCAGAACTACTTCTTGATATTTTTAATCATGTCTGAAACCACAGGAGTTTTTAACACTTTAGATATAGCTTCTTGTTTTGGGTCTAAAGCTCCGGCTACGGCAGCATTAGAGAATGTTGACAAAGTTTTAAAAACTTCATAAATAACTTTAGAACCTTCGTGTCTCAGTAATTGCATGCTATGGCCTAAAGAACCACTTAGCCCTTTGTATAATTTACCATTAGAAA
>Ga0213865_10002111_pt1 | contig 12644 bp, 11 predicted proteins | sample PICome_6_FD_160100 | JGI IMG/M metagenome (GOLD analysis project Ga0213865, IMG submission 160100) | Coastal seawater microbial communities near Pivers Island, North Carolina, United States - PICO282 | ecosystem: Environmental > Aquatic > Marine > Coastal | place: USA: North Carolina...
TTCATCTGACGTTGCTACAGCACTTGTTGCTGCGGGCATGTTGGACTACACTCCATCACTGTCAACTAACTTGCAGGTTGACGACACTGGCAGCACTTTCGCTGGTGTATTGAACGGTCGCATGCGCGTATACATCGATCCATATGCAACTGGTGACTATGTAACTGTTGGTTACAAGGGCACTAACCCATATGACGCAGGTGTATTCTACTGCCCATACGTTCCACTGCAGATGGTTCGCGCTGTCGGCGAGAACGATTTCCAACCGCGCATCGGGTTCAAGACTCGTTACGGTATGGTATCAAACCCATTCGTTGGTTCTACACCATCAGATGGTCTTGCTGCTGCACGTACTAACCAGTACTACCGCATCTTCCGCGTCGACAACATCCTCGCGTAATCGGTATAAAAATAAGAGTCCTTTTAAGGATCATTTTTGGGGAGACTTCGGTCTCCCTTTTTTTATGCGTATAAATAGATGAAAAGAATATTACTATATGGAGTGCTTCATGGCATCACCTAATTCAAGACAATCGTTGATTGATTATTGCCTCAGAAAACTCGGCGATCCCGTTATCGAAATCAACGTCGATCAAGATCAGATCGAAGATAAAGTCGATGATGCTCTACAAAAATATAGAGAGTATCACAGTGATGCGACTGTGCGCATATTCTTGAAGCATCAAATAACAGCAGACGATATCGCGAACAAGTATGTTCCAATTTCTGATGATATCCTCTATGTAAGAAAGGTTCTCCCGTTCAACCCTACATTCGCGACCACAAATATGTTTGATATCAAATACCAATTGATGTTAAACAGCATGGGCGACTTCATGCATTTCGCCGGTGGAATGTCTTACTACTATCAATTGCAACAATACCTTGATTTCTTAGATCTTCTGTTAGACGGCACACCGTTGACGACATTCTCAAGAAAGCAAAACCGATTATATATTCACGGAAGTTTAGAAGACAAAGACCTCGTTGAAGGTCAATATCTAATCGCTGAGTGTTTTCAGATCGTCGACGAGGACTCATACACTTCAATCTGGGACGATATCTGGTTAAAAGAATATACAACCGCATTGATTAAACAGCAATGGGGTATGAACTTAATTAAATTTGAAGGCATGCAACTTCCAGGTGGCGTTACAATCAATGGACGCCAGATATTTGATGATGCGAATGCTGAAATCGAGAGGTTAGAAGAAAAGATTCGTTCGGAATACGAATTACCTGTCGATTTCTTTATGGGGTAATAAATGGCAACAAATCCTTATTTCACGCAGGGTACGCGAAGCGAACAAACCCTCTACGAAGACATTATAATCGAGTCCCTGAAAATTTACGGACAAGATGTCTATTACATTCCGCGTGAAATTGTGGGACGAGACCGTATTTTCGACGACGATTCAGTCTCACGTTTCGATAATGCATATAAGATTGAAATGTATATCGAAAACATTGAAGGATTTGACGGTGAAGGAGATCTATTCACTAAATTCGGCGTTGAAATAAGAGACGCAGCGACCTTTGTTGTCGCTAAAAGAAGATGGAACAATACTGTCGCCAAATACGAGGACGAAGAAGGAAACACATTCTTTAGACCAAGAGAAGGGGATCTGATCCACCTTCCGTTGTCAAATTCTGTTTTCGAAATTATGCGCACTGAGACACAAGAACCATTCTACCAGTTAAAGAATCTTCCAGTATTTAAGATGCGTTGTGAACTGTTCGAATACAACGACGAAGACTTCGATACCGGTATCGATCAAATCGACAATGTTGAACGCGATCACGCCAATAAAACAATTCTCAGGTTCGATCCAAACACGCTATCTGGAAATTTTGTATTACAAGAAAGCATCACACAGGTCAACACTTCCTATACTATGACAGGGGAGATTGTAGATATTGATGCTTCTAGTTCAAGCGAATACCTTATTTATGTCGCTCATCAAGGGGCGATGGATGGACTGTATCATACTTGGAGCACTAACGCTCCGATCACAGGAGACATATCTGGCGCCAGCGGAACACCATTCTTGACGACTGGCGACTCTTCTGAAATGCTGGCATCAGGCGCTCAAAATGATGACTTTAATGATATCGGAGATTCGTTCATCGACTTTACTGAGAGCAACCCATTCGGAGACCCAAGTTAATGTTCGGTTCGCACTTTTATAATCAAAGAATTCGAAAGGCAGTGGCAGTTTTTGGTTCGATGTTTAACGACATCAACATCATTCGAAAAAACTCGTCGGGTAATGTGATCAGTCAAACCAAGGTTCCACTTTCTTACGGACCAAGAAGAGACTTTCTTGCTAGAATAGATCAGGCGAATTCTTCAGAGAACGAAAGGCAGGTAGCGATCAAACTACCGCGTATGTCTTTTGAAATCGTCGCCATGATGTACGATCCAGTTCGTCAACTACCGAAACTCAATGCATGCCCAAAGACAGCAGACGATGCAACTTCTAAAAAGAAATTGTATGTTCCAGTTCCTTATAACATCTCGTTTCAGTTGAACATATACGCAAAGTCTCAAGATGATGCATTACAAGTGGTGGAGCAAATCCTGCCATACTTCACACCTCAATACACGCTCACTGTAAACCCGTTGGAAGATTATAGTGACGTTAAAGAAGACACACCAATCACTCTTCTTGGCGTGACTTTCTCGGACGATTACGAAGCAGCACTCGAAGCGAGAAGAACAATTATCTACACACTTGACTTTGATATGAAGATCAACCTATATAAAGACACTTCTGTTGAAGCACCGGTCATCACCTCTTACGATATCGATACGATGAAACTAGATGGTTCGGCGTTATTCGTAAATTTAAAAGATTCTGCAGATCCATAAATTTATAAATATGGTGATATGTGACATTACCTATTGTAATTCTTCTACACTATGATAATCATACTCATAAAGGAGAACTAGATGTCCACTTATAAAATCACCGATTTACCACAACTATCAGAAACACCAGCAGATTCAGACGTCCTGACAATTGTTGATGTCAGCACAGACACTTCTAAAAAAATTACTGTTTCAGACCTAATCTCTGGAAATCTTTCTGCTGACAATCTGGCGGCAGATAACTTCCAAGAAGGCGTATTCCAATATTCGGGCGGAACTACATATCAATTGCAACCAAGTCTAGGAAGTCTGGCGAAAGTCACATTTTCAGGAAACACAACTTTCCAAGTTCACCCAGAATGGACTTCCGGCGAATCAATCACCCTACACATAAACTCGAATGGGTTTACAGCATCATGGCCGACCGTATTGTGGGTTGGTGGATCCGAACCAGATTTAAGTAGTACAACTGGGATACATCTGGTGAACCTTTGGAAAATTGATGCAGATTATTATGGTGCTTACTGCGGCGAGGCGAGTTAAAAATGCGTTTCAGACATTTAATTTCTGCGCGTGCTTACGAACCGAATTGGAGCACTAGTTCGTTTATGCCGAATCATCCTGCACTAACAGGTAAAAGCATTTTCGTCGGTGCGTATACCGACAACGAACTATATGAGAATGGCACTGTTACCAAAAGCAGTCCAGGTGCGATGTACATTTATAAAGACAATACGATGTTAAAACTTTTTCCGAACACGATTCTGGATCCAGGTACAAGGTTGAGATTCGGTGGTGTTCACAGCGGTCAAACCGCCGCGGCTGTAAATTCTTCTAAGATTTATGTCGGTTCCCAACAAGGTCCATATTCGTTTGATTTTGATGGTTCGAACGAACATCATTTTAATATGCAAGATGCGAGTTTGTATAGCGGAACACATAGACAAAAATGGTTGAACGGTCAGTTCGCAGAACATGCTATAGCAGCAAACGATTCGTATGTCGCCTTTTCGGGAATAGGTGCCAACAACCTATATGGGTCAATTGCTATCTTCGATAATCAAAATAATCACCTTTATGATATCGATAGTCCATACTACAACCAGTCTTGGGGCGAAAGACTTGTAATGTTGCCGAACAACCGTCTTTTGGTTGGTTCAAGGACGCACGATTGGAATGGTAACTCAGTTCCGAACTCTGGTGCGATATACATTTATAGTTTGTCCAATTCTAGTTACAGCCAAGTGGGCACCGGTGTGTTTGGAACTCAATACCAAGATCAATATGGAGCATCTTTGGCGTCAAACGGGTCTTTGATTGTAGGCGGAAATCCATACGCAACTAGTAGAGTATCAGGAAGTGGGTACGAAGGATTTGTTTCGGTTTATAATTCGAGTTTAGTGCACCAATTTGATATAGACGCTCCGGACGAACTTGGATCTTATGCTAATTTCGGCAGGGCGGTTGCAATCGGATCTGATAAAATTGCTGTTTCTGATAATGTGAACAACATAAATAAAGTATGGTTCTACGATCTCTCCGGAAATCCGATTGGAGAAATTGAAGGTCCACCCAATTCAGCGTTCGGTTCTGCGCCGATGAGCGTTCAAATTAGCGGTTCTGGTTCTACTCAAGCAATTTTTATTACTGCGACAAGCGGAGATGGAGAGGGGGTAAACTTTGGTGATGTTTGGATCTACGATCAAAATTTAAGTCTTATCGGAAGATTATCTGGTTTCGATAAAGGTTCTTTCGGAACATTCGTACTAGTCAGTTAAGGAGAAATAAATGACAACCTATAAAATCACCGACCTTCCTCAATTGTCAGAAACTCCGGCAACGACCGATGTTCTGACAATTGTCGATACCAGCGAAGACACAACAAAAAAGATATTAGTTTCTGATCTCGTTTCTATCGTAGAGACGGGAATAGACTCATCAGACGCGCACGTAATCGCGGTTGCTGCAGCAGATCAAAGAATTAATCTTCATGTTCCTTCAATGATTGATTCCGATTATGTTCAGGCAAGAGCAGCAACTTCTCAAGACTCAGCAAGTATCGCGTCAATCGTTCAATCTGAATTCTTTGACACTAACAACATTAACTGGGGCGGCGGCGCTGGTTCAGTCGCTCAACAATCGAACGGCAATCAAATCGCACTGGGGTTCTATGCTGGAAATACTAGTCAAGATTTTGACTGTATTGCTATCGGAACGATGGCAGGAAGAAAGGATCAGGGTAATCGAGCAATTGCTATCGGAAAGGAAGCGGGATCGGGCGATCCGTATAGTTCTTTCCAAAATACTAATGCAGTTGCGATCGGTTACAGAGCAGGTTATCATACTCAGAATAACAATGCAATCGCGCTTGGTGCCACTTCAGGGCAATGGGATCAATCGAGCGAAGCGGTTGCAGTTGGTTATGGCGCTGGTCAAACAAATCAGGGACAATACTCAGTGTGCCTCGGTTATTATGCTGGAAAAACTAATGCAGGTAAGAGTTCTATACTGATCAATTCCGCTCATTCGGGCGCGGGTGTTGGATACTTAGAAAGAACTGACGATTATGCTATCGAAATTCGTTCGACCGATTCTGATGGTCGTATGTGGTTCTCAAAAGATTCAGACTGGAACTTTGGCGCACCGGTCACTGCTTCGTCATTTAATGGTAATGGTTCGGGATTATCTAACCTAAATATGGGCGGAACAATGACCGGTCATATTATACCAGATACAAATGCGGCATACGATTTAGGTTCTGCAGAGTATAAGATAAGACACCTGTTCTTATCCGATAATTCTTTGCATACCGATGGCGGTAGTTTGTCGTTCAATGATGGCAGGGTTTCTTATGCTGGAGATCCAGTCGTAATGTTATCAGAATTAAAACAAATAGCGGCAAGCAGCGAAACGTTTGCTGATTTCAAAGCAGCAATTGCGGCGATGTAAAGACTAAAATATGCTAGGATATAAATAGTCAAATTTTTATAATTATAAATAGGTGCAGAATTGATATAGGGTTAAACCCCTCTTCATAATCAAACCCTTTCATAAAAAATTCAGAGGGAAAAATCAATGGAAACAAAAGTACATTTAAAGAAAAGCAATACTAGTGATGTAAGTCTAGGAGTTACGGGCAACTCATCAATTAGTTTTGAGAAAAAACCAACAGAATTTTTCAATTATTCAATAACCGGAGTCGCTGCTGATCCAACTTCAGTAGAATGGAGAACCAACTATGCCCCAAGGGGGTATCTTTGGATCCCCAATGTTGGATTCAGGTGCAATGAACCACTAAAACAATGCGATCATATGTTTTTTAGTAGTGATACAGGAATACTTCCAACAAACGCTAATGTGACAAATCTCGATATGTCTGCAGTAATTACCGCAGTCGGTATGTTTAGGGAATGTTCGTTCGCTTCAAACCCTAGTGACCTAACAGGATGGGATGTCTCTAAAGTTAGAGATTTCCAAGAAATGTTCAGAGATACCGACTTCAACCAAGATATTAGTGGTTGGACAATCACCACAGACGCTTCTACACCAATCGACGATTTAATACCGAACTGGTCGACGTCGAAGCATCCAGATATTCTAATCGATGGTGATGCTAGTTCAACTTGGGCGGTATTTTCAACAAACGTACAGGACTTGGAACCATCCTTAGCGGTGCACGATGGAACAGGCGTTAGTATGGACGGGATGTTTGAATATAACTCCGCATTTAACCAACCGATCGGATCATGGGACGTTTCAGCAGTATTCCATCTGGACGGAACATTTAATGGTGCGGTTGCATTCAACGCTGATCTCAGTTCTTGGGATGTGAGTAATGTCAAAAATATGTGGGCGTTGTTCGCTGATACTTCATACGACCAAGACATTACTGGTTGGAATGTTGGAAATGTAAGACAGATGTCTTACATGTTTGAAGATTTGACTTCGTTCAATCAAGACATTTCTGGGTGGGATGTGTCTAATGTTATTGTATTCCGAGGCACATTTCATGGTGCGACAAGTTTCAACCAAGACATTAGTTCTTGGGACACTTCTTCTGCTCTTACTATGGATCAAATGTTCGAAGAAGCATCTTCGTTCAACCAAAATATTGGTGCGTGGGATGTTTCATCGTGCCGAGACATGGAAGAAATGTTCCAAGATGCAACTGCCTTTAACAATGGCGGAAGCGGCGATATCGCTAATTGGGACGTTTCTAGCGTTACTGATATGCAAGAAATGTTCGAAAACTCTGCGTTCGATCAGAACATTCAAGCGTGGGATGTTTCATTCTTCTCAGCAGAACCTTATCAATTCAGCAACGGTACTCCAGCAACTTGGACGTCTGACGAAAAACCTATATGGGGAACAACTGGATGGGATGGCGTAACATATCACAACTATGCACTTCCTGTAGCAACTGATCCGACGAGCGCCATTTGGAGAACTAACTATGCACCATATGGTTACGAATTTATTTCAAATGTCGGAATAAGAACCAAATTACCGATAACGGATATGCGTTCTATGTTCTATGATGCGCATTCATTTAACCAAGACATTAGTTCTTGGGATGTTTCTACTGTAACGCTTATGACTTCTATGTTCTATGATGCGCGTTCATTTAACCAAGACATTAGTTCTTGGAACACATCTAACGTAACGGATATGCGTTCTATGTTCCAAGATGCAATTGCCTTTAACCAAGACATTAGTTCTTGGGATACGTCTAACGTAACGGATATGTCTTCTATGTTCAACGGTTTCCATGGTTCGCATTCATTTAACCAAGACATTAGTTCTTGGGATACGTCTAACGTAACGGATATGACTCAAATGTTCGCAAGTGCAACTGCCTTTAACCAAGACATTAGTTCTTGGGACACATCTAACGTAACGAGTATGATTTCTATGTTCGATGGTGCAACTGCCTTTAACCAAGACATTAGTTCTTGGGACACATCTAACGTAACGAATATGCAATCTGTGTTCCAAAATGCAGCTGCCTTTAACGGAGACATTAGTTCTTGGGATACGTCTAGTGTAACGAATATGCGTTCTATGTTCCAAGCTGCAATTGCCTTTAACCAAGACATTAGTTCTTGGGATACGTCTAGCGTAACGAATATGTATATTATGTTCTTCGGTGCAACTGCCTTTAACCAAGACATTAGTTCTTGGGACACATCTAACGTAACGAATATGCAATCTGTGTTCCGACAGGCATATTCATTTAACCAACCGCTTAATTCATGGAACACATCTAGCGTAACGGATATGACTTCTATGTTCCAAAATGCAACTGCCTTTAACCAAGACATTAGTTCTTGGGATACGTCTAGCGCAACGCTTATGTCTTCTATGTTCCAAAATGCAACTGCCTTTAACCAAGACATTAGTTCTTGGGATACGTCTAGCGTAACGAGTATGATTTCTATGTTCGATGGTGCAACTGCCTTTAACCGAGATATTAGTTCTTGGGATACGTCTAGCGTAATGAATATGCAATCTATGTTCCAAGATGCAATTGCCTTTAACGGAGACATTAGTTCTTGGGATACGTCTAGTGTAACGAGTATGGGTTCTATGTTCAAAGATGCAACTGCCTTTAACCAACCGCTTAATTCATGGAACACATCTAGCGTAACGAGTATGACTCAAATGTTCTATAACGCACCTTCATTTAACCAACCGCTTAATTCATGGAACACATCTAGCGTAACGAGTATGATTACTATGTTCCAAGATGCAATTGCCTTTAACCAAGACATTAGTTCTTGGGATACGTCTAACGTAACGGATATGAGAAATATGTTCAACGGTGCAACTGTCTTTAACCGAGATATTAGTTCTTGGGATACGTCTAGCGCAACGCTTATGACTTCTATGTTCAAAGATGCAATTGCCTTTAACCAAGACTTGTCGGGTTGGAATGTTACAAATATTCCTTCTGCACCAAATGATTTTGATGATGGTGCAACGGCATGGACTCTTCCGGATTCAAGACCAGTTTGGGGAACAGACGGAACATAATCAGGTTAAATTTAAATTTCTATAAATAGGTAAAGATTTGATATGGGGGGTCGCCCCCCCCATTTCCTCATATAATTTCTAGATAAGAATATTCTTAAAACAATAAACACTAGGAGAATAAATATGGCTGGTGTAAAGATTACAGATTTAACGGCACTTGATTCAGCACACTCTGCCGATCAACTTGTCGTAGTAGATGCTTCAAATAATTCAACTCACAAAATATCCAAAGCAGCATTACTTGCTGGCGTAGCAGACGGAACAGGTCTCGATTCAGCAGCAGTCCTCGCCTTGGGTCTTCAGAACATTGCTGATTCAGGTGATGGCGTTGTTGTTTCGAATTCACTAAAAGTCGCTGGTCTTACGATCGACGCTACTGTAGATTCAAGCACAACTGCACTTACTATCGATTCAGCGAATGATATTACTGCTTCAGGTGTTGTCACTGCGACATCATTCGTGGGTGACGGTTCTCAATTAACCGGCATCGTTGGCGGCGTTGCGGTTGATGCCTATAACAGTTTCGGAATTGGTACTGGTGCTGGTGCTGTTTCGGGAAGCGAGAGTGTTGTCGCTTTGGGAAACAATGCAGCAAGTGGCGATTCAGGCGAGTATGTTGTTGCTATCGGTTATTATACTGGCGTGAACAACGGCGCAGACGACTTAGTTGCAATCGGAAATTATGCTGGATACGAAAACACTGGCGGAGACGTTGTTGGTGTTGGTATCGATGCTGCTAAAAGAAACACGGGTAGTCAAATAGTTGCGGTCGGTGAAGACTGTGCTGTTGATAACACTGGTAGCCAAGTTGTTGCGATTGGTGATGATGCTGCAGAAGACAACACTGGTAGCTACGTTGTCGCTCTCGGTAAAGATGCTGCAGAAGAAAACTCTGGTAACCACGTTTTTGCTTCGGGTTATCAAGCAGCAGAAAATAACTCCGGCGACTACGTTGTCGCTATCGGTTATGAAGCAGCATACAATAACTCTGGTTCGAAAGTTGTCGGTATCGGTTATGATGCTGCAGAAGATAACGAAGGCAACTACGTTGTCGGTATCGGTTATGAAGCAACATTGAGTAACTCTGGTTCGAACGTTGTCGGTATCGGTTATAACGCAGCAGAAACTAACTCCGGCGACCACGTTGTTGCTCTCGGTTATTCAGCAGCAGAAAACAACACCGTTGACCACGTTTTTGCTGCGGGTTATTATTCAGGAAAGATGAACACAGGCGAAAAATCGACCTTTGCCGGTTACAAATCAGGTTATTATAATACTGCCAACACTTCTGTCGGTATTGGTACATATTCATTAAAAAATAATACTGGTTTCAGATCTACAGCGGTCGGTGATTACACCGGTGTAGACAACACTGGAACTGGTATCGTTGCGGTTGGTCCACATGCATTATACTCTAACACCGGTGCGTATTCTGTAGGTGTTGGTGGATTCGCTGGTCAGAACAACACTGGCGCATATCTTTCTGCGGTTGGTTACGGAGCAGGTATCGATCAAAGCGGTAACCGCGTTGTTGCTCTCGGTTATCAGGCGGCGTCCAATAACACTAAGGACTATTACATCGAGATAAAGTCAACAGACTCTGATGGTCGTATGTGGTTCTCGAAAGATTCTGACTGGAATTTCGGAACAACTGTTCGCGCATCGTCATTCGAAGGCGAAATTGACGGCGGCACGTTCTAAAGACTGCCGATAATAATAAAAAAAAATACGGGGGACATAAGTCCCCCTATATCTCAAGGAGAATAGAATGTCATTAAAGAGAAGGACAAAACTTAATGAAGATATCGCTCGACTACAGGCGAAAATTGTTAGAAGAAATGAGAAAGGTCACTCATCTGTAACAACTTCTGCAAGACTAAATAGAAAGGTTGCTGAGAAGCAAGAACTAAAGGAAAAAATGAAGGGTTAATTTTCAATATACTATAGGATGTTTTAATGAGCGAAAAGACGTACCACTTTATATCAGGTCTGCCTAGATCTGGGTCCACTTTGCTGAGTTCAATACTCAAACAAAACCCCAGATTTACGGCAGGCATTACAGACCCTCTGCAGGGTTATGCCGACGCAATTATTCGTGCTACCGAAAATATTCAAGGTGGAAGGAAATTAGTCGAAGCAGAAAAACGCAAAAGAATTATACGGGGAATTTTCGATTCTTACTACGAAGGTTCTACGGAAGTTTGTTTTAATACTGGTCGCACATGGACAGGAAAAACAAAACTTCTAAAAACATTATATCCTGATTTTAAGATGATTGTTTGCGTGAGAAGTATACCTTGGATCTTAAACTCTTTCGAGAAGTTGAATGGTAAAGATCCTCTGGGAACAAAACCGATCTACGGGAATCAAATTATGTCGACTGTAGATCAACGGTGCTTTACATTGATGGGTTCGAAGGGCGGTGTCGTCATGGATCCAATCAAATTAATGCGAACCGGTGCATTTTCAGGAGACGCGGATCATATGATCTTTGTTGAGTATAATGCTCTGACCAAACAACCAGAGCAAACTATGAGAAAGATCTATGAGTTTTTGGGCGAAGAATATCATGATCATGACTATGATAATGTCGAAGATAATTATGAAGAGTATGATTTAGATCTAAAAATGGAAGGTCTTCACAAGGTACGAAAGAAAGTCGAATACCGTGAAGAACAAAAATTACTACCACCAGCATTATGGAATGAATTTATAAAACATAATTTCTGGGAGGCACAACACTTTGATAAAAGCGCGTACAATTGGATAGCAGATCCTGACGCGCCTTAGTAATAAAAAAAACAATATTTCTAATTAATAGAAAAGGAGACGACTATGTCTACAATTAAAATTAAAAGATCAGGAACAACTGGTACTGCACCATCAGCAGGAAATTTGGTATCCGGTGAACTCGCACTAAACTACGCAGATGGAAAACTCTTCTATAAAGATGCGTCGAACGTGGTTACTGAGATTGTTGGTCCAAACATGTTCTCTGATCTTCCGACCTCTGATCCAGCAGTCGCAGGATCTCTGTGGAATGATGCTGGAACAGTAAAGATTTCTGCGGGATAATAGGAGGCGACGGATATGTCAACGATTAAATTCAAAAACTCCGCTACTTCATCACAAGCACCGACTGCTGGAAATCTAGCATACGGCGAACTTGCGTTGAATACTGCAGATCAAAAAATATTCTTTAAAAATACTTCAGATGCAGTCAAAGAACTTGTTGGTCCAAACATGTTCGCAGACCTTCCTACTTCAGATCCATCTGAAAATGGAAGGTTGTGGAATGATGCTGGAACATTAAAGATTTCTCAAGAAACATCTGGTACTCAAGGTCCATTTTACGACGTCAACAATTACTATTTTGAATCAGAACCAACAGACACAGTTCCAGTCGAGCAAATTGTTACTGTGGTGTGGAATGGCGTTACGGTGTATAACGCATTATTGGAGCAAGATACTCCACCTTCTTCTGTTACTGCATCGGGTGTTACTTACAATAGAGTCGCATCACAAGCAGGATTCAAATGGTCTGTTAGTCGGGTGGTCTAATTCTCGAATAAATACTGTTTGGGAAACAATATTTCTAATTAATAGAAAAGGGGACGACTATGTCTACAATTAAAATTAAAAGGTCTGGGACTTCATCCCAGACTCCTTCATCGCTAGAGCACGGCGAACTCGCCTTAAACTACGCAGATGGAAAACTCTTCTATAAAGATGCAACAGA
>Ga0213865_10002112_pt1 | contig 12644 bp, 12 predicted proteins | sample PICome_6_FD_160100 | JGI IMG/M metagenome (GOLD analysis project Ga0213865, IMG submission 160100) | Coastal seawater microbial communities near Pivers Island, North Carolina, United States - PICO282 | ecosystem: Environmental > Aquatic > Marine > Coastal | place: USA: North Carolina...
TTTCCTAATGTCTATATTGGTGATAATGTTATAATTGGCAATAATACAACTCTTCGTCCTGGTGTTAAAATTTACCATGATTGCCTAATTGGAAATAATTGTAATATAGAAGCTAACTGTGTCATAGGAGCTGATGGCTTTGGTTTTTCACCAGATGAATCGGGTGTGTATAAAAAAGTGCCACAAATTGGAAATGTAATTATTGAAGATTTTGTTGATATTGGTTCCAGTACAACAATTGATAGAGCTACTTTAGGATCTACAATTATTAAAAAGGGTGTCAAACTTGATAACCAAATTCAAATTGCACATAATGTAATAGTAGGTGAAAATACGGTTATTGCTGCTCAAACTGGTATTGCCGGATCAACAAAAATTGGCAGTAATTGTCAAATTGGAGGTCAAGTTGGATTTGCTGGCCACATAACAATAGGAAATAATGTTAAGATCCAAGGTCAATCTGGAGTTTCAAAAAATATTTCTGATAATGAAGTTCTACAAGGCACTCCAGCTTTTGATTATGGAAAATTTTATAAATCTTATGTTCATTTCAAAAATTTACCTAAGATCGTTAAAACTATCAATTTGATTGAAAAAAATATTAAGAAATGATAACTAAAACTGATTATAAACAAACAACTATATCAAAAAGTACATCATTAAAAGGTGTTGGTTTACATACTGGTAAAAATGTCACTTTAAAATTTTTACCTGCTGGAGCAAATTTTGGCTATGCATTTAAAAGAGTAGATTTAGAAGGTGAACCAATAATTAAGGCTGACGCAAGCCTAGTAACTAGTACACAAAGAGGTACTTGTTTAGAGAAAAATGGAGTATCGATACAAACATGTGAACATGTTCTGGCCGCTCTTGTAGGTTTAGAAATCGACAATGTAATTATTGAGTTAGATAGTTCAGAACCACCCATAATGGATGGTTCATCGAAATTTTTTATTGAAGCATTGGAAAAAGCTGGTGTAAAAGAACTTGATAATTTCCGTGAAGTCTATGTCGTTAAAGACGTAATTTCTTACACTGACGAAGATACTGGAAGTGAAATAACAATAATTCCATCAGAAGAGTATCAAGTAACTACAATGGTTGATTTTGGTACAAAGGTTTTAGGTACTCAAAATGCAAATTTAACTAAGCTTTCAAATTTTAAAGATGAGATTTCTAATTCAAGAACATTTAGTTTTCTACATGAACTTGAAATGTTACTTGAAGAAGGACTAATTAAAGGAGGGGATTTAAATAATGCAATTGTATATGTTGATAAACCTCTTTCAAAAGATACAATGGAAAAACTTAAAATTGCCTTTAATAAAGAGACTATCGCTGTCAAACCAAATGGTATTTTGGATAATTTAAATTTACATTACCCAAACGAGGCAGCACGTCACAAACTTTTAGACGTTGTTGGTGATCTTGCACTAATTGGTACTAGATTAAAGGGAAAGGTAATTGCAAATAAGCCTGGTCATTATGTAAATACACAATTTGCAAAAAAAATGTCTAAGATTATAAAGATTGAAAAAAGGAACAATATGCCTGCTGTAGACTTAAATCAAGTACCAGTAATGGACGTAAATGCTATAATGGACATGCTACCGCACAGACCTCCATTTCTAATGATTGATAAAGTTTTTGAATTATCACCAAATCATGTAATCGGTTCTAAAAATGTTACCATGAATGAGGACTTCTTTAAAGGTCATTTTCCTGGTGCTCCTGTAATGCCCGGGGTTTTAATTGTTGAAGCTATGGCGCAGACAGGTGGTATTTTAGTCTTAAATACTGTCCCAGACCCTGAAAATTATCTAACATTTTTTATGAAAATTGACAAAGTTAAATTTAAACAAAAAGTAGTACCTGGTGATACATTAATTTTCAGCTGTTCATTAATTACTCCAATTAGAAGGGGTATTTGTCATATGCAAGGATTTACCTATGCAAATGGTAAACTTTGTGCAGAAGCTGAATTAATGGCTCAAATTAAAAAAGTCAAATAAATTTATTATAACATGAATCAACCACTAGCTTACGTTCATCCTGGAGCAAAAATTGCAAAAAATGTAGTTATAGAACCCTTTAGTACTATAAATAATAATGTAGTCATTGGTGAGGGTACATGGATTGGATCAAATGTTACAATTATGGAAGGTGCTCGCATAGGTAAAAATTGTAATATTTTTCCTGGCTCGGTAATTTCAGCAATTCCACAAGATTTAAAATATAACGATGAAGATACTACTGTAGTTATTGGAAATAATGTTACAATAAGAGAGTGTGTAACAATTAACAGAGGAACTACAGATAGAATGAAAACTGTAATAGGGGATAATTGTCTCATTATGGCTTATTGTCATATTGCTCACGATTGCCTAGTAGGGAAAAATTGTATTTTTTCAAATAATAGTACTTTGGCAGGCCATATAACGGTTGGTGACTATGTTGTTTTAGCTGGTATGACTGCAGTTCATCAATTTTGCTCGATTGGTAATCACGCCTTTGTGACTGGTGGTTCTTTGGTAAGAAAAGATGTACCTCCTTATGTAAAAGCTGCTCGTGAACCACTTTCATATGTTGGAATTAACTCAGTTGGCCTAAGAAGAAGAGGATATACTACTGAAAAAATAAGAGAAATTCAAGGTATTTTTAGATTATTGTATCAAAAAAATTATAATAACACTCAGGCCTCTGCTATAATTGAAGCGGAAATGGAAGCTACTCCAGAAAGAGATGAAATTTTACAATTTATTAAAAACTCACACAGAGGAATAATGAAAGGCTATTTTAAATCAAATTAATTATCTATGGCAAATACTTCAGATATTCGAAATGGACTATGTATAAGGTATAATCATGATATTTTTAAAATCATTGAATTCTTACACGTTAAACCTGGAAAAGGACCAGCGTTTGTTCGTACAAAATTAAAAAGTGTAACTACTGGGAAAGTAATTGATAACACTTTTTCAGCAGGGCATAAAATTGATGATGTAAGAGTAGAAACGCACAAATTTCAATATTTATACCCTGAGGGTGATCAATTTCATTTTATGAATATCGAAGATTATAATCAAATCACAATTAATAAAAATGCTATTGAAAATCCTGATTTACTGAAAGAAGGAGAAGTTGTTACGGTTATAATAAATTCTGAAGATGATATGCCGCTTTCAGTGGAAATGCCAGCTAGTGTTATTTTGGAAGTAACTGCTACTGAACCAGGAATAAAAGGCAATACGGCAACAAACGCAACAAAACCAGCTACTGTTGAAACAGGAGCAACAATAATGGTTCCTCTTTTTATAAATGAAGGAGATAAAATAAAAGTTGAAACTTCAAAGGGGAATTACAAAGAACGAGTAAAAGATTAAGGTTATATGAAGTTTTTTCAGCCACAAACCTTAAAACAAATTGCTTTAATTCTAAATTGCGATTATGTTGGTGATGAAAATTTCCCAGTTTTAGGAATGAATGAAATACATGTTGTTAAATCGGGTGATATTGTATTTGTTGATCATCCGAAATATTATGATAAAGCATTGAAATCTGATGCTACAATAATACTAATTAATAAAATTGTAAAATGTCCTCAGGGTAAAGCATTATTAATTTCTGATAATCCTTTTAATGATTTTAATAAGTTAACTAAATACTTCAAACCTTTTGTTTCTTCTTCAGTCAGCATTAACCCAGATACAATAATTGGTTTAGACACTATAATTCAACCAAACGTTTTCATAGGTCCTAATGTGAAGATTGGTAATAACTGTATTATTCATCCGAATGTGACTATTATTTCTGATACGAATATTGGAAATAATGTTGAAATTGGTTCTGGAACTATAATCGGTGGAGATGCATTTTACTACAAAAAGAAAAAAAATGGATACGATAAATTAATTTCTGGAGGTGGGGTTACTATTGGTGATAATGTTCATATAGGCTCGTCTTGTACAATCGACAGAGGAGTTACTTCAAAGACAACTATTAATTTTGGAACAAAATTAGATAATCAAATTCAGATAGGACATGATACAATTATTGGTAAAAATTGCTTAATAGCATCTCAAACTGGAATTGCTGGTTGCTGTGTTATTGAAGATGATGTTACAATTTGGGGTCAAGTAGGCACAAATAGCGGAATAACTATCGGATCAAATTCAACTATCCTAGGTCAGACAGGTGTTACAAAATCAGTGGTTGGTAATAAAACATATTTTGGAACTCCAATAGAAGAATCGAGATTAAAACTAAAAGAATTAGCAATTTTACGTAAGCTTCCACAAATTGTTGAAAAATTAAAGGAAAAATAAAAAATTATCGTTTTAATTTAAATCCAATAAATTAAATTTGCTAACCAACCAATAAATCAACATAAATGAGTGTATTAGTTAATAAAAATTCGAAAATTATTGTTCAAGGCTTTACAGGAAGCGAAGGAACATTTCATGCTGAACAAATGATAGCTTATGGATCAAATGTTGTTGGCGGTGTTACTCCCGGTAAAGGCGGTCAAAGTCATCTTGGAAAACCTGTTTTTAATACTGTAGAACAAGCTGTAAAAAATGTAGAAGCAAATACTTCTATTATTTTTGTACCTCCGGCATTTGCTGCAGATGCTATTATGGAAGCAGCTGATGCTGGAATTGAAGTTATAATTACCATTACAGAGGGAATTCCTGTTTCTGACATGATTAAAGCCTCAAATTATATCAAGAATAAGAAATGTAGGCTTATTGGTCCTAATTGTCCTGGTGTTATAACTCCTGATGAAGCTAAAGTAGGTATAATGCCTGGTTTTGTATTTAAAAAAGGTAGAGTGGGGGTAGTATCAAAATCTGGCACATTGACATATGAGGCTGCTGACCAAGTTGTAAAGCAGGGATTGGGTATATCTACAGCTATAGGAATTGGAGGCGATCCCATAATTGGCACAACAACTAAAGATGCATTGGAATTATTAATAAACGACAACCAAACGGATTGTGTTGTTATGATTGGAGAAATAGGTGGACAACTCGAAGGAGATGCAGCTAAGTGGTATAAAAATAGCAATAGCACCAAACCTGTAGTAGGTTTTATTGCTGGAGAAACTGCCCCAGCGGGTAGAACAATGGGGCACGCTGGTGCAATTGTTGGTGGTAGCGATGATACTGCTCAAGCAAAAAAAAGAATTATGCGTGAATGTGGTATTCATGTAGTTAATTCACCAGCAGAAATTGGAAAAAAGGTTGCTCAAGTTTTAGCATAGCCAAAAAATTAAAATAGTTAAATTGATAATATATATCTTAATAAATTTTCAACATTCAACACGAAATTATATATAATTAAATAAATTAAAAGATGAAATTATTACAAGGAAAGACAGCAATAATTACTGGTGCAAGTAGAGGTATTGGTAGTGGTATTGCAAGAGTTTTCGCCGAGAACGGTTCAAACGTTGCATTTACTTACAGTTCATCTGTAGATTCTGCAATCAAATTACAAGACGAACTTTTAGAACACGGTGTTAAAGTAAAATCTTATAAAAGTGATGCTTCTGATTTTAATTCATCACAAAAATTAATTACTGATGTCATTAGTGATTTTGGTCAAATTGATATTTTAATAAACAATGCTGGAATAACAAAGGATAATTTGTTAATGCGAATGGGTGAAGAAGATTTCGATAAAGTGATTGAGGTTAATTTGAAATCAGTTTTTAATATGACAAAGGCAGTTCAAAGAACAATGCTAAAACAAAGAAAAGGGTCAATTATCAATATGAGTTCAGTTGTTGGTGTAAAGGGAAATGCTGGACAAACTAATTATGCTGCCTCAAAAGCTGGTATAATAGGTTTTTCTAAATCAGTTGCTCTTGAATTAGGTTCAAGAAATATAAGATGTAATGTTATTGCTCCAGGTTTTATTGAAACTGAAATGACAGCTAAACTTGACCAGTCAACAGTAGACCAATGGCGTGCTGGGATTCCACTTAAACGTGGTGGAACTCCAAATGATATTGCTAATGCTTGTGTCTTTTTGGCTAGTGATATGTCTTCTTATATTACCGGTCAAACAATCCATGTTGATGGTGGCATGTTAACTTAGTTTATTTTAAAAAAAACCACAAAAATTTAATTTGTTTTTAGGCATTTTAATATCACTTTTTTTAGCGCTACTTGTAGCGCTTTTTCAATATAGACCATGGAATAAATCGAATATAATTTTTTGGTTATTAACTTTTTTCAGGACAATATCAATCTCTATTTTAATACTATTGCTTTTTAAGTTAAGTATAGATCAGATAAAAAAACAAAAAGTAAAACCAAGTCTTGTGTTGATAGTTGATAATAGTCAATCAATTGAGCACTTAAATAAAGCTGATCAAGTAAAAAAAATTTATAAGTCAATAATATCTAACAATGAATTACAAAAAAAATTTAAAATCAACTCATTTTCATTTGGAAAAGAAATAAAGCCATTAGATTGTTTAGATTTTAAGTCAAAACAATCTAATATCAACAAGAGTTTAAATTCAATATTTAATATATACAAAAGTGAAGTAGCCCCAATTATTCTGATTTCAGATGGTAATCAAACTTTTGGTGAAAATTACTTAAACAATTATGATATTCCGTTAAATCAATTAATATATCCTATTGTTGTAGGAGATACAATCTCTAATGAAGATTTAAAAATTAGCAAAATAAATACTAATAAATATACCTTTCTTGAAAACGAATTTCCTGTCGAGGTATTTGTTAATTATAATGGAAATAAATTAATAGAAAGTGAATTAGTTATTGAAAATAAAGGTAAAAAGATAATTAATGAAAAAATAATATTATCAGCTAGCAAAAGAGCTAACTCATATACTTTTTATTTAAAAACAAACATAGAAGGATCAAATACATTTGAAATAAAATTAAAACCCATAGAAGGTGAAAAATCAATTCTAAATAATAATAAAAAATTTGCGATCGAAGCATTAAATGAAAAAATTGATGTTGCATTTATCTCCGAACTAACTCACCCAGATTTAGGCACCTATAGTACAATTTTAAGAAACAAAAAAAAATTCAATTTAGATCTTTTAAAACCTAAAGATTTTGTGGAAAATCCTGCAAAATATGAAATGGCCTTAATCTATCAACCAAATAATAATTTTGGAAAAGTTTTTGAATCTTTGACGAAACATGGAATTAATAATTTAATTGTAAGTTCAACAAAAACTGACATAGGGTTTTTAAATAAAGTTCAGGAATTGTTTACTCAAGATTTGATTAATTTAACAGATGAATCTCAGGCTTATTTGAGTAATATTTCAGGAGATATTTCTTTAGAAAATATTGATTTTAAAAATTATCCACCAATTAAAACAAATTTAGGAAGAATAAAATTTTCATCAAGTTATAATTTAATACTAAAAAAATTCATAGATGGAGTTGAGACAGATCAGCCATTGCTTATTTCAAATGATAATAATGGTTTAAGACAAGTTGTGTTTTTTGGAGAAGACATATGGAAATGGAGAATGTATTGCTTTAAAAGGAATTTAAATTTTTCAAAGTTTGATTCATTCTTTTATTCTCTGTTTCAATACTTGAGTACAAAAGAAAGATCTGAACAAATTAAGTCAATACACGAATTAGTTTTTGATGGAACAATACCAATTAATATATATGCGAAATTATATGATAATAATTTCAAGGAAAATTTTTCAAAAAAATTGAAAATTGAAATTTATTCTGAAACAAACAATATATTAGTTTATGATATGAATATAGTTAATGGAATTTATCAAATAAATCTTGATAATCTTTCTCCAGGACTATATACATACAAAATACTATCAACTGATAATTCGATATCAAAAAAAGGTGAATTTGAAATTCTTTCCTCAAACATTGAAACTAGATTTTTTAGTTCTAATCACCAATATCTTAAAGAACTAGCTAAAACATATGAAACTCAATGTTATTCGTTTTACAATTACAATAACTTAATTGATCATTTACTAAGGAATGATCTTTATAATTCCATTAATAAATTAGAGAAAAAATCTTTACCTTTGATTAACTTAAAATATCTTTTAGCCATTTTGTTGCTAAGTCTAACAATTGAATGGTTTTTACGAAAATATAATGGTCTAACATAAAATAATTAAAATGCAAAATTTACCTAAAATTGGTTTACCTATAATATTCGCTATTGCCTTAGCTTTAATCATAATTTCAAAAGCAGCTGTTACAATTGGCCCTGGAGAAGGCGGAGTATTATTCGAACGTTTTGGAGATGGTATTAATACTGAAAAGACTTATGGAGAAGGTTTCCATATTGTTGCTCCATGGAACTCTATGTTAATTTTTAAAGTAAGACAACAATCTATCTCTGATGAAATGAATGTTTTATCAGTTAATGGTTTAGAAGTTCGTGTTAATGGTACAATATGGTATGAGCCAGAATATGAAAACTTAGGAAAGCTTATAAAAACTAAGGGGCAAGATTATGTAATTGAACTTTTAAATCCTGCAGTAAATGCCGCAGCAAGAAGCGTAGTTGGACGTTATACTCCTGAGCAATTGTACTCTAGTAAACGTGATGTTATTGAGCAAGAAATCCTTGACGAAGTGGTAACTCTAATGAATGGTCAATACCTAAATGTAAAACGTGTTTTAGTTGAAGATGTAAAACTACCAGAAACTATAAAAAATGCTATTGAAGGTAAACTTAAGCAAGAACAACAATCCTTAGAATATGAATTTAGATTAGTTACTGCTGATAAAGAGGCACAGAAACAGCGAATTGAAGCTCAAGGTAAAGCTGATGCGAATAGAATTCTAAGTGCTTCTTTAAATGATAAAATATTACAAGATAAAGGAATAGAAGCCACTGTAAAACTTGCTGAATCACCAAATAGTAAAGTTATTGTAATTGGTTCTGGCGATTCAGGAATGCCAATTATTCTTGGAAATCAATAATAAATTCAATTTATAAATTGACTCTTATTGATTGATGTTTGAAAAACGTTTTTATTACTTAGTCAAATTTCAATTTCTTGGATACCGTTATCATGGTTGGCAAAAACAACCAGATGTCAAAACACTTCATTCAGTAATTGATCGTACTTTAAAATATATTCTTGAAGGTAGAAAGTTTAAAACATTATCGGCTGGAAGAACTGACGCAAAAGTTTCTGCTGTAAAGTCTGTATTCGAATTATTTCTTATTGATAAACCTTTGGAAAACTTTGAGTCATTTATCAAAGAATTCAATAATAATTTACCACAGGATATTAGAATATTATCAATTGAACAAATCGATTCAAATTTTAATGTTATTAAAGATTCAAAATTTAAAGAATACCATTATATTTTTTCAGAAGGGGAGAAGTGCCATCCTTTTTGTTCACCCATTTTAACAACAATCCTAGATCATTTAAATATAGAAATGATGATTAAAGGTGCTAATTTGTTTAAAGGTGTTCATAATTTTAAATCATATTGTTACAAACCTTCTAATACGGGCGTATATACTAGAGAGATAAAAGAATGTGAATTAATTGAAAATAATATATATAAAGCAAATTTTTTTCCAAAAAGAAGTTATTTGCTTAAAGTTGTAGGAAAGGGATTTGGTAGACATCAAATTCGATTGATGATGGGTGCATTAATTCAGTTGGGGAAGTCAGAAATTAGTCTAAACTATATAAAAGACAGTTTGAAAATCGAATCAGATATTAAAATTGACTACATCGCACCAGCAAATGGTCTTATTTTAAACAACATCGAGTTTAATTAATTGGTCAATTAATCTGTCATTTAACATTGAAAAAATTCTTTTATTGATTTTTGAATAATTAGCTTTGTAGAAAGTAAGATTATTATTTGAAAACATTCCAATAATACTACCAAGTAGAATCTGTTTTAACTTGTTATTATATTTTAGGTTATTAATAATTAATTTGATTTTTTGCTCGTTGTTAATTAAATCAAACTTAGTTTTTGTCTTTTCAAATTCAAAAATGAATAGTTCTACTAATAAATCATTTTGAAATTTTAATATTGGTCTAAGAACAATATTTTGAAACTTCTCGATATCATTCTTGTAACTGATGTTTTTATTACTGTTGACTTTAGGTCTTAAAAGAACAATATTTTTATCCCTTAAACTTGTTTTCATGTATTTCTAGATCAAATGATGGTGCAGAGGCTATTAAGTGATCAAAAATATCAGCGATTATGTATTCAAAATTTTGCCACCTCTTGTCATTAGAAAACGCATAAATTTGGATTGGTAATCCGTTTTCATCTGGCTCAAGTTGTCTAGCCATTATCATTAAATCCTTGTTTATAGCTGAATGATTCTCAACAAAGCACTCAATATACTTTCTAAAAACTCCAATATTTGTAAGATTTCTTCCGTTTATTAATAAAGATTTATCAGCAAAAGAAGTTTTATTATAGTCTATAATTTCCTCAGATTTATTCTCAATATATTTTTTAATTAAATCAATTTTTGACATCTTTTGTATATCAGAATCATTTAAGTGTCGAATACTTGAAATTCTTATATTTAGAGATCGTTTAATCCGTCGACCTTTTGATTCGGTCATTCCTCTCCAATTTTTAAAAGAGTCTGAAATGAGTGCATAAGTTGGTATAGTGGTTATTGTATGATCGAAATTTCTAACTTTAACAGTAGCTAAATTTATTTCTATTACGTCTCCGTCCGCACCATATTTTTCAAATGTAATCCAATCTCCAATTCGAACCATATCATTTACTGATACTTGAATACTAGCTACAAATCCAAGTATTGTATCTTTAAATACCAATATTATGACAGCAGAAACTGTTCCAATACCTGCCATAAATTCCCAAAAAGAAATACCTGTAACAATTGCTAGTATACCAAAAATACCAGTTAACCAAACAAATATCATTAAAACTTGGATATAACTGTCTATGGGTTTATCCCTAAGTCTTTCGATAGATTTAAAGAATATTTTTATTGACTTAAAAACACTTCTAATTGCCCATACGATTGAAACTACAACGGAAACTAATATTAATTTCTCAAGAAATAATTTTAGATCTAAGTGTTCATAGAAAATATTGGGAATGATATTATAAATTAAAACCACAGGAACAATATGAGCAATATTTCGAGGGACCTTATGATTAATCATAATATCATCAAAATTGGTTTTTGTTTTATCAGCAATTTTTGAAAAAATGGATCTAATAATTTTTCTAATCACAAAATCTATTAGAAAAATAATAGAAAGAGAAATAGCAACTAAAACTAAAATAGATGACCAATCAGCAATTGAATCTTTAATGCCTGCATTTAGTAATATATCTTTTAGTTTATTTAGGAAAAAATCCATTTTTATCTAATTATTTTATTGTTTTTTAGTTTATAATCAACTACAAATGTACCAAAAGGTATAATAGAAGCAATAAGAACGAGAATAAAATTATTTTTAACCCATTTATTGTTTTTTTTCATTATTACTGAAACTAGTAAATACATTATAAACAATATTCCATGTGGCATTCCTAAATATTTAACCATTGAAGGTGAATTAAATATGTATTTAACAGGAACTGCAATCAATATTAGTATTAAATAAGATAATCCTTCCAAAAATCCGATTATTCTAAATAGGGCAGTTATTATTGAAACCATATTACAAATATATCATAATATTTATTTAACCATAAATTCTATTTTACATAATATAAATTATAGTTCAAATTGTATTTACTGTTGTGTGTAGTTAAATTAAATGAAATCAAACTAAAAACTGAAACAATTCTGGCTTATTGTTTAGATAATCACCAAAAAAATTGTGATCTTTTAACTTTGAAATTAACGGCTGAAGATCTTCTTGAGTTTTTAGTTGAACACCTACGACAGCTACATCATTTTCACGATTTACTTTTTTAGTATACTCAAAATGTGTAATGTCGTCTTGCGGACCGAGCATATCGACGACAAATTCTCGTAATGCTCCTGGTCGCTGCGGAAATTTTATAATAAAATAGTGTTTCAAATTTGCATATAACAATGCGCGCTCCTTTATTTCTGCTGTACGCGTGATGTCATTATTACTACCACTAACCAAACAAACCACTGTTTTTCCTTTAATTTCATCTTTGAACTCATCCAATGCTGCTATACTCATTACCCCTGCCGGTTCAGCAACAATAGCATCTTTATTGTACATGTCCAAGATGGTTTGGCATATTTTACCTTCATGAACGGTGGTCATCACATCTAGATTTTTTTGACAAATACTGAATGTTAAATCTCCAACACGTTGAACGGATGCACCATCGACAAATTTTTCAATTTCGTCTAATTGCACGACTTCACCTTTATTTATGGATTTTGACATAGATGGTGCTCCAGCGGGCTCTACTCCAATGATTTTTGTATTTGGTGATAATGCTTTCACTATAGATGACAAACCAGAAGCTAAACCACCACCACCAACAGGTATGAAAATATAATCTATTGGAGATTCTGCTTGCTTAATGATTTCTAAACCCACAGTTCCCTGTCCTTCAATAACTTTAGGATCATTAAATGGATGGACCAATGGTTTTCTAAATTGTTCACTTTCTTTTATGGCCAAGTGG
>Ga0213865_10002114_pt1 | contig 12638 bp, 9 predicted proteins | sample PICome_6_FD_160100 | JGI IMG/M metagenome (GOLD analysis project Ga0213865, IMG submission 160100) | Coastal seawater microbial communities near Pivers Island, North Carolina, United States - PICO282 | ecosystem: Environmental > Aquatic > Marine > Coastal | place: USA: North Carolina | collected...
TGTAAAGTGCGCGGCGACATAAGCCGCGCGGACCGGGATCACCCCAAAGAGCGGCCTCCAATCAAGAAAAACGAAGAATAAGGAAGTTCTTATGAGTCAATACGGACCTGCTGCTTTAGTTGGTGTGCTTATCGGGGGCGCTATTTTGCTCGACGATTACATCGGCCCCGAACCACGTCAGCAGACGATGATGAAGATGCACACCATCGATGCCTCCGCACCCGGACATAAAGGCATCTGGATCGAAAAAGGTGGTGACGAAATCATGGAGCTTCATGAAGAAGTTAGCATGGTAGTCATCAAGGAAGACGGCGAAGTGAACGGCGATGAAGATATGATGGTCGTTCAGGTTGAAGTCGATGGTGCGGAGACCGCGATGCTCGCAGAGACGGTGAAAGCAATCGTCGAAAAAGCCAAAGCGGAAGGTACCAAACCGGACCCAGAAGAATTAAAAGCGGCCGTAATGGCTTTGGTTGATGGCGAAAACGGTGCGGTGACCGTCGACGTCGATATCGCTATCGAGGAAATGCCCTAGGCAAACGCGCGAAGTCCAACCGCTTGGCGAACCTTCGTCAGCAGGGCTGCGCTTTTCTCTCGAGCTTTGGTGGCACCCGCGAGTAAGACGGCCTCGATCTCTTGTGGGTTCGCCATTAATCGCTCGTATTCCTCCCGGGCCGGGGCTATTTCATCGTTAACCCGCTCGAACAACTGTTTCTTAGCCTCACCCCAGGCAATGCCGTCGAGAAATGCCTGATGCATCGACGCTCGCTCTGAATCTGACGCAAAAGCACACCAGATCTGAAACACCGCCGACGTATCTGGGTCTTTGGGTTCACCGGGCTCTAGTAGATTTGTCTTGATCTTATTGATCGATTTCTGCAACTGCTTGGGGGTTCCAAACAAGGGAATGGTGTTGCCGTAACTCTTGCTCATCTTTCGACCATCAAGCCCCTGCAACACCGCCACATCGTCGTCGACGACCGCCTGCGGCAAAGTAAACACCTCGCCGTAATGATGGTTGAATCGCTGGGCGATATCACGTGCCATTTCAACGTGCTGAATCTGGTCGCGCCCTACGGGAACATCGTGGGCGTTAAACATCAAAATATCCGCTGCCATCAGGACCGGGTAGGAAAAAAGCCCCATGGTGACTGCAAAATCCGGATCTTCCCCTGCTTCCTCGTTAGCTTGCACCGCAGCTTTGTAGGCATGCGCCCGATTCATAAGGCCTTTGGCAGCATTGCAGCAGAGAATCCAAGACAATTCGGTAATCTCAGGAATATCTGACTGTCTGTAGAAGTGGGTGATATCTGGATCTAGCCCAAACGCCAACCAAGTTGCGGCTATCTCTCGGCTCGATTGTGCGACCAGATCGGGGTCTGATGCCTTGATCAACGCATGGTAGTCAGCGAGAAACAGATAGGAATCGACATCATCTAGCTTCGAGGCGGCAATAGCGGGACGGATAGCCCCTACATAGTTGCCCAGGTGTGGCGTGCCAGTCGTGGTAATCCCGGTGAGTACTCGTTTAGCTTGCATCCCTTCCCCCGGGTCAGACAACGCGATTATAAAAACCAGCGAGCAAAGCCACCAGAGCGCTCACATCCTTGGCTGCCGCCAATTCGCGAATCGAGTGCATGGCCAGCGTGGGCACACCGATATCGGTGGTATCAATACCTGTCTCGGTGGCGGTAATCGGACCGATCGTGCTACCGCAGGCCAAATCAGCGCGCATCACAAACGCCTGAGACTCGACGCCTACCCGCTCAGCGAGAAGTTTGACTCGGCCGGAACCTTCACCGGTGGTCGCATAGCGCTGATTGCGATTAATCTTGATCACGGGACCGCCACCTAAAAGCGGTGCGTGATGATCATCATGCCGTGCGGTGTAGTTGGGGTGGATGGCGTGGGCATTATCGACTGACATCATCCAGCTGTTACGACGCAGCGCGCGGTTACTGGTGTCATCGCTAGCCAAGGCATCAAGAAGCTCGTTCAGCATCGGGCCTTGGGCGCCAACCGCCGATGCACTACCCACCTCCTCGTGATCATTGGCGACGAGAATATTCCACTCGCCGTTATCGGCGCTGGCCAACAGCGCTTCCATACCTGCAAAACAGCTCAATAGGTTATCGAGCCTCGCCGAACTCACGAAATCTGATCGCAAGCCCGTTACCGCGGGCATCTGGCTGTCATAGAAAGAGAGCTCCCAATCGAGAATCTTGTCGATTGCTAAATCAGGATGTTCTATGGCGATTTGCTCGGATAGTAGTGCAGACAGATCAAAGGCATCGTCGCCATCGGCCAGAGACAGCACAGGCGGGAGGTCGGTCTGTGGATTAATACCGCGAGATTTATTGGCTTCCCGATCCAGGTGAATCGCGAGCGATGGGATCACCGCTATTGCTCGACGAAAATCGATTAAGCAGGAGTCAACGCTGCCATTGTTAGAGAGATAGGTAACGCGCCCAGCCAGCGATAAATCACGGTCGAACCAGGGGTTGAGTAAGACCCCCCCATAAACGTCGACACTCAATTGGTGACAGCCACCCTTGAGCAAATGCGGGTTCGGCTTAACCGCCAGATTTGGGCTGTCGGTGTGGGCACCGACCAAGCGAATGCCAGCGTCTGCTGAATCCTTACCAGCGGTAAAGGCAATCACGGTGCTGCCGTTCTTAATCCAGTAGTGCTTGCTGCCCGCCGCTGGCGAGTCGGCACTGGCTTCGTCCCATGGTGTAAAACCCGCTGACGACAAGCGCTTTACGATGGCTGACACCGCATGAAATGGCGTTGTCGCCTCAGACAGGAATTCGATTAGAGATGATTTAACTTCAGACATGATTGAGCTCACACAAAAAACAATAACAGCACTGCACCCAGTGCTAAACGATAGGCAACAAACGGCAGCATACCGACGCGCTCAACGACGCGAACAAAAAATGCGATCGTCAAATAAGCGGCTACACCCGCTGTGAGGGTCGATACTGCCATGACCAACCCCATGCCGCCGTGCATCAGCTCGTCTGACTGCTTGACTAGCATGAGGACTAAAGCACCTAGTATGACAGGGATCGAGAGTAGAAATGAAAACCTGGCTGCCGAATTCAGCGGATACCCCAGCATTAAACCGGCAGTGATGGTAATTCCGGAACGTGATGTGCCCGGAATCAAAGCCAGAACCTGAGCCACACCAATGACCAACCCATCGCGAATCGACTGCATTGGCTGCGCATCGGTATCACCGAGCCCGCGTTTTGAATAGGCGAGCCATAAGAGCAACGCGAATAGCAGTGTCGTAGTCGCAATCACCGACGTACTTCGAAGGTGAGCATCGATGAAATCCGACAGTAATAGCCCTACAACAACGGCCGGGAGTGTTGCTAACACCAAGATCAACACCTCGCGACGCTCAGCAGATGACGCCGAGTCAGCGGTAAATACCGCACGGCTCATACGCCAGAGGTCAGTTCGATAGTAGAGCACCACCGCCATCAGCGTGCCTGCATGAACGGCCACGTCGAATGACAAACCCTGATCACGCCAGCCGAGGATCTGTGCGGGCAAAATAAGATGCGCCGAGCTCGAAATTGGCAAAAACTCAGTGAGCCCCTGGATAAGCGCAAGACACAGTGCCTGAAATAACTCCATCAGCGCCGTGCTCCCTGCTCGCTGAGTTTCTTCCAGCCAATGTCTTGCTGCACGTAACGAGGCTCCAACTCAGCTGCCGACAGCAAATTAATGTCATTCGCTTCCATTCGACACAATTGCGCTACCGCTTCAACATTCGGCCGCAGATCGGGGAATATCCCGGCAAAAGCACCACGATCCTGCTCGCTCATAGCTAGCACCCCATCGCCCACTGCACAGGCCTCAGCAAGCGGCACTGGAGAATCCGCAACAAAGTCCTCTATCACCCTGATCGCGGGCTCACTGATGCAGTGCAAATCGTCACCACGCCATTGGAACCACGCGCCGTAAACCTGCCCGATCTGAGCATCGATAAGACTGAGCACGTAGTTTGATTCGTTTCGAGCGGCATCGGAGAGCGCCTGTGCTCTGAGCGAACAAAATGGCCAAATCGGTAAATCAAGGGACCAAGCGAGCCCCTGCGCAACACCCACCGCAACACGGAGCCCGGTGAACGACCCGGGACCGACGCCGCATGCGATCACATCGACGCCATCCTTCAGCGCACTATCACCCAGCACCTCATCAACCATTGCCAAAATATGCTGGTTATGGGCACGGGGTAGCGACTCGGAAACCGAGCGGCTGACGTCGTTATCAACGAAGGCAACGGAGCAGTAGTCGGTGGATGTATCAAGCGCTAAAACGGCGTTCATCAGGGTAGACACAGGTGTTTTTGACTATGATCGCACAGTCACTGCCGATACGCAGTCCTACGTTGATTTTTTAGGCAATTATGCGCCGCTGATGTGTAGTGATACGTAGATGAGATGAGCAGCAAAGACGCCCAATGTCAGTCGTTTTCTCATGACCAGATACCAGCGCTCTTGCGAAGAGGTGCGCAACTCGAACCAGAGCAGCGCTAGGTAACCAAGCGCTAATAAAACCGACGCGAGCATTGCCTGCGCGGTCAACAACGCGGTAACCGCAAATAGTACGAGACCATTGCTAATCAGTAGTGTCGGCACGCTCAGTGCTTCGTCAGATCGTTGTGCTTGTCCCCACAGCGCTCCAGCTAAAAAGCAAAAAATTGCGAGGGAGTAGATAACAAAGCCCTGAACCGATACCGATCGTGGCCAATCTTCTAGCCAGTAAAAGCCGGCACAAAAACCGAGAAAGGGGATCAGGCCGAGATAGCCCAACCATTGACTGGTAACTACTCGGGACACGAGACCTCAACATCGGGATAGCGGATGATGGTGAGCAGTATCTCGCCTACAGGCACTCCAAACTTTCGCATCACCGATTCGTTGATGAGCACGTTGTCATCGACAAGATACATTCGGTCGTCGACGCTAACGTCGATCGAGCCATCTTCGAGAGCGATGGTCAAAACATAATCCAAAAACATGGCATTACCAGCGACGGTTGCAGTGCCCACGCCGCGGACATCACCGGCCGTAGCTGAATACGTAGAGCCATCACCATTTTTACTCAAGGACCACACTCGGGTCTGCGGCTCGCCATCATCGAACAAAAAGGACTCATCCAGAGTACCGACACCATCTTTCCAGCAGGCGTCGATATCGGCTACAAATGATCGTGACGCATAGCCTTGGTAGTTCTTCACTACACCATAGGCTTTGAGTGAGCCCGCGAAAAACGTCTCCGGCAGGAACACGGGCTGCCGCTCGGCATAGTCACCAACGTCTACCGATGAGCAACTAGCGAGAAGAAGACAGACAAATAACAGTAATCCGCGCATAGAAAAATCCTAAAAAAAAACCCCGACCAGAGTGGCCGGGGAATCAAAAACCATCTGGGGGAAGATGGCTTGGAAACGCATCATGTAGTGGTGTTACGCCCTCTCACCCCCAACGGATCACACAGTGTTGTCCGCCAAAACCCGGACAAAAAAAGGCGACCCGGAGGCCGCCTTAGAGGTATTAAATCTAGAGCTTAGAGCGAGCCGGGAATGGTCCAGCCAGCCCACCAGGGGTTCGACCCATCAGGATTGACTGCACCGATGAAGTCCGTCGCATCCAGATAAGACGTGTTTGCCGTCGACTCAGAGTAAGCTGCGTTCACCTCAGTCCAGTTAATGGCCGCATCGAGCACTGCCTCAGCTGCTTGAGATGCCAGGATCGCATCGAGAGCTGGGTCTGCCACGACTACTGTCGCGTTGCCTACTGCATCGGCACCTGCATCACTATCGGCTGATACTAATGAGCCACCCGAACCGTCATTTGCGCAGTCCTGGATCCAGTTGTTGAAGACCAGGGCTGTATTCACCAAGGTCTCCGAGCCCTGTCGGATCCGAGCACAGGAATCGAAGGTGTTCAGCGAGTCATCGGCGACGGTAACCACTACGTTGTGAAAAAACCCACCCGATAGTTTCTTGAACTGCATGATGTAAGGATCATCCGCGGCCTTCTTAGCAGCAACGATGGTAACGTTAGCTACCGTAGGCTTTGACAAAGGCTCATCGGCGCCCTGAGTATCCATCTCAAAAGCCTCTCCACTACCCTCGCTAGACTGCTTGACGATCACGTACTGGAGGTTACCGCGATAACCCTCATCCCAATCGACTGAGTCGTCGCGCGCGGCAGTCACCACGGCGTACTTAACATTGACGTCACCGCCGTAGAATTCGATACCGTCATCGGCGTTGTCGTGGACTTGGATGAACGACATTTCGGTACCAGACCCGACACCATTCAAAGACAAGCCATTGATTTCGTCACCCTCCGAGTTGATGAGATATCCACCCTCGGTGATACGCACATATCGCAAGGTGCCGCTGTTATCATCGCGCGTGTCGCCATTGACCTGGCCGAAACGTCCCGCGCCCCCCTCTGCCTGAATATTGCAAAGATTCTCGGTACAGGTGTTATGGCGCCCGAATCCACTAATGATCAAACCACCCCATTCGCCCGCACCAACATCATCTTCATCTTCAGAACTAAAGGTAATCGGAGCCGTCGGTGTTCCCACCGCCATAATTTTAGAGCCTCGGTTTATCTGTAGGACTGCCGCAGTCAGGAACGTGCCATCAGCTGCGGCTAGGCCTTTTACGTCAACACCGGCTTCGATTGTTAGCGTTGGTGTTGTAAGAGCAGCACCGCCCTGCGTGAAGCCAGAGGCGTCGAGGATCTCTGCACCATTACCAAACTGAACACGCCCTTTGATCGTGTAGGTATTACCCGCAATGAGGGTCATATCCTCGTTGTAAACACCTTCCAACTCACAAACATTGGCAGCGGTTTCAGTGGTGCCTTCAGGACAGGCAATCTCAACCGCCTCGGGAGTACCCACAGAACCCGTAATGGTCCAGCCATCCCACCAGGCAGTGGTGGCATCAGGATCTACCGCCCCGATATAGTCGGTCTGATCGAGGTAAGCAGCATTGGCCACTGATTCTGGGTAAGCCGCGTTGACCGCATCCCAGTCAATCGCGGAGTCGAGCTTAGCCGCGGCAGCTGTAGACGCGCCCAACGAGTTTAGGTTTGCAAATACTGCATTAACGTTCGCTGTTGCGCCCGTCATATCAACCGTTGCCAGGACACCTTGATCACCCTGCGCATTAGCGCAGTCCTGAATCCAATTATTGAATACCAGTGATGTACCGAGATTATTTTCCGATCCTCCGCGAATGCGCGCGCAGGTATCGAAGGTATTCGGAGAGTCTGCCGACACCGTCGCGACTACATTGTGAAAGAAACCACCTGACAGGGCCTTAAACTGCATGATGTAGGAGTCGTCATTGGCTTTCTTGTCAGCAATGATGGTGACGTTAGACACGGTAGGCTTCGACAATGGCTCGTCTGCACCCTGGGTATCCATCTCAAACGCCTCACCACTACCCTGCGGCGATTGCTTAACCATGACGTACTGCAAATTACCCTGATAACCCTCGTCCCAGTCAACTGAGTCATCGCGAGCAGCCGTTACCACAACATACTTGGCGTTAACATTGCCGCCATAAAATTCAATGCCGTCGTCGGAGTTGTCGTGGACCTGGATGTACTCCATCGAGGTACCGTTACCAACACCATTGAGTGATAGGCCATTGATCTCATCACCCTCTGAGTTGATGAGATAGCCACCTTCGGTAATGACCACGTACTTCAGCATGCCACTATTGTCATCAGGCGTACTGCCTTCCACCTGACCGAACTTACCGGCGCCGCCTTCGGCCGTGATATTACAAAGGTCGTCAGAGCAAGTATTGTGAGGACCAAATCCGCTGATGATCACACCACCCCACTCGCCGGGGCCGACCATATCCTCATCTTCTGAACTGAAGACAATCGGCGCATCTGCCGTGCCAACCGCCATAATTTTCGCGCCGCGATTTATCTGCAAAACAGCAGCGGTCTGGAAAGTACCGTCTGACGCGGCGAGGCCTTTGACGTGCACACCGGGCTCAATTGTGAGGGTTGGGGTTGCCAATGCGTCTCCGTTGGCTAACTCAGTCGAGCTAGCAAGGTCGGCAGATCCGTTACCTACTTGAACGCGACCGTTGAGCGTGTAGGTATTGCCCGCCACTAGGGTAAGGTCAGTATTAATCGAACCTGATAACTCACAGGTGTCGGTGGCCGTTTCAGTAGTACCGTCGGGACAAGGCACAGAATCGACAACATCGTCATCATTGTCATCTGGCGCTGGCGCCGGCGTGGTCGTTGTCGTGTTGTTACTGTTGGTCTGACTATTGTCGGTTGTCGGCGCATCGATCACGATAGTAGCTTGATCTCCCTCGCTACAACCCGCTAGACCCAACATAGCCCCAGATGCAATTAGTGCCATCACAAGCTGTTTGTTCATTACTAAACACTCCCTAATGGTTAAATTGGCCGAAAACGGCTCCGTCACTACTCAGTTACCACTCCCAGTCAACACTGACTGAAAATCCACTGCCCCGCTCGTACCGCTGGAAAAGATTGCCTCCCTGCGTGTACTCAAACTTTGAATTCAAAAGGTTGTCGATCTTTGCTCGCATAACGGCTTTTTCAGAAATGTCCCAGCGATAAACCAGCTGCACATCCAGACGTGGCTCCAGAATCACATCGGCCGCACCCTGGATACCGCCATCAGCGACCGTTTTACCGTTCTGGTTAAAAAGCAGCGTTACTTGCTGCCCCGAGGCAAAATTGTCGTAGCCCAAAATAAGATTCGCGGTGTATTCAGGCTGTCCCTGCATCGCGCGCGTGACCCCATTGGCCACGGTTACCTCTGACTCGATAGAGGCAGCATTGAGGTCAACAAAGAATTCGGAATCAGGACTGTCAAAGAGCTGCAAGGTGAGTCGCCCCTCCAACTCTATCCCTGTCAGCTCAGCTAAATCTGAGTTTTGGAATGTGCGCGCGTTGGCGGCGGTTCCTGACGCGGGTATCACCACCCGCTCGATAGCATTTTCAATTTCCTTGTAAAAAACCGCGACCGAAAAGCTATCCTCGCCATCTTCGTCGTAGTACCACTCCCAACGCAGATCACCGTTGGTGATATCGGAGGTCTCCAGAAAAGGATTGCCGTATATCTGTGCACCAAACTCGAGGTCTTGATAATAGGCATTGGCCGTCTCTTTAAAGTCGGGGCGAGCTACCGTTTTACTGATTGCGAAACGCAACTGTTGCGTGTCTGTAAATGACCAGTTGACGCCTAAATGCGGAAGTACTTTTGACTCATCGACAACGGCATCGAGCGCCTGCCCGTTGAAGCTACTGAAAGTCTCTGTGGTCTGGTCATAGCTCTCAAGGCGAGCGCCGAGAATGAATTGCCAGGACAAGCCAACTGTGTGGTCATACAGCGCGTAGGCGCTGTTGTACGTCAGATCTGCCTCGTAGTTATCGGAAGGCAAGGTGGATTCGGTGAAGGTAAGGCCAGTGGTTACCGAATTAGATACGCCACCGATCGCAGGAGAGGTAACGCCATCCACAGTAACAGGATCACAGGTCCTGACATTTGAGTTCTCACCGGTGCCGCAGGCATAGACTACGTCCGACACCGACGCAGAGTCGGCCAAGAGCACATCGCCATCGAGGACTGTCGAGAATCCGTAAATGGCCGCCTCGGTCAGACGATCACGCTTAATTCCGCTGCCCCCTAACTTAAGAACGCCAAAAGAATCACCGGAGTCGTAGACATCCCAGGATAGATCGAAGGAGATTTCGTAGTTGTTGTCGGTCAGCGTATTAAAACGGCGATTACTGCCCCCGTAGTTGTAAAAGAAACCATTGAATAGGTCCGCTTGCTGTGAATTTGGTGTGCCAAAATCAAACTGCGTGGTCAGCAGCTCGGTTGGGGTCTGCGATTGACTAGCAATAAAGCTAGATTCGCGTCGATCGGGTACATCTCTTTTGGCCTGGCTTGCCGTCATCTGCCATTCGAGAAATAGCGATCCTGAATCGTTCAGGAAATGTGAGCCAAGAATCTGCGTCGAGACGTACTGGCGCTCCTCCCATTGGATACTCGAGCCCACGACTGAGCGGCCTTCATCACCTTCGACGCCGACAAAGCGCTCGACGAACGACTCGGTGTCTCTGGAGATCAGATTATTCCACTCAAAAGTGCTATCACCGATCGCAACACCCACCGACGCCAAGGCGCTTGCTTCTATGTTGTTAGTTGCAGTCTGGAAAATAAAATCATCGGCAATAATGGCAGTACCGCCACCATAGGTTCTGCGCTGCCCGTTGTCCCGTTGACTCCAACTATTGCCGTAGTTCCCGGCGATGAAATAACCGACCTCTGCCTCGCCAAGGTAGGTAACGTCTCCAAAGCTTATCCCCAATCCGACTTCGGGTTTGGCGCTAGTGGTTGACGGATCCCATCCATCCATCATCAGCAAGCCAGCAGCACGCCTCAACTCTCCAGCAACTACCGAATCAAGCTCATAGATATTCCCGTCGGAGGCCACATAGCTTCCGCCTTTTAAGATGTCAGCGATGGTAGATATCGCTATGTGCTCTTCTCGAGTGCCATCATCCCAGCCAATAGCATCGAAGCCGCCGCTAATAGGATCAGTTGCAACACTCGACCCGGTGAGTCCACTGACTACACCCATGGAGAGCGAAAGCTCGGAAAAGGCTTCATCGGGAAATGTTTTGGTATTGATCACCAGATTGCCGCCTGTTGACTCACCAGGCATCGAGGCCAGAAACGTCTTTTTTACGTCGAGCTGATTGACGAATCCGGAAGGGAATAGGTCGAGCGGGACTGTCCGCTTGGACGGATTGGTCGATGGCATGGAAGACCCATTAAGAGTCGCTGTGACATAACGATTCCCGAGTCCGCGGATCACAACGTATTTGCCGCCCTGAACCGACACACCGGGTACTCTTATGATTGATGCGGCGACGTCGGTGTCACCAAATCGGGCCAGCTCCTCGACACCTAGTGTGTCGACAATGTTGCCGGTATCCCGCTCGCTCACCTCGAAGGCGTTGGGATCGAAAGAGCCCATTACAACGACCTCCTCGATTTGCGGCATGGCTACGGAAAACTCCATAGCGTCACTCGGTAGACGAATAGTTGCTGCTCGCTTAACGCCGGCAAAGACTCGAACATCGATCCGCTGACCATCTACTCTCGCCGAGTAAACCCCGCGCGGAGCCACTACAGAAACAATTCCTTGATCATCGGTGCTATAAACCCCACCACCGGCAGACATGGCCACCACCGACCCAACAACGGGCTCGCCGTCTCTTCTGACGCTAATGTCGAGCGTACCCTCTGCCTTTCCACGTCTTTCGGCCGCCGCTTCACGTTGTGAGTACACCTCGACAAAGCCCACAGCGGGATCGCTCAAATCGACAGCCACATCGACAAGCTGTCCTGCACTGCGACTAAATCGAACCGAACGCTCAAGCTTTCCGAGTCCGATGCGGAGAACTATACCGCCTTCTGAAAGGTCGGCTCGCGCGGATCCATCTGTTTGCGTCGTTCCCACCTCTTCATCTGCAATGAAAACTGAAGCACCAGCGACAGGCTTGCCCTGGTCAAATACGTATACGAGCAGCTCGTCAGCAGCAAGCGCATCCGATGTCAAAGATAGGGATATCAGGGATAGTGCAGATACATAGCAGCGGCGCAAAAGATGCATAGCGTCCTCATTGTGATCGGACCTGTTAAGGTCAACGAGGCGCAAGATAGTGACGTTGAGTGACAGCAAAACGTCCAAAATATTGCAAATTTATTACCCACCGATAACCAGCCGAGGTTACTTGATTAAACCGTTGAATTAACAAAAAAATTGAATTTCAGGCGACGCTGGGCTGTGATGAAAATTCCAAAAAAAAGTTGTCGCACCGCATCATCGATACCAGGGAGTTAAGCCACTGAACCAGGCCAAGAAAACTAACCCGACTCCATACCAGCAGGGGCATCCCACTACATATCATGAGGCCAAAAGACCGAGGGGAAGAAGCTAAGCGTCAATCCGCGATATGCGACTCGCTTCTGGCATCGATTACCGGTGGTTTTGTCAGACCAACGCTCCACGCGCCAATCGAATTTGATTGACTGACCCATGTCGGGGTAGCCCAGTAACTTCGACTCTCATTTGGATTCCTGCCATCGGAGCGATAACCTTACGTCTTCAATAACACTAAGCGATAACCTTACTTCTCCAATAACACTAAGCGCCCGCGAGTTTCGACAGCGTAAGGCGCAAGAGGCAACCCATGGCATACGAAACCATTCTGTATGACGTTAACGACAACGTTCTCACGATCACCCTAAACCGGCCCGAAAAGCTCAACGCCTTCAATACCAAGATGATGCGAGAGATGATCGATGCATTCGATCAGGCCGATGCCGACGATGAGGTCAAAGCGATTATCGTCACCGGTAGCGGTCGTGCGTTTTGTGCGGGTGCCGACCTATCTCGAGGTGGGGAGACCTTTGATCACGAGGCTGCTGGCACAGGCATGCAGCGCGACGGTGGTGGTCTGCTGACGTTGCGGATCTTTGAGTGCATGAAGCCCGTGATCTCGGCATGTAATGGGCCGGCG
>Ga0213865_10002115_pt1 | contig 12635 bp, 6 predicted proteins | sample PICome_6_FD_160100 | JGI IMG/M metagenome (GOLD analysis project Ga0213865, IMG submission 160100) | Coastal seawater microbial communities near Pivers Island, North Carolina, United States - PICO282 | ecosystem: Environmental > Aquatic > Marine > Coastal | place: USA: North Carolina | collected...
AATACCTGGAGAAACGGAAGTGCTAATAATGCATTTGGGCAGTTTTACAATGCTGGAAGTTCATCTAGTCTAAATGGCTCAAATATCTTCAGCATGTATCGAATTACAGATGATTACTGTACAAGGGATAATTCATCAAATGAGTATAATCTGCCCGGTTATGAGGATCAGTTTTGCATATATGATGCTAGCTCAACAAGACAAGAAAATAGATTTTCATTTATTACTGGTAGAGACAAGCGTTCTGAACTAGATAGGCATAATTTATTTGTATATATTAACACTGAACTTTCTAATGGAGTTAATGCTTATACTGAAATAGGATATTATCAATCGAAAGCACATCGAGGAGTTGGACAAGGAACATTTAATAATACCGGCTCATCAAATAGAGGCGGAGGCGGTGTTCAATCAACATTTATCCCAGCTTCAAATTATTGGCTGCAACAGCTTGTTCGCCTAGATGGCTCATCATTTTTAGATCGTGAAAACTCAAATGGTTTATGGTGGAGGTATGGAAGATTCCAATTACCAAGAGACTATTCATCAGAAAGAGTTACTAGAAGAGTTGTACAAGGTTTTTCTGGTCAGACAGGAGATTGGGATTGGGATACTGCAGTTGTTTGGTCTCAAGCCGAATCTATGATGATTAATGGTGGAAGGAAAGATATGACAGCATTGGATGCTGCTCTTGCTGACTCTACACCTAATGCCTTTAATCCTTTTTGTAATTGGGGAGCCAATTGTAATGAAGAGCAGTTCACTATAGATATTTTCAGAAAAAATATCAGCAACCTTTATATGTTAGATTTTAAAATGTCTAATTCTGAAATTTTTACATATGATTCAAGACCTGTTGGATTTTTAATTGGAGCTGAGATCAGAAAAGAAAGCATAAAAGATTTAAGAGATCCAAACATCAATGGAACAATACCTTATGTAGAAAATTATGGAGTATACGAGGGTAGAACATACCCTTACACCTCAAATATCATTGGTTCAAGTCCTTCACCAGACACCAGTGGTTCAAGAAGAACTACTTCTCTTTTCGCTGAAATGCAAATACCTTTAGCAGATACAATTAATTCACAGCTGGCAATAAGAGCAGAGAATGCAGATGATTTTGGAGATTCCGTTGTTGGTAAATTTGCAATAGGCTGGGATGTGAATGATCTTATCAAAACAAGAGCTTCAACTTCAACGGCTTTTAGAGCTCCAAATCTTGTTACAGTTAATGAGGGCATGATTGCAAGAGTTAACTCAAGAAACGACTCACTTATATCTTACGCTACTGGAACAAATTTTCCCGATTATAGTATGCAAAGAATTGCTATGGGTAATGATGATTTACAAGCTGAAGAATCTTTAACAAGTTCTGTTGGTTTAGTATTAACACCAGTTGAAAATTTAGTAGTTACTTATGATATTTGGAAAGTTGAAATTGAAAACACTGTTGGGCTATTTGGTGAGGAAAATCATGTACTTCTTGATACACTTATACGAGCCCAAGGTGGTGTTAATGAATGTATTGGCAATCCTCGTGTTGTAAGGTCTGCATATGTCGGACATTTAGATTCAGATACTGGTGAAGCTTTACCATGGGATGAATCATTATGCCCGGCTGGACAAGTCACAAGAATTGATGATGTGTATGCTAACCTTGATGATAGAACTTTAGAAGGAAGTGACCTATTAGTTGATTATTATCTCGATACCAAGTTTGGCGATTTTAAATTTAGGTTTTCTGGAACCTTTTATGACAAAATGTTCCAAGAAGCATCTTCTGAAGCCTCGTCTATCATAGAAGCATCTCAACCAGGGGGAATATTAGACCAACCTGGAATTACAGCACCACAAGGTTTCCAAAATCTTTTGGGAACAAGAGGTCAATACGAAGAAAAATATACATCTAGCATTTCATATAGAAAAGGACCTTTTGGGGCAAGATTGACCGGTACATATATTGGTGAGTGGCTGGATTATGAGGTTACTAATAATAGTAATGGTGGTGATGGAAATTCATTATGGCCAATGGATTCAATGTTTACGATGAATCTAACCCTTGATTATAGAACTGATAATGGCATGAGAGTAAGGTTTATTATCAATAATATTGAAGACGAAAGAGCTCCTCTATACGACGATGCTTGGCTTGCTAACTCAGATGTGCATAACGATTTAGGAAGAAAATATACAGTTGAATTGTATAAAAAATTCTAAATTCAATATATTAAATATTAAAAGGGAGTTATTTTGCTCCCTTTTTTATAGTTATTACAAGAATCTATAACATTATGAAGGTATACAAGAAAAAAGGTTTTGGGTTAGGAGTTTTAATATTTATAGTTATGATCGCCTTGCCAGCTCCTAGTGGACTTGATCCAGTTGGTTGGTCTGTTGCTGCTGTTGTAGCATTAATGGCAATATGGTGGGCAACAGAATCAATTCCTGTTGCGGTAACTGCTCTAATACCATTGGCTTTATTTCCATTATTGGGAGTAGCTTCATTTAAAGAAGCTGCAATACCATATGCAAATCCTAATATATATTTATTTTTAGGTGGTTTTATGTTGGCTCTTGCAATTGAAAGGTCAGGTCTTCATAAAAGAATGGCTCTACATATGATTATCGCGGCAGGATCAAGTGGACCAAAATTAATTGCAGGTTTTATGACAATTGCAGCTTTAATAAGTATGTTTGTAATGAATACCTCAACTACTCTAATGCTCTTACCAATTGGATTAGCTGTGTGCTCTGTTGTAAGTAATACTATTCCTGGCTTAACTGAAAAGGAGATTACATATTTTGATACATCATTGATGCTAGGAATAGCATATGCTGCAACTATTGGTGGAATGTCTACTCTTGTTGGTACTGCTCCTAATATTGTTTTTAGTGCTTTTATGCAAGAAACATATGGTATTGAGATTTCAATGATTGACTGGATGACTTTGGGAGTGCCTTTGGCCATTGTGATGCTTTATTCAGCATGGATAGTTTTAACGAAATACGTTTTTCCAACTTCATTTATAACCTCAAATGAAACAAAGCTGTATTTAAAAAATATGCTTAATGAGCAAGGTCCTTTATCTAAAGATGAAATTAAAATTTCTATTATATTTGGATTAACTGCAATTGCATGGATGTTAAGAACAGTTCTTGACAATTATCAAATGTTCTCAGGTCTTACAGATGCAGGTATAGCAATAATTTCAGCTATTCTTTTGTTTATGATTCCATCGACTTCAAATAAAGGAGAGCTCTTAGATTGGAGTGATTCAGATAAATTGCCATGGGGATTATTAATTTTATTTGGTGGAGGTTTGTCTATTGCAGCCCAGATAAATTCCAGCGGTCTTGGAATTTGGATTGGTGAAGGTTTGAGTGTATTGAGTACTGTCCCACCAGTATTTTTAATATTAGCAGTTGCTGCATTAATTATTTTCTTAACTGAAGTAACAAGTAATGTTGCTACTACTTCAACTTTTCTACCAGTATTTGGAGCTGTAGCAGTGGGTATTGGAGTTCTTCCAGTATCTTTAACCGTGCCAGTTTGTCTTGCTGCTAGTTGTGCTTTTATGCTTCCAGTAGCAACTCCTCCAAACGCTATAGTGTATGGATCAGGTAAATTTACTATTGCTACAATGATGAAGGCAGGTTTTGCTCTAAATATTATTGGTATAGTTGTTGTAACTTTATTTGCATATTATTTAGCGCCTCTGATTTTTTAAAATGCATAGATTTTTAATAAGCTCAATATTATTCCTATCATTTAATATTGATTCACGAAGTTATATTGATTATGAATCGCCGTACCATCCAGTTGTTGGAAAGTCTGGAATGGTAGTTAGTCAAAATTATCTATCGTCAGACATTGGTGTTGAGATTTTAAATAAAGGTGGTAATGCTATTGATGCTGCAGTTGCAGTAGGTTTTTCATTAGCAGTCACACTTCCAAGAGCTGGTAATCTAGGTGGTGGTGGATTTATGTTGGTATACATAAAAGAGGAAGAACGAATTTATTTTATTGATTACAGGAGCAGGTCGCCTTTAAATTCAAATTTAGAAAATATTTTTGATCTAATTAATTATTCAAATAAACCTTTAGAAACAGTTCCATTAGATTTTGATTATAAAAAGTTTGATATTGTTGATGTTGGATATAAAGCCTCTGCTGTTCCTGGAACAGTTGCAGGATTATTAGACGTTCATGCAAGGTTTGGAAAATTAGAATTAAAAGAAGTCTTAGCGCCTGCAATTAAACAAGCCTCTGATGGTGTTCTTGTTAGTTATGATCTGCATAAGGCAATTGAAAGTACCCCAAGATTATTTAGTGATATAGAATCAAGAAAAATTTATTTTGAGAGTGATATGACGCCAATTAAAGAAAACTCACTTCTAAAATTGCCAGATTTAGCAAGAACATTAACCTTAATTTCTGAAAAAGGTAAAGACGGTTTTTATAAAGGCGAAACAGCAAAAAAAATTGTCAAAGCCATGAAAAGTTATGACGGTCTAATTGAACAAAAAGATTTGGAAGTTTATACAGCAGATTTTGCTGAGCCAATTACAACAATATATCGAAATAAAAAAGTTTATACAGCTGGTCCACCATCTGGTGGGGGAATAACTCTTCTAACCTCATTAAATATATTAAGTAACTATGACTTAAATAAATATAAAAGTAATTCAGTAATAACATATCATCTTCTTTCAGAAGCTATAAGGAGAGGACACAATAATAGGTCATCAGCAGTCGGTGATCCCAGGCATTTTAATGTTCCTACTAAAGAACTTCTATCCAAAACCAGAACAAATGAATTAAACAAAACCATCAATTTAAGAAGGCCAAGCAAACCTTCTGCAATCAAACCAATATCAATTAAAAATGAAAGCAGAGATACAACTCATTTTTCAATAGTTGATGCCGATGGCAATGCAGTATCTAATACATATACATTAGGTGCATCATTTGGATCAGGAGTGACAATTCCTGGTACTGGAATTTTAATGAATAATCAGATGAATAATTTAATGTATAGATCAGGCGATGTCGCGATGGAGGGCAGGGGTGTTAGTCTTGCTAACAGATTCAAACCAGGCAAAAGACCCATGAGCACAATGGCTCCGGTTATGATATTTAATGAACAAAATAAACTAGAACTTATAACTGGCTCGCCGGGGGGATCATATATACCAGGAGCAATTTTAAGAGTAGTTACTGGAGTAATCGACTTTGATTTATCAATTGGTGATGCAACTATGCTACCAAGAATTCATAAAGATTGGCCTTATGAAGGAATTGATTATGAGAAAACATTAAGTTCAGATATTATTAATGGATTAAATAAGATGGGTCATAAAACTTCACCTAATAAAACCATGGGAAGCACACAAAGTATTCATATTATAGATGAGGTAAGATATGGATATGCTGATTTAAGAAGACCTAATGCATCAGTAGCAATTCAATTAAATTAATTAACTCTATAATTCAATGGGGGATTCCTATCTCCTAAAAGAGCTTTATAAACAAAGTCCTTACCAACTCTTTCATCTAATTCTTTTTTTGCTGATTTTACTATTGAAGGATCTTTGAATATATCGATAGCAGTAGCAGTAATAGTTTTTGCGGCCAGTTCAGTTCCTTTTAGCCCAATGGAAGTTCCACCAGAAGCTACTGCTTGCCAAGAATGAGCAGCAGTACCAGGAACCCATGTTGCAGTTCTGATCCCGGCAGTTGGGACCACCCAACTAACATCTCCAACATCTGTCGATCCGTAACTATGAGATGAAGTGTATTCACTTACTAACTCCTGAGAACCAATTTCTAATGATGGACTAATAAAAGTTTTGTATATTGTTTCAGCATACTTTTTTTCATTACTAGAATATTTAATCCCACCAAAGGATGAAAGATTTTTATGCATCAATTTTTGAATAACGTCATTTGGTAGTAATGAAAAATTTCCATGCATGACTTCATATGTCATTTTAGTATCAGTTCCAATAGCAGCCCCTTCAGCAGTTTTAACAACCCTTTTAAATAGCTTTTCAACTTCAGTCATTTTAGGGTGTCTGACATAGTAATAAACTTCTGCTATATCAGGAACAACATTAGGTGCAAGACCACCCTTAGTAATTACATAATGAATTCTGGATTCTTGAGGTATATGCTCTCTTAACATATTAACCATCATATTCATTGATTCAACACCATCTAAAGCTGATCTTCCTTGATCAGGAGCACCAGCTGCATGAGAAGAAATACCTTTAAAGGTAAACTTAGCTGATTTATTTGAATTGGAGGTTCTAGCATTAGCTGAATTAACATCGTCTGGATGCCAATGTAAAACAATATCTACATCATCAAACAAACCTTCTCTTACCATATATACTTTTCCTGAGCCGCCTTCTTCAGCAGGAGTTCCATAAAATCTTATAGTTCCTTTAAAATTATTATCTTTTAGCCAATTTTTAATTGTTACTGCTGCCCAGGCCGATGCAGCACCAAATAAGTGATGGCCACATGCATGACCAGCTCCTGTTTCATTTTCTATAATTTCTTTAAAAGGTGAACTTGACTGTGCTAAACCTGGAAGGGCATCAAACTCACCTAATATACCTATTACTGGTCCAGACGATCCATACTCAGCAATAAATGCAGTTGGAATACCTGCAACATTTTTTGTAATTCTAAAACCTTCATTTTTAAGTTCATTTGCAAGCAAATTAGAACTTTTAACTTCTTGGTAACCCATTTCAGCAAATCCCCAAATATCAAGCGCAATTTGTGAAAAACGGTCTTTATTTTTAGCAATATCTTCTTCTAAAGAATCAGCATAAATGTTTAAGTTGTTAAAACTTAATAAAAGAAAAAATAAATAAATATTTTTTTTATACATTACTCCCCCTTATATATAAAAGCTCTACTAATCTTCTACAACCTCACTTAGAGGCATAGCAGCAGTATTAAAGCCTGCATCAACATAGGTTATTTCACCTGTTATGCCACTTGCATAATCAGAACATAAAAAAGCTGCAGCATTTCCAACCTCCTCAATGGTAACAGTTCTTCCTAGAGGAGCCCTTGATGAATGTTGCGACAACATTTTTCTAAAATTTTTAACACCTGAGGCTGCAAGTGTTTTTATAGGACCAGCTGATATAGCATTAACTCTGATATTATCAGAACCCATTGATGCAGCTAAAAATCTTGTATTTGCTTCAAGGCTAGCTTTCGCTAAGCCCATTACATTGTAATTTGGAACAGTTTGCACTGAACCCAAATAGGTCAGAGTTAGTAAAGCAGAACTATCATTTAGAAAAGGTTTGGCTGCTTTAGCCAAGGCAGTGAAACTATAGGAACTTATATCATGCGCAATTTTAAATCCCTCTCTTGTTGTAACATCAACGAAATTGCCTTCAAGTTGATCAGATGGAGCAAAACCAATTGAGTGAACAAAACCATCAAACCTAGGCCACTTATTTGTTAACTCTTTAAAAGAGTTTTCAATAGATTTATCACATGCAACATCACATTCAATTAATATATCTGAGCCATATTCATCTGCTAGAGGTTTTAAATTTTTTAGCAGTCTCTCATTTTGATAAGTGAAGGCAAGTTCAGCACCTTCACGATGCATTGCCGATGCAATACCAGCAGCTATAGAATATTTATTTGCTAGGCCTGTAATAAGAATTTTTTTATTTTTTAATAGCATTAGCTTTTATTTCAATTAAACAGATATTGTAATTGTAAAAGAAAATTATTATTTATAAAGGCTCCTATTTTAATAGGTTAAAAATAGATATGAAAAATTAATATATAAATATAATTTATATCAAGATATAAATATTAATTAAATTGTTGACAAATGTGGCCTATAAGTTACAAACTAGACACATATTTTTTACAAAAATGGGGATAACTATGATTAGTAGATTAAATTTAAAAGCCTTATTTATATTATTTGCATTAGTTTCTTTTGTTGTTGTTGCTCAAGAGGAAGCATCTGACACAAATGAAGAAGCTGATGAGGATAATGTTGAAGAGGTTATAACTCTTGGTTCAAGGATTGCAAGAAATCCACTTGAGCTAGCACAACCTGTAACTATTATTAGTGGTGAAGAGTATGCAAAGAGGGCTTACACTAATGCAGCGCAAGCTTTAACAGATTTGCCAGAGGTAGGATCTGTAAATTCTCTTGCTGGTGACCAATCAGGACTTGGTGCTGGACAACAGGTTGCATCAAATTTTGGCTTAGGTTCGTCTAGAACAGTTACGCTTGTGAATGGTAGACGTTTTGTTGGGTCTCAATCTCCAACTGGTGGAGCCGGGAGTGGCCTTGCTGTTGATTTAAATAACGTTCCATCGGCTCTTATTGAAAGAGTAGAGATACTTCCTGTTGGTGGCGCAGCTGTATATGGTGCTGATGCTATAGCTGGTGTGGTTAATTTTGTTCTTAAAGATGATTTTGAAGGTGCAGAATTTACTATGAACAACTATGACTATGCAGGCATGGATACTGACGACTCTTTTAACTTAACTATTGGTGGTAATTTTGCTGATGGGAGAGGTAATATCGTTCTTAATGCTCAAGTAGAAGACAGAGGTCAAGTTTTTTATGATCAAGCTAACGACAGAATAAGAAATTGTACTCAGGGTTTTTATTATGAAAATCCTAATGATGCTGACCAAGATCTTTATGGAAATGTGGGTTATTTATATGACTCACCTCTAAGTAGTGCATATGATTATAATGGTCTTGCAGATGATCAGGGTAGAAGAACATTTGGTGATAATGGATTGCACATATGTGGAACATTAGTTTCTAATCCTAATGAAGGTTTCCCTTCACCAACTGGTTACAATGAAGTTGGACTAGATACATGGTGGTCTGGTCAATGGAATGATGGAAATTACTATTACTTTGATGGACCTGGTAATTTAGCTCAGATGGATCCTGGTGTTCCCTATGGAAGAGCTTATTACACAAGAGGTGCAAATATATATAATATTCAAGATAATAGGATTCTAAGAGCAGGATTTGAAAGAAAGAACGTAAGTATTTTTACTAAATATGAGATCAATGATAATCACAAATTATATTTTGATATCTACAATAATAGATTTTATGCAGAGGATGATGGATCATCATCTTCAGCACATTATTCAGATTACTGGTTCGGTCCAACAGACTCTGATAACTGTAATGCTGGAAGTAGTTGTTGGTCAACATCTACCCATCTTGCTATTACGATTGATAATCCTTTCTTAACTCAACAATCAAGAGATATTATGACCGCTAACGGTTATGATGACGGTACTCCTGTTTATTTACAAAGACTATGGGTAGATTTATCACCTACATTAAGAGGTGATGGTTTTGAGAATGAGAGTAATACTCAGTTTTATAATTTAGGTTTCGAAGGTACCTTTGATCTCATGGGCGATTCATATACATATGATATTGGATCAAGCTGGGGTCAAACTAGAATTCTTGGCACTTCACCAATAGTTATTGGTGCAAGATTTGCTGCTTCACTTGATTATGGAATAAATCCACTTACAGGTGAGATTGATTGTAAATTCAATTATGTTGAAGATTATCAGTTAGCTGTAACTGGTTTACAAACTGATACCGCAATGAGTGCATTCAATGATGTACCGTTTGGTGGTGGTGTTGGATTGGGGAGTCCAGGTGACTGTGCTCCATTTAACCCAATGGGATTCAATAATCCTGATAATGCCGCTGCAAAAGAATACTTTAGTTCATATGATAATGATGGAGCTAAATTAAATCAGAAAACTTTCTATTGGAATGTTGCAGGTAAACTTCCAGGTTTTGAACTTCCATACGGGCCTGTCGAGTTTGCAGTTGGTTATGATACTAGAAAAGAGAAAGCAAGATTTGATGCTAGTCAGATGGCATTATATTCTGTTGCTGTTAGAGGATCTCAAACAAGGAGTACTAATGGTTTCTTCGATATTGATTCGCAATATATCGAACTTTCAATTCCAGTTGTATCAGGTCTTCCTTTTGCAGATGAGGTAAGAGTTGATTACGGTTATCGTGAAATGGAAAATACTAATACACTTAGGACTAACAAATACGATGTTGATGCTCTAAGTTTATATTGGAGAATTAATGATGATTTTGCTATTAGATTCTCAGATCAATCTACTACAAAATCTCCAACAATTGATGATCTATATAGTCCAAGCAACCCATCTTTCCAACAAGCTCTTGATCCTTGTGATACTAGGTATGTAGATGATGGTGATTTCCCTGCAAACAGACTTGCTAACTGTACAGCTGCTGGAATAGACACAACAGACTTTAGAAGTTTTGTAGCCGGTGGTACTGTTCAAGGTACTAGTGGTGGTAATCCAAACCTACTAGATGAAAATGGTGAAACAACCTCATATGGAATAGTATTTACTCCTACATATGATTTCTTAGATCCATTTGGACAATTTACATTCTCTGCAGATTATATTGAAATTATGTTAACTGATTATGTAACAACATTTGATCTAATTGACTTTATGGAAGCTTGTTATGACTCAGCAAGTTATCCAAACAATTTTTGTAACAATTTCCAACGTGACCCTGTAACAAATCAAGTTACAGACTTTCAGGTTGGTGCAGGTAACTCAGGTGTTATTGATTTTGCTACATACATTTACAGATTGAATTGGTCACATGATCTAGCAACAGTTTTAAGAAGAAGCGAGGGTTCATTAGGTGATATTTCAGTATCATGGAGAGGTTTACAACAAGATAAAAGGTTTGTTGCTGATTCTGGAGATCCTGCAGACTTAGTAGACAAGACTGGCTGGTATTCAGACCCTGAATGGACATCTGATTTATCAATTGCTTGGAATTATAGAGATCTATCAGTTTTCTATCAGGCCGATTTTAGAGATGGTGGATATATCAATAAGCAACAAACAGATATTAGAGCTGATCGTTATATTGGCTATGATGGTAATCCAGTTACTCAATATGATGGTTACTTTATGGATACAATTGGTGCAGTTTATAACTATGGTGATAACATGACATTTGCTATAAGAATAAATAATCCACTTGATCATGATGGTTCAGAGTCAAGGTATGATGAGAATGCTCTCTTATCATTCATTGGTAGAACCATTACTACACAGTTCCAGATTAAATTCTAATAACTGATAAAGAAATTAAAAGAGGGCTTATTAGCCCTCTTTTTTTATTTAAGATATTTTAAATTTTTCTTACAACAGACTAATAAGAGTTAAATTTTTTGCTTTTGTGTTTCGTTTGTGTGTTTTTTTAGATACTTCATAAATGGAGTTCCACCAGTACCAGTTATTGTGGAACCACCTCTACCAAATGGGTTTTTTATTTGAGATTGCTTATGTATATAGGTTGCCGCAAACTCTAGATGCTGAGCTCTAAAAATTCTTATCTCTTCAAGACATTTATTATATTCTGAAATTAACTTTTTAGATTGATGAATGTAATGCTTGGCATTTGATTTTGTTTCTACATCTTCTATTAATTTTCTATGCTCTGGAGGCATGTAATCACGCATTTCATTCAGATAATGTCTTAAATGATCATTTGTATGATATATACCAAGAGCTCCGTCTAAAAAAGGAATCATGCTACTTTGTGCTCCTGTCTCCCCTCGAAAGAACTGTGGTTTGTTATTGAATTGATTTTCATATACAAGGCCTTTTTTTAAATCAGGATTATCTTTTGTACCAAAAATAAAAGGCCTTACTCTATGGTAATAAACATAAGGATCACATTTTTCAGGCATTCTAGCGAATATAGAATTCACCTCTTTAAGAGATGAAATAATATTTTTAAGATTACTAGAATAAATAGATATAGGATCATTTTCGTTTAATCTTGATAATGTATATGCACTATGAAGAGCTTTTGAAGCAGCATTTTCAATACAAACATGAATAGTAACAAACCAATCCTCATCAACACCACCAAGAAAATTTGTTAATAATCCAATATTCTCAAGAGAAATAGATTCCTTTTTATCTAATCTACACCAGTTATCAAGGCAGTAGCTTGCATAACTAAGAACTGGAGGTCTGCCTAAATAATTTGATAATTTAACCCATGGTTTAGACAAACATTCTGGTAATTTTTTAGCAGGATTATTCGATCCCCATATATAAGCATGTGAAATAAAGCTTATGTGAACCATAGCTAATTTAATTTCTTTTTTGTTATTACTCTTTATTAAACTATCTACTGATAAATCATTTGGTTTGAGATTATTAATTTTTTTTTGAACTGTACCTGTAAGTAAGAGTTTAGGAAGTTGAGAAGCTATATCAGATATTCTAATCAAAGATTTTGTAGAGGTTTGATAACTCGAGATTGGATCTTTATCTGGTAAAAACATATTTAAATTACTTATATTTATTAGATATATTGTATTAGTTTTTGATTAATTAAAAATAACTTAAAAAAATATTATTTTTTTTTAAAAAAAGTGTTGACATAAATTTTGAAAAGAGTATATTTAATAGACCAACTTGATTCCGACTAACAATCAACTGCAGACGGGAGTTAGAGAGGTCAAGAAGGAAGAGCCCATAGGGTGAAAGCGTTGCTAAGAGT
>Ga0213865_10002118_pt1 | contig 12632 bp, 25 predicted proteins | sample PICome_6_FD_160100 | JGI IMG/M metagenome (GOLD analysis project Ga0213865, IMG submission 160100) | Coastal seawater microbial communities near Pivers Island, North Carolina, United States - PICO282 | ecosystem: Environmental > Aquatic > Marine > Coastal | place: USA: North Carolina...
TGATCACCACTTAAAACAAACTGATAAAGCCATTTTTTACCTGTTGGTAACTTCTTAGCTATAAGACTATTTAAGTCTGCTGCTATTTCATCATTACCACCACTTAAAATATTAAGCTTACGAGCGAATCCAAGATTATCACGGTTGTGAAAAACCCCTGTTTCTTCATCATATATTCTATATGGCAAAAGTTGATTGTAATGTTCTGCGTCTGGCTTCATATTTTTAAATAGATTATCTAAGCTTTCCTTCGGCTCTTTAATTGTATCTTGCATAGCTAAACCTCATCTTGATTTTGTATAGATGATGTTGGATAGCCAACCCAATGCGACTTTTCAATCACGCTATACATAATAGAACTTTCATGATAGTTTCCTACCTTATCTTGATATGGGAATACCCAAATTTTCTGTACCTTATCTCCATATCTAACTGGCATACCAGCACTAGGTACACCTACGTCATATCCACTTTTATTAATAACTGCTTTTGGTAAAGATATTGCACCGTCACCTTGAAAGTGCTGTTTTCCATCAACACTATAAGGCTGGTCAACTTGACCATTTTCTGACATCTTGTAAACAGTATCTAACGATACACAGCCACTAATGCCACCTACACGCTTACAACTAAAGTCATTACCGCCAAAAACAGAGCAACCAGATAAAAGCAAAGTGCTTATAACTGCTGAAACTGTTAAAGCAGATTTAATATTTATCTTTATTTTATGGGAAAACATAAATTAACCTCTTTTGTTTGTTTGAAAGTTGCTAGTTATATTGTTCATAGACTGGGGAATTGCACCTAATGATGAATTACTAGCAACATTTAACATTTGTTGTGACAAGCTACCTTTCGATCTTTTGTCATCAACGCTAGATTGATATTGTTGTATTTTGTCTTCATCTGTAATTGGGAAACCTTTTAAGAAAACTAAGTCAACGATAGCACCAGCGTTAAGTTCGATAACAGGTTGTTCTTGCTCGGCAAGTTTAATATATAAATCTGATATTTTAGACATTGCTGAACTTGTTCCACTTCCTAGTGCATAAGGCATTATTTTACTTGAATCAATACTTGTTGTAGTGCCTAAAGGTGAAACACTTTGTGTACTAGCGAATTGTTTCGCAGACTCACCTAGACCACCTAAAATACCACTTAGTCCAGCCATTTGAATTATTTTGCCATTTTTTAAGATTGGTATACCATGAATGCCATTTTTACCACCTATATCAAAAGCTGTTCCTTGTACTGGAATATCAAGTATAGAGTTGTCTTTACGAATATAAGATAACCTATCTAAACGAACAATACCCCTTTCAGATGCTAATTTTCCATATACTGCTGCGGTAACTAATGAACCTTTAAGCATAGAATGTTGACCGTTTGGTAAATAACAGTTATTCAACAACTTAAACAAGATAGGTGAAGTATCACCTTGAGCGTCAACACCAGCTTGAGCTTCTGCACCACCTAACAACCTAGCACGACAAAATGTACCTGTAGGCACATAATTTTTTGCTGTTTTTAAATGAGCTTTACTTTTAGTACCAATATTGTAATTAATGGTGAAAGTCTGAATAGTTGGTGACTGATAACCCATACCTTGACCTTGACCTTGTGGTAAACCAAAAGCCTGTGTGTTACCTGTTACATTACCAGATATCTGTTGACCATGCGGTTGTGTAGTTGTTGGAGCTGGTAAACTATCGTTTGATTTATTGCTGGTTGATTTATCTGTATCGTCACCCTTACTATCATTTATTAAATCAACAATCTTAGATTTATCTTTCTGTGACTCACTTTTAAATGAATCTAAATTATTTTCTAAAGATGATATGTGATTATTTTGTTCTTTTAATAATCTTGTTAATTTGTCTATTGTGTGTTGTTGATTATCTAATGCAGATTTATTATCTGCTACTGTGAAGTTTGATGAATGGACTTTAACCCAATTTGTTTTATCTTTTTGTATTGGTAATACAGCCTTATTCTTATGTAAAACAACTAGTTTTATAGCTATTAAAGCAACAAGGACTAATACACCCAATCCCGCAGCATATAAAAGATTTTTATTCTTAAATCTTTTGTTTGGATTGTTAGCGTCAGATGATAAAAAATCATGATATTTTTCTTTTATTTTATTTAACATAGAGACACCTTACTTTATAGTTACTTCATACAGGTAAGTAACACCTTGAGGTTTAACTTGTTCACTGGTTAATGCAGCAGCTAAAACACCCTTTTGATAAAACTGTTTAGCTGTCAGATTTACTGAGCTATGTGTGTTGTTTTTTACTTTATATATAAGTCCGTTATAGCTAGTGCCACTAAATACTCCTACAGGAAAAACTAAAAGATCACCTTTAGGATTTATAGCTGTTGAATCTTTAATAAACTGGACACCGTAACCCTCTGGTGCTTGCCCTGTTTGTCCATAATTAATCATATCTGCAATTATCTGTGATAACGTGCTTTGATAGTCTGCGTTTTTAGGCAGTTTAGTATTTGATATAGAACCACCACTTTGCGGTTGAAACTCTATTGTCTGCCCAGAACTAGATTGAGGTAGTATCAATATTGAAAACTGTCTACCAGATGTTGTAGTAACATAAGAGGTAAAACCACTATCCGCTGATCTTCCTAGTTGTCCAAGTGTTAATAACACTGAACCACTACTCCTAATTGGCTGAATCGAGCAATACCCTTGTAAACATGAAACCCCTTTTATTTTATCACCTTTAACTTGCAGTAAATTGGCATCATCAATACTTAAATTAACTGTAACAGTTTGATTTTGAGAAAAAGAAATATGCTTTGCATTTTTAGCTAAACCAGAACTATTATAATCATGTTGCATATCGTCTACATCGCTTACATCAACTATAGACACAGGTTTACTTTCTACCTTAGAACTCTTTACAACCTCAGTATTAACGACCTTATTATCTACATCAACCTTTGGCTTTTTCTGTATCTTTGCGTTAATCATTGCTTTGACTTTTTTAACGACTTGATCATGAGAAACCAGATCACATGTATCACCTGTACAAACCTTAGAAGCTACAGGTAAAGAGTCACTATCACTTGCATATACGGTGTTAATGGTGATTGCAGTAATAGATATACAAACCATAGACGTAACAGAGAGTATTTTTTTAAAAAGTCTGTTATATTCAAATTTAGCCATTATGACTCTCCTGTAATTCATTAATTGATTGCACAAGTAAAGTGCCATTTTTATAACTAAAATCTATTTCATAAGTTGCTTTCTTAGGCTCAAGCTCCCTTTCACCTACCCATTTTTTTAACACGCCAGAAATACGAATTGCTAAATGATTCATATCTACAACAGCTGTACCTTGCGGATAAAAGACTGATGATATTTTGCTACTGATAATAGCATTTTCATCTTCTTTTAATATTTCCAAAAGTGAATGATATTGATTACTAGATACATAACTTAAAATTAAATTGTGATTATCAACAACATTGCTGGGTGTTACATTTAGCTGGAGTGATAATATAAATCTTGCCATTTGTAGAATGTAAGACTGATCAACAGTTTCATAAGAAACGGTAAAGTGTTTATTTATGTGTGCTGGTACAACTACAGTAGTTTTATGATCGATAAGTCTATAAACACATAATCCAAGAATAACGGATAATGCAGTCATAAATAAGAAACCTATAAAGGTTAGCCTATTCATTGCTTTAGATATATCGAGCATAGTACCAAAGTTCTTTAATTGCATGGTATTTCCTCAATGTATATTGATGATTTAAGTATTATTAGTTAAGCCAAAACCTCAAAACACTGGGAGGTGTTTTGTTAAATATTGTGCGACAGAAATTCTGAGTACCAAACCAGTACATTAAAATCAATAAATAGCTGCCACCTTTATTCTTCTTGAGTTTAGCTATACCTATAAACCAACTTGCAGCTAGAATCATGCCTAAGACTGTACTGTTACATGCCATTAATATAATAAACATTAAGGCTGCTGGTATTACTTGATCATATCCGAAACCACCTATAGTTTTAGGTTTATTTAAAAACCTAGATACTCGGTGAAAGTCGTAATCTTCTTTATCCATATAATTAACCTTTACTTAAATACGACTAAATTAATAAACAAAATAAAGATTTCAAGAGTAACAAATGAGCCTACAGCTACATGCCAATTCTTACTCATTATTCCCCCAACTCCCCCTGCTATCGCTGCAAATGCTTGCATAACCCACTGAATAATTGACCCACTACCTAACATGGTTATCATTGGTGCTTTTATACCTTCAAAAGGATCACCATCTGCATAACTTAAACCTATAAACAGCAATGAAGATAAAGGCACAATTGATACTTTCACTAAAGAACTTACTGCATTAATAGATTTTTTAATTGCACGAATAAACATATTTTTTCCTCTTTAAATTTAATTGATTTTATTTAATTGATTTGTTTGATTTTTCATACTTGATAAAACAAGTTGATTGAATTGATTAGCTGGCTAATTGTTTAACATCTCGCCCATATATATAGTTTTGCGAGTGATTAAGGTTTGCTTGGTAAGCCCTCATGTTACTTACTTTGTGCATGTTGACTTGCTCTAGGTTAGGATTGTTTGTTGCACAGCTTGATAATCCTAAAACTAAAAGTGATGTTGTGGTGATTAAAACCTTTTTTTTATTAAAAATCATAGGTGAACCCTAGTGATAGTTGATCTATTGTTGGTGCTTCATCTGAGCCTTGATAAGCATTGTATTGATGTACCCCAAAATAATGCCTATAACCTAAATCAACATGTATTTTAGGACTAATATAGTAACCAAACTCTGCACCAACTAAAGGCTCAATACGACTATATTTAATATCTGATAAGTTGATATTCTTAATATCTGTCTCACCAAAAACGTAAGAAGCACCACCTATTAAACCTAACCTAAAATCATTATCTATATGGTAATGATATTGAAGTTCGGCATTAATCATATTAAGTGTGGTATTAATTTCCCCACCATCAATCGTAAAAGTGCTGTTACTATTTTGATGATAGCTAAACACCAAACCCATTATGCTGCTAGGTACTACTTGCCATTGATACCCACCAGACACACCGAAACCATAGTAACCACGTTCTCTTATTGAGTTTTCCATGCTAGCATTGACAAGGTTATAATCAACATTAGCCCCAAGTAAAAACCCATGATTAGATGCTATTTCAGTGTTACTGGAAACTCTTGAATTATAGTCTTGTAATTGGTATGTATTACTTGCAAATGACGGTAATACACTACCCATTAACAAGCCAATTGATATTGCTCCAATTTTTAAACTATTTATATTCATCTTTTACCTCTCTTTTTTATTTCACGGTTTACTTTCATGCCAACTACAGCAATGAAAAGAAGTATCATGCCAACTACAGCACCTTTATGGCTTATGTTTGGTAATAATTCATAGATGAATGAGCTAACCAGACCTATAAGAAATATGAAGAAGAATATTATTGAAAACTGATTATGGACTTTTTTAATTTTTTCAGTATTAAATTTCACAATTACACCTCTTCTTTACTCCTCTAATTCAACATCTTTTTCATCTTCACTCTCAACAACCAACATCGGCACATAATGCTCTACAATGTATCTTTTGCTGTTGTCTTTGCTATCCTTAATGGCTTCCTCATTTACTTTTAAGTAACCTTTCATGCCGACAAGATCATCAGTGTCAATTTCGCCACTTTCAAACTGTTCACGCATGCCTATAGCGTCAGCAAATTTGTAGAGCCTCCAGTTCTTATCTTCCGATGTAATCAAGTAGTCTTTGATGTACTTAGTAACTCCGAAACTGTCGGTGACTTGTAGCTTTACGACAATCATTTGATCGCCATTTTTAGTGAGTTTGACTTCTATACCATCAACCTCAAATGCCATTACTTCCAATGCTAAAGGCTTAGGAATAGATTTAGGTGCAATGTTTAATTTCATTTTTATTTCCTCTATTAATTGATAAATATTTGTATGTTTTAAGATATAATTACATGGCGGTTTCCTTATGGTTGATTAATTAAAGACACGATAATGCCTAGCCCATAGTTGATGGGTAAGATTGTGGAGATTGCTTTAAGCTAAATAGATTTGAAAGTTCTTGGGATATGCGTACTATACAACTTTTTAACTTTTAAAAATTCATTGGAAGAAAGATCTGAATCTAGCATATTAAATATATGTGTAGTATCTGTTAAAACCATACAAAGACTATCACTATTGTATGATGTGTACTTTTTAAATTGTTCACGCATACCTACAGAGTCAGCAAACTTATATATTTGCCAAAGTTCATCTATCACAACTAGAGCTTCAGTTTTTAATCGTTTATGTTTCTTATCTATAGCTTTGATAATATCAAATACATTTGATTCAGTTGCTTTGGTTAATATTGGCAAATCAAAAACAACAACAACTTTTTCATTTGATAGCTTGATAACCTTATTAGTGTTGTCAATGTTATCTATCAATATATCGTTCTCAGTATCTACTAAATGTTTATATGAACCATCAAAGTCAAAAATGTATAAAACCCTATTTGTATTGATTTTTTCATAAAAAAAAGAGTTTATATGACCTATACACTCATTAGTTTTTCCATCGCCCTTATCACCAATTATCAATTTGTTTTTCATTAACAATCCTTATTTAATTTTTGAGTTTAGGAGCTTTAAAAAAGCTCAGACTTAGACCCGATCTAGCATTACGTGCAAACCTTCGCACATCAGTATCTTGTAGGTTTTGCAAATCCTCTTTTTCTAATATTTGGGATATAATAGATAGCGTTAATAGTGGGTTATGAGCAATACAATCAAAACTCCCGCCAGCTAGGTATTTACGTTTATATGTGCTTTTGTTTTTGACTTCACATATACTTGCATTACATATGCCACGTAGCTCACAAAATAGAGATTCTATTTCGTTATTTCCCACGCCAATTTTAGCTAAAAACAACTGTACACTAGATATTAAGTTGCCACAAATATGATTATTATGATTAGCTAAGTTCATTGTATGTGTCTTAAAAGTATTGAGATTTTTTCTATCAGATCGAACCAAAACACACAAATAAACAACAATTAAAATTAAAGCTGCTATTAAATATATTGAGTAATTTTCCATTGAAAAATCCTTATTTAATCTTTGAATTTAGAAGCCTAAGTTGTTGATCAATATCAACAAGCACTTCAATCTGTGCTTTTTGCAAAGCTTGGTTTTTTGTATTGACAAGCACCTTATAAATATCTTTTGATTTTTTTTTCAAGGCTAAATCATTAGCATATGAAGTTGAATCTTGCATGATTCTTTTGCTGTATGATATATCACTATCATTGTCAGCAAATGCTTGAGATTCAGCTAAACTATTTACAGTTTTAACAACATTATTAGTTTTATCAAAATTAGCACTAGGAGTGGCACTAGCAACGCCACTGATTCCAACACATAAAGCTAAAGCACTTAGTTTCATTTTAGATTTTATATTCATTTTATTTTTCCTTTTGGTTTGGTTAATTGACGGCAAAATTATGCCTAGCCCAAGTTAATGGGTATTTTTGATTTGTTTAAATTTAGTGATTTTTTGTTAGTCTCTAATAGTTGAATTCGGTTAGATTAATTGTTTTTAACAAATGAAAGTTTACTTTTGTGTTAGAAGGTACTTGTAATATTGGTTCTTTATTATTAACAACTAATTTTTCAGCTTTTAACAGATTGTTATTTCTTCCAGTTACAACACCTTTGACAGATAATGATATTTCATGAAGCTTATTATTAACATTATGTTTGCATGTTATTTTGTATGGTTGAATTGTTATTGTCATATATGCTAGATTGCCTAAAGTTTGTCCGTATACAACACAGCCAGATAGATTGTACTTACTAACATCTTTGTCATTAATTTTAATAGTAGAAATATTAGACAACTTATTGTCAGAAGTTTGATAAGCTAGTTTCCCAGTTAAGATTTTTCCATATGAAATCTTCACATGATCATTTATTTGATCATCTGGTTCAAATGAAGTTTTGTAGTTCATTGAAAATGCTGATGATGTAGTGACTAATCCTAATAATATAGCCATGGATAACGATTTTAATTTCATTTTATTTTTCCTCGAGGTTTATTAAAAATTCAAATTGATTCAGATTTAACGATTGCATTTTTTCTAAATCTTGCCTTGTTAAAAATTCAAATGGATTTAATTTTAATGGCGCTCTATTTTCTAATTCTTCTTCCTCTAGTGACGGTGATTTAAATGATATAGGCTTCATCTTGTTTTCCTTTTTTGAGTAATTAATTATCGCTATTGCATAATAGCTTCTTGTATTAAAAATTCACCAGCCCCTAAAATATAGCCCTCGCCGTATTTTTCTATTAGCTCAGATATGGTTACATTAGATTTTTCAAAATCAGACTCGTACAAATGACCACCCTTAGCTACTCTTTGCTTTGCTGATTGACTAAGCTCATTAAAACAAACATCATTATCAAAAAAATAGACAACCTTTTTTTCAATAATTAATTTTATAGTTGGCTTATTCTCATGAAAACTTAGTGTTGCCCGGCATTGAGGTTGGACAGCTTTTTGAGCTTCTTCTTTACTTGAGAATGATTTAACTGGTATTTCAGTTAAGTATTCATAATCAATATTAAAATTGTATATTAAATCCCACATGAAATTCTCCTTTTAAATTTAGATAGTTGCTGCGTCTAAAAACTTCTTTGAGAAGTATCTTGTCACTACAAATGCAAGCTGATAGATAGCCAACAAAATATAGCCAGATAGATAGTTTTGTGGCAGATATATTGATGAAATAACTTGTAACGATATAACAATATACATGCAAACTAATCTATACAGGTTATTTTTAAGCGGTCTTAAAATTAAGGCTATAATAGGTAAAAGCAAACACAATACACTAAATACCACAGTGAAAAACAAGTATGCAAGATCACCAAAACCAGAAATCAAACTATAATAATCAACCGTACTTTTTGGTAGGTAGTACACCGCCAATGCTAAAAAAGCATATATATAGAATGGTACTATGTGGTCTATTTTAGATAGTTTAGACAATGTCATTTTTTCTCCTTAATATTTGTCAATGGCTCACTAGATTTAAGATCAATATCACTATCACTAAGCAATTTAGCTAATTGCTGTAAATCTGCGGATAATTTAGGTAATTGCTGCCTTAAAATATCACTTGGTGTTAAAGAAATTTTTTGTGCAAATGCTACTAATTCTTCTTCCGTTGGAAAATGAACTGCTGGGTCAAATCCACCGCCAGATACATCAATATTTGGCGGTTCTATATGAATTAAATACTTTTTAAGGTCTTTGCTTGGTTTTTCCTTGTGCTTAACCTCGCCCATATCTTGATAGCTTTCCATAGCAAGTTCTATTGCAAATTCTACTGCTTCTTCCGTTGGAAAATTAACTGGTGGAAGACCTATATAATCAATACCACCGTTGCAAATAGGGTCTCCTTTGCATGTATTGTCAATACCATGATTAGAAGCCGATATACCGTGACTAGACAAAGTATCGTTAACAAACTTCGCCATAGCTTCATGAGTGCGGTATTTTTGCCAATAATTAGCTTTGATTGTCTGGTAAGCGTCACTACACCTCATAACGTCATTCTCATTGTTAATAGGCGTACCATATTCTGATGGATACGTAATGCTATCTAGTAACTGAAAAGGATTATCAGAGTTTGATAATTTTTTCATGAAAGACTTATACCTTTCATAATGACCTTTTTTATCTTGACCAGTGGCACAAAAGAACAAAAAAGATTTAAAATCTAAATCGGTATCTTTAGATACTGCAAAATTATTAACATCTTTGTATGCTTTGTAGCAAATAGGGTCACCTTTACATTCCTTGTCAATATCCATACCAAAGGACACACTAGATAGAACACCCAGCATTAACGTTATTAATAATTTCTTTTTCACATCACCATCTCCTTGACATTATATTAATTTTGTTTAAATCTTCACTTCTCAAAAACTGTAAAATATCTTTTTGATATGGCTTATATTTTACTTTAAAATTAATGTTATAAGCTTTCCGATACTTGTTTACAGTGCTTGCATAGTATCCAAGTTCTTTAGCTGCTTCTTGGTAAGTTTTACCGTCTTTAGCTAGGTCATTTAGTACGTCTTTGAGTTCGCAGTTATACTTTTTTTTGACGAATATTTTTAATGGGATTCTTTTTTTCACCATGATTACGCTCCTAGTTGTTTAGCCACCATTTTTTGAGCTTGTTTTTTAGATAATCCATTTTTCATATATCTGCGGATTAGCTCGTTATATCCAAGTTTCGGGTAGTCAGCACAGTGGTCTATTGGTTCACGTGCCTTTTTAATTGATTTTTGCATCTCCACTCCTATTATTAATTCACTTTCGACTCAATATTCACATACTCAATGTATCTTCTATCAAGCCATAATGGTTTATCTCGCCTTTCAACTTTCACAATCAAGTGAGTATCATTGCCACGAATAATCTTGCAAAATATTTCAGATGATTTGTAAACGACAACTACGTCTTTATTTAATAGTTTGTCGCTGTTTTCCTTTGATACCTTAAAAATAGATTTTTTCATTTTTTGTTCCTTTTTTTGTTTTTCGTATACCTTTGAAGCTAAAAATCTTGATGACTGTATGGTGTTACCTTGTTTAATGAAGTTAAGAACCATTGCCTTAAATTCTTCCTTTTCATCAATCGTGTAATTCTTAGTTGCACCCATGTATGGCTTGCGTTCTCTAAGTTTTTTTAATTGAAATTTGTTGTGTACTGCTATCATAAAAGTTCTCTCCTGTAGTTTATTTATGAGTTATTTAGCAAACAAATGGTGTCTCAGAATGAAACAGCATTTATTTGTTAAACGTAAAAACTTAAATTTTTGACGTGCGAACACATCAAAATGATTAGATAAGTCTTTATAGACTGTCTCAAAGAAAAGGTAACGATATTGTCTAGTTCGGTTTAGACACGGAAGTTATATTGCTATTTTAGCGTTCAACTATCAATTTTTAGGCTTGATGACACCCACCTACATTTAAAGGATTTGGTAAGTAATATTTAAAATTTAAACTTCTTTAAAAATTAGTTCTTCACGAACAATATTCTTGTCTTTTGGTGCATCAATACCGATTCGCACTTGCTTGCCATTTACACGCAATACGGTGATGACTATATCGTTATCAATCAAAATTGATTCCTGTTGATTTCGTGTTAAAACTAACATTTGTTTTTTTCCTAGTAATTGGTTGTTAAATTTTGCTGTCGTACCGCAAGGTATTTTAATTCAACTAAAATATTTTCAATTGACCTAAAAGCGATCAGTTCAATTATCATACGGCACTCTTGGTTAAAAGGCAACAAAAATATGGTTAAAATTAACGCACTTATTGCAGACAAAATAAAATTGTAGCCGTAAAAAAGCATGTCAAAGCACTCCTAGAACTAAGTGATCAGTTTTATCTGCAACTACAACGTGACTGTCATTTAAAGTGACTTTTTGATTTTCATCAGTAATTTCAACGCCACATTCAGCAATATAGTTAAGCATATCTTTAAAGATTTCATTGCATTGACAGTGATAATTTAACTCACAACAGTCGCTATACTTATTCATAAAGTCTTTGATAACTGTAGATTTAACTTCCATTTTTATCTCCCTTGAATCAAAATGATTCATTCTTTATGTGAATCTATCATAATAGTTCTATCATTACAACTCATAATTATATAATTTGTAATAAAGAACTAAAGCGGTTTGTATTATGAAGTATGAATACCAATTAACTGTAAGATTGCCAGAAACTGTAGCTGAAAAACTAAAGGCTAAGGCTTTAACATCTAAACGCTCAATGAACGCAGAAATAGTGCAGATATTGTCACAATCTGTTGGTGATAGTTCAGAAGATAATATCGAATATAAGCTTAAAGGTATTATTGCTAATGCAGAATCAGTATTATCTAATATCAAAAAATAATTATCTGTAACTGCCGACACAATAACCTCTGTCGGTGTCGTATTATCTTTAACAGACAAATAGATACTCACTGATCGTGTAATGGTGTTTGTAGCTGATGTTGTGTTTTTCACTGATATATTACTCAATAATTCCTTTAAATATACATTACACCTGAATCATAAAGATAACTTTAAACCATTTATGATCAGCATTTAAACCGCAAAAATAGTTATATAAGTCATATATGGTTTATATTATCATTTTCAGTGGCGTTGTCAACTATATATAGTTACCCCCCATTTTTTTTATTAATTTAAAAAAAGACTATATGTTTTAATGTACAACGCTTTAATATCAATACCTTTTGATAAAAAGGTATTAAACATATAAAATCCGTATTATGGAACTTTATATTACATATAAATTAACTGGTTAAGAACATGTCAAACCAACATAAACTAATGAATGTATTAAATAATCTCATGAAAGAGTGTGATATAGATGATGCCGAGCTATCAAGAAAAACTGGTGTTCCAGCGTCTTCAATATCAAGAATGCGTATAAACGAAAAAACTAATCCTACTGCATC
>Ga0213865_10002119_pt1 | contig 12631 bp, 36 predicted proteins | sample PICome_6_FD_160100 | JGI IMG/M metagenome (GOLD analysis project Ga0213865, IMG submission 160100) | Coastal seawater microbial communities near Pivers Island, North Carolina, United States - PICO282 | ecosystem: Environmental > Aquatic > Marine > Coastal | place: USA: North Carolina...
GCAAATGGCCTATTGACCTTGAGACTGCACAATCATTTGAATTACCACTACTGGTTTGGTCTTTTGTTGTGTTGGGCGAAATAGGTGCTGGAGTAGGACTATTGATAGGAGGCATGTTTCCTAAAAAGTTTCTATGGGAACTTGGAGACCTCATTACACGCTTCAGTGGTATTACAACGTGTAGTATAATGACGGGTGTGATATGGATAGGACAACCTGAAAGTTTTTGGGACGTCATATTGTACGATAACTTCCACGTGCTTTTATGGGTAGGTGGATTGTTTTTTGCGTTAAGAGGAAACAGAACATGACACCAAGAGAAATAGCACAGAAGCAAGCCGAAGTAGCAATGGATGGATTTATACTTTGGAGCAAGCGTACAACTTATGCAATTATTTTTTGTTTATTAGTAGTTGCAAGTTGTAATTTTGGAGTAGAGGATAAAACTTATCCAGGATATAATGGAGAACAATATTCTCCTACAAATTTAAAAGTTAAATAAAAAGTGTGACAGAGCAATCCGCCAAGAAGGCTCTGTCACTTTTTTAAAGTGTTATAGATTTTTACTTGCGATTGTATATATGATATAACACCCAAACAGCAACTAAGCCAACAAGTCCTTCAGCTGATAGTCCTGCTATCATTCCTGTAATATTGTCAACAACGCTGATTTGTGGCCAGAACGGAATGCCCTGCCCGTTGAAAAGGATTTCTAAAACGATTGCTAAAGAAATAAGTGATATACCTACTTCAGTAATTGCACTCGCCCAACCCTTTATTTTATTTAGAATGTCCATAGTGAACCTCCTTCTTATTGCTGATCAAGTCGATCAGTACTTTATTTACGAGTAGAGGTTACAAAAGTTAAGTATGCATAAATGGTCTAAGGTGTCTTAAATGCAGAATCTTTTCTTGACATTTACTAAATACTTTGTTACATTAGTAACACTACACACATACACACAAGGAGAATAATATGAGCGTAGACACAAAATACGGTGAAGCCATCTTTAAACAAACTCAAGAAGTTGCAGAAATGTTTAAGGCGGCAATGCCAAAAATCACAACAAATAAAAACGGATACGAAATTAGAACGAAAGTTCTAGAAATGGCCAAAGACAATGTATGGAGCGATTATCATGCAAAGTGGGGTCAATTCGAGCAGTCAGTCAAAAGAGATGAGAAGACTGGCGAAATAGTTACAGAGATGAAGTTTCCTGAAGTTCCAGGTGCTGACGCTGTACTAGAAGCGGCTGAACAGTTTTACGAGTTTGTAAACGGAAAGCCTGCTAAATAAAAGTATAAACACAATGTATATCCGGGCATAGCCCTTGCACAAAAGTAATAGTAAAGCAAGCCCCTACTAACAAAATCGAGAACTGAGATTCATTGCCAATGGCTGTCAACGTTCCAAAAGTTAGTAGGGGTTAATCTTTTTGATAAGTAATATTATGTTTAAATTTATAAAAAAATGGTGTAAAGAAATGAATGCTGTTCAAACTGAATTGAACAAACAAGGTATCTTTATGGCATATCATCACTTTGGAGCGGCGGTTCATTACGTAGATCCAAAGATATCTACCCACATAAATACTTCGCATGATAAACAAGAAACCGTTCGAAGAAAAGATCCAAGAGTTAAAGGACACCGGGAAGTATAGAGTCTTTAATGACATTGTACGTGAAAGAGGTGACTTTCCTGTTGCTATCTGGTACGGTCCTTATAATATCAAAAATATTGTAAATTGGTGCTCTAATGACTATTTAGGTATGGGGCAACATAAAGTTGTTATCGATGCAATGCATACTGCACTTGACCAGACAGGATCTGGTTCAGGAGGTACGCGAAACATTGGCGGTACTAGTCACTACCACGTAGCACTTGAACATGAACTATCATCTTTACATTCTAAAGAAAAGGCTTTGTTATTTACAAGTGCCTATGTTGCCAATGAATGGACACTCATTGCTCTAAGTAATATCATACCTTCAATATGTTTCTTATCTGACAGTAAGAATCACGCTTCGCTCATACAAGGTATAAGACATAGCAAAGCTGAAAAACGTATTTGGACGCACAATGATATGGGCGATCTAGAAAAGAAATTACAGGAAGTTTCCGCAGAAGGACTAACACCTTGTATAGTCTTTGAGTCAGTGTATAGCATGGACGGCGATGTCTCTCCTATTTCTAGTGTCTGTGATCTAGCTGAACGTTACGGTGCGATGACCTACATAGATGAAGTACATGCTGTTGGCTTGTACGGAAACACAGGAGCAGGATACTGCGAGAAAGTAGGGGAAGACCGTATTGATATAATCAATGGAACGTTAGGCAAAGCGTTTGGTGTACAGGGAGGATACATTGCCGGAGACGAATTGATCATAGATGCAATTCGCAGTGTGTCTAGTGGATTTATATTCACCACCAGCACAAGCCCGGTTATTTGTTCTGGTGCTCTTGCATCAATAAAATATTTAAAAGATCATAACGAACTGAGGGAAAAACATCAAGAAAGAGCAACCACTCTAAAAAAGATGTTAAGAGATGTAGACATAGAAGTATTGGAAGATGCTTGTACGCACATTGTCCCTGTAATGGTTCGTGATGCAAAACTCTGCAAACGTATGAGTGATATGCTATTAGAAGATTATAATATCTATATACAGCCTATCAACTATCCTACGGTTGAAGTCGGACAAGAGCGTTTACGCATCGCGCCTACTCCGTTACATACAGATGCAATGATGCACAATCTAGTAGATGCTCTAAGAAAAGTTTTCAAAAGAGTCGCCGAAGGCTGTGCTTAACGGAGAATAATAATGATAAAGAACTTTAATATTAAAAAAGCGTTTTGGTTCACGCTAGGTTGTATTTTGTTAGGAGTAGCATTTGTAGGCATTTACCTACCAGGCTTACCTTGGAGTACACCAGCTGTTGGAGCGGCCTATTGTTTTGCTAAGTCAAGCGATAGAATGCACAACTGGATAATGAATCACAAATTGTTTGGGCCGTTTTTAAGAGGCTGGAGCGAAAAAAGAGTTTTCCCAACTAAGGGAAAATATTTGATGTTGGTTACTATGGCATCAAGTTTAATCATCATGTGGTTCACAACAGGAAACATAAAAGCAATTATGTGGACTGGAGGCTTTATGGTGTTAGTAGCAATATGGGCTTGGAGATATCCAGGTTCACATGAAGAGCATCAAAGAAGAAAAGATGCAGGCAAAAAGATTGCGTGGCTAAAGTAATGCCCCGCTGTTAGATATACGATTTCCACACAGGATGCCTTATGTTAAACTCTAATTGCTTACGTTTGTTTACCAACTCGTAGTAATCAGGTTCATAAGGCATTCTTTTTGGCTTCATTATAGTTTTATTTCCCTTAGTAGTATTACATTTGTTGCAGGCCGCAACGATGTTTGTCCATTTTGTTTTACCTCCTTTTGAGATAGGTATCACATGGTCTAGTGTTAGGTTGGGTTTGGTAAATTCGTTGAGGCAATATTGGCAGGTGTAAAGGTCGCGTATGTATAAATTAATTTTAGAAAATCTCGGCTTACGCCGCCGCCGCATAAATTCTTTAAGCATTATTACCGCAGGCACTTTTGTTTCCCAACTTTCGCTTCTTACTATCCAATCGTCATACCATTCAAGCACTTCGACTTTGTCTAAGTACATATAGGTTATTGCCTCTTTCCATTGGATTGCACTCAGTGGTAGATAACTCACTGGTTGAGCGTCAGCATTCAGTACCAACACATCACTCATTGGCTCAGTTCTCCTTACTGTCTCACTGTCTGTATTTATTGAGGAAGTTTTTCAATGCCATAAGATAGGCATATTCTAGGTGTTATTGGTTTTGCTCCATGCATCATGCCTGCTGGCACATATACCATGTCGCCTGGAATTAGGTTATAAACTTTCTTACCTAATGGGTCGTCAACTGTAAATTCTGTGTCACCCAATACACTTAATAAGTAAACATCAACATGATCAGAATGTAAAGGAAACACTTCACTGAAACTTGTGAAGCTGGTATAGATATGACACGTTACAGGTCTTTCAAATAGGTCCATTAGATAGTTTTGAAACTCCTGATGCACTGCCATCTTGTCACTCATTATTTCGTGAACAATACAACCCAAGTTTCTCAGTCCTGTAACTGCTTCTGGATTTGTCTGTGCAACCTGTTCTAAATTATCTATAGCACTAAACCAATCTAGTGTAGGTAGTCCTGTATTCTCCCAATGGTAATGTTTTTTGCCTTTGACTTCTGTTAAAAATTTTTCATCTAATATCATTATACTGATCGCTTTCCTTCCAAAGCATTTTTAAGTTCTTGTTCTTCGACACATACAACTGATTCTATTTTCTTAGGCTTACCATATTCATGTAACAACTTCTCCACTAGAACAGGTATATATTGAGGATCAGTTATACTTGCTTCACAGATATGTTTTTCTTCATAGGTAGGGTCTGTAAATATATATAAATCTCTACCATTGTCTGCAAGGTCACCTGGACCCATTGCAAAAATAACTACTATTAACCATTTCAAAGATCTGCTCCTAACTGTTTAGCAGGCCCAAAATCCTTTCCGCTTAATAGCATACACATAATCTTACCATTGTCCATTGTAACTGAATAAGAATTTGTTTCTACATTACCCCACATCAGCATCTGTCCTGACAGGGCTTGTCCTTGAGTCATCATCAATCCTGTGCCAGAAGCAATAGGTTTTTCGCCATATCTACTTTGTAATAAAGCAGACATCTTATCTACTGTATCACACATGACGGTGAGTGCCATAGGAAAGCCTTGTTGTGGTTGTAGTGGTATATTCGGATTAGGTGTGGGCTCACTCTGTTGCGCCAGAGATGTAGACGCAACAAGAAAGGTTGAAGCCAATATTGCGACTATTAATCTCATTTGTTTCTCCTTTAAAGATATTGGTCAAATAAGTTTTTACTTGTGTGATCCAACGCTTTGACCCATTGATCTTCATTCTCATAATTAAACACTATACTATAGTTTGCGTCTGTTGTCAACCATGCCTTATGTTTTTTTATTTCATTTTCTAATTGAGCTGGATGCCAACTCGTTATACCAAAGAAAAATCTATAAGCATTTGGCACGTTACCTGTTGCCATTTTTTCAAACATAAACTTATCGCTTGAAAGACATAGCTGATTTCCGATGTGCATAGTGTTTTGACTTTGCCAATCGTCAGTATGTAATAACAACAGACTCTGTTCGCTCACAGGGCCACCTCTGTATAGTGTTTCTGTATAGGCCCCGCTGTACGGTTCTTGGGCTCCAGAAAAAATATCTGCTACTTTTTTAGTAGTGGGTCTGTTTAGGGTTAGGCCTGCAACGAGATCATCTGTTTGATCGTAGCAATAAACAACCGTTCTATGAAAGTTAGGGTCCGATCTAAGATTTGGGGTTGCGACTAGAAGTTTGCCAACGTAGCTCATACTAGCTCCAATCTGGCAATGGTCCGCCGTATTTCTTCCCTTTTATCTTTCTTCCGCCTACAGTTTTTCTTTCTTTTCCGATTTTGTGAGATTTTTTACCTTCTCTACGTCTGTAACCTTGTGACTTACAAGAAGATAAAGCACTTGCGCCGAGACTGTCGTTAGATCTATTACTCGTGCATAAGGCTCTAGAAGCCTTAGCCTCATCAATTAATTTTGGATCTATATCAATTAGTCTCATTACATCCTTCTCACTGCTATCTATATTTATCCGCAGGATTCTCACTATGCTCATTATTGAACATCTCACTACATAATCTAAAGGTCAGTGCCTTCCTAGGACCCTTAGTGGTATTAATACTCACTTCACCTGTCTTGTCGAAGTATTCAATCTTTGTAATTTCTGCCGGTTCATTATTTTTGCCCACTAGGATAGTTTGGCCTAGTTCTAGGTTTAGGCTGATGTTTCGTAATGTCATTGGAGTTCTCCTTTTGCAGAGCTGTTCTGCTCTATAGATATTTATCGCTCTAGATCTTATACCAAACCAATAAGGTTAAATACTTGTATGAGATACATTATTTTGAACGACGACCTAGGTAAACATATTATCGTAGACACTTTGACAGACGACATCATAGGAAAGATTAGGAACCAAAAAATTGCTCTTAGGCTTTGCCAAAAACTGAATAGAGCTGTAAAAGAAGAAAGGTTGTCAGCCAAAATTCATTGACATTTGAATCAATAGACATTATAGTGTAGACATAATGTTGATGAGGTTCAGAATGAAAAAGATAATCCTAATAGGCACAATGGCTTTGTCGTTGTCTGCCTGTAGCTCACTTCACGATAAAAGATACGGAGATGCCCCAGGCGACCCATGTATAAGATGTGGCGAGAACTGGGTGTTCATTCAGAACGAACCATTTGGTGCTTTGAAAAATCACGAATGGTCGGAGGACAAGATATCACATTATTAAACGGACCCCTAGCTCAGCTGGATAGAGCGTTGGTTTGCGGAACCAGAGGTCACAGGTTCGAATCCTGTGGGGTCCGCCAAAATAGGTTGACTTTTATATTAACTGAGTCTATACTGTATAGACAATGAGGAAACAGAAAGAGGGCAAAATGATATATTCAATTTTAGAAAGCAATATGCGAGAGGCTGTTGCAAATCCAGACAACCAGTTCAAAGACGGTTCAATCAACTGGAACTTCGTAGATGCAGATGCATACCATGCCTGCCATAACTTCTTTAAAGACAGCGAAACTTTCTACGAAGCATTTCATGACATTGCAGAAAAGATTGCAAATGAAATGAATCCACAGACAAACGAAATTCAACTTGAGATGGAGATATAAGAATGTCATATGTAATTTATGAAAAATCATCAACTTTTATTATGGGACCATACACCGCAAGACGTGAGGTTCTTCCAAATCATCGTCAGTCATATAAAACTATGGCGGCGGCTAAGGCGGCATTGACCCGTTGGACTAAATGGTGGCAACAAGACATTGGTGACTTAGATTCACCTGATAACAATCCTCAGTTCCGTTATGCGATTGCTGAGAAGGATCTTTTTCATAAAAATATTGAAAAGTCAGTTAAGAAAAAGAACATGATGGATCCTACAAAAGAATTTATGGAGCCGGTGAATACACCATCTTATATGTCACCTGCATCAGAATCATATTGGAGTATGTAATGAGAAAATATATTAAAATTGGAACCCTCGTAAACAATGAACGAAGCCTGGAGCCTGCAAAGGTTACAGGCATCGAACTCTGTGAAGCAGAGGGAATGAAAGAAGGAATTTCTATGGACAAGGTGTTCATAGGAGATAAAAATCGTTGCGTCTTTGATCTAGACAATGGTCATTGGCAATACGGATATCAAGTGGAGATAGCGAATGAGTAGAGACGAAACAACCTCAGAAGAACAAAAGATGATAGATGAATGGCTAAAACATAACCAGCCAACAATCTGTCCACCCAACACTAGAACAGAAGAAATTACATATAATCACGGTTGGGGTAAGAAAAAGAAAAAGAAAGCACCAAAAGAGGTTGACTCTAAATAAGAATGAGTCTATACTGTATAGACAATAAGGCAATTAATTAAGGCAACAGAAAGAGGGAACTATGGCATACATCAGCACAAAAGAAGTGGCGGCAATCAGAGGCCAACTAAAAGAGAAATTTCCACAGTTGAAATTCTCAGTCCGAAAGCAACACTATTCATCTGTGATTGTGACAATCAAAAGCGGTACGGTAGACTTCTCCGACCTAGTCACAAAATGTTATCAGGATGAAACTATACCTTTCGATGGATACTACCAAACAAATCAATATTGGTTAGACCGAATGGGTAAGCATCAACCCCTGTTTGAAGAAATTTACAAAGTGATCAAAACTGCACCTGCTTCAGTAGAAGGTGGGCGTGAATGGTTTGATGATTCAGATTCAATGACAGACTATTTTCATACCGCATTCTATATGAGTGTGAACATCGGCTCCTATGATAAGCCATATGTCTGCTCAAAGCCTAAGGCTGTCAAACTTCCTAAAAAATCAACTATCAGCGATGCCGCGGAGTCAATCGCTAGGATGTCTAATAAGGAACGTGATAAGTTCGTAGATGATTTGATTGCATCTTATCCTAATCTTGCAGACGAACTATTGTCTAAGATTGGATTCGGACTTATGGAGACAGATCAATGTTAGAATCATTATTCATTTTCGTTGCATATATTCTTGGAACGGCATTTGGATTCTATTGGGGTGTAGCAAGAGGCCAAAAACAGGGTATCGTTGATTGCATAGATCAATTGATTGCCCAAGGATATTTGAAATATCGTGGCGTCAAATCTAACCCTGAAATCCTCAAGCACGACGAGGATTATTGATAACCAAAATAGGTTGACTTTTAGATGGTATGACCATATACTGTATAGACAATAAGGCATTAACAGAGAGGCAAAAAATATGACAAACTTAGTAACAAAGGCAAGCGAACTAATCTACCAAATGGATAGCGAGCAACTGAGACAGGTTTCAGAAGCAATCCAACTCAAAAGAACTCATTTAGCCAAACAGGCTATTAGAAACTTTGTCAAAGGCGACATGGTTCAGTTCACTTCTAACAGAACAGGTGGCAAAGTAAATGCAACCGTTGAGAAGGTCAACAAGAAGTATGTGATCGTTTCAACTCACATTGGTGGTGAGAAGTGGAGAGTTCCGGCAACCATGCTAACAAAACTTTCAGACATTAAAGTAGGAGCCTAGGGTGGGACCTTACTCCGAAAAGAAACAGATTGAGCGAGCAGGCAGTATTCAACGTCTGCTCGACTCTAACCCACAGATGGATGACTATATGAAATCTATCTGGCAGAAACACGCGATGAACATCGCATTCACAGAAGAAGAATATAATAGACGAGTCAAATCGATCTATTCAAATTTACAACCAAGACACAAAGGAGGGTGGGCAACCTATGAGTAAAACTAAAAATTGGCTAATGGATATGGAAGAAGAATTCTATTCTATTGCAGATGAGACAGCAGGCGAATGTGAAACTTATCAAGAGTTCGTTGTTAGAATGAAACCGCATTATCCAAAGATGTATGCCTTCTACAACGAAATGGAGATAGAAGAACATCTGCATGAAGCATGGCAAGAGAAGTGGTCCGAATACCAATATGCCTAGAAAATTCGTAAAAAGATATTTGAAACCTACTTCCTTTGATCCTAAAGATCATTGGATGGTAGGTGTCACTTGGCCTGTAAAAGGCTCCAAAGGAAATGAATACGGTGTCACATTGCATGAACAAGGATTTGAATGTGAGTGCGTCGGGTTTTCGTTTCATGGATCTTGTAAGCATTCTAAGGCAGTGGTAGCTCAGGTAGAAGGAGCAATGAATTATGAGTAAAAAAGAAACATGGTCATATGATTGGAGTTGGACTCAACCCTACGTATCCATGGAAGGATTCTTCAACAGTAAACCTGTTAGAGAATTGGCCCAAAAGAACAGCCAAGAAGACGCGACACTGAAAGAGATGTCTCTTTTGGATTCGATAGATGAAAATGTTCAAAATATGTTGACTTATCCGGAGGCTGAGTCTATACTTAATAAAATAAAGAAGAAGGAGAATGGCTATGATTAAGGCTATGATTTTTATTGCGATTGGTGCCGTAGGTGCATACCTTTACATGAATCCAGGTGATGTAGATGGGGCAACTGATATGTTGAAAAGTGGCATCAATAAAGGTGCGACAGTTATTCAAGAGGCAACTGAGTAATGAATATTCAAGATGTTAAACCAGGCAAGTCTTATGCCTGCAAGTTTCGGGTTGAGACTATGTTGGATACCTATGGTCGAGTACCAGGGCTGTCAGACACACCCTTGAAAGGCGTAGGTATGTATGAAAGCATTGGTGTAATCGAAATCCGTGACAGCGAAAAAGAAATGGTACAGGTTGTAGACGAAAAGAGCTCAAAGAAGTTCGTTGTGCCTTTTGCTGACATCTGGGATATTGATGAAGCAGAATTTGTCAGCCCATTAGAATCTTCCAATTCAGGTTGACATAAGGCTTGTTTGAGCCTATACTCTAAAGACAATGAGGAGTAGGGCAATGGCTGGAAAAAATTACAAACCACAGAAACCTAAAGTTCGTAATTGGGTAGCGAAACAGGTGCGAGATCCTGATGGGCCTTTCCGTCCAAAATCAGAGCGAGATCGCACTAAATTCTCACGTAAGAAAAAACATCCAAAAGTGGTTGACTTTGATCTCGAATGAGTCTATACTGTATAGACAATGAGGGAACAAGTAAATTTTAATTTTAACAAGCTGGAGGGCTTAAATATGCAGACACTTTCTTTCACACTTAAAGGCGACGGTTTATGGGGTGCAGAAGCAGGTCGTAAGGTTACACTTACAGGCTTCAACGTAGACTATTATCTCGATGATGATTACAACGAGGTTCCAGCAGACCACCCTGAGGCAAAGATTGGCCATGTTACTGTTGAACACGACAGCACATGGGATGTCTACACTGACTCAGCGTTCAGTGAGGCGGCGGCCAACTATACAAACATCATGGGCCTGAACTTTACAGAACAGGGTATGCAGAACGATTTCAAAGCGAGTATGGAGGTATAGATGGGTTACACTATTCTACAACCTATCCCAGAACGTTATCAAGAACGTCAGGGTCTCGAAGGGCCATTCCAAACAATGGCCAACAAGGTGGTCTATTATGATCCTAAAGAAGGATCCTATTACGATCCAGACAAGGATGTATTCCTTACCTATGAAGAATGGAAGGAACTAGGATGAAAAAAATAGTTCTTTTAGGCCTAGCGGTATTGACACTAAATGCCTGTTCGGTAACCACAGGTAAAGATATAATCAAGACCTATAACCTAGGTAAGAATTTGAATAAGATAACAACCTCAGGAGTAATGGAAGAAGGTTCAAACTGTATCAAGAGAATCTTTGACCCTAGCAGGAATCAAGGACCATGCTCTTAGGCTTACTAACATTTCTTTTGATACTAATGATACCTGTTGGTATGTTAATGATTTGGAACAAGGAGGATCCTAAAAAATGAAGACTTTCGCAGATATTCCTTTTAAGGAAACACATATGCCGAATGGTATTCAATCTATTCTAAAGTTCGGCGACGACTATGAACTTTCAATTGTAAAGAGTGATTTCTCTTATGGTGGCAACAAAGGCCTATATGAAATTGCGGTATTCAAAGGTGATGGACAGGTGAATATGCCTGGTATCACAGAGGATAACGATACGGTCAAAGGCTTCCTTTCAGAAGATGAAGTGGTTGGCATCATCAAAAAAATGCACCTGGTTACAGGAGCAGATCCGGAGGTTGTGTGAAGGGTGTATTATTAGCACTGACCTTTTCAGGTAAACTATTTTTTATTCCGTTCAATTATATCGGTATAGATTATGATATGAACGGCTCAATCGACACAGATGAACAGGTTCTTTCTTGTTCAGTTCAGGCAGACAAGTTTTATCAAGATCTAGCAGAACATAGTTGGGACGATCCTAGAGGACAGGGTTGGTATCTCAAGGACGGATCAGGCACTCTACAGGGTCATATCTGTTAGCCAATCTGTTTGCATTTTTTCTATTAGATGCTATACTGTATAGATAATAAACAATAAGAGGGCAATATGAAAATTACAAAAGAACAAATCAAAAAAGCATTCGTCAGTGAAGTTAAGAACATTGGTGATTATGTCTATAACAATCAGGATTGGTATCAAGAAGACACTCAGAGAATGAGATATATCCTAGCAACTCTAGAGATGTCGCCAGGAGATTCTTATTCAGATAATAATCAATTAGAACTAGGCCAAGAGGACAATAGGTTCTACGATTGTATTTCATTTGAAGATCACGGAATGTATAAGATCAAAGACGAAAAGAAACTGATCGAACTTATGAACATGAGTGACCAGGCTGTGAGAGATTATATTGAAACAAATGAATATGATTGGCTTGGTGACGACTACGATCATGCAAATGAATACCTATTTCAAATAATGAATCATTGGCAGGACGAAGTTGAGTTTGATACAGAAGACTATGACAACTGTGATCAGATGACAATTACTCGTAGGGCTAGACAATGGAATGTAGACCCTGAAACAGGATACAAGAGCGAAAACAAATATGAAGTGGCCTACAGTATCCTAATGGAGCATTGGGAACACCTACCAGATGATGCCAAAGAAGACATCAACAAAAGACTGGAGGCCGTTGGATGCTAAGACTGGGTTGGGCTTGGATCTGCGATTTTGCACGTTTTGAAGGTGCCGCGATCATGGCAATTATTATGGTATTATTACTGCTAGGAGTATTCCAATCCTAGTTGACTTTCTCCTAGAAAGATCATATACTGTATAGACAATAAGGGCTTAACACAAAACAGAAGGAGGGTTATATGCCAAATTGGTGCGATAATACAATTACTATTCAAGGGTCAACAGAAACTGTAAAGACTCTGTGGGACGAAGCGAGTGCAATGGATTCTAAAGGCTCAGGAGGCCTGCTAGAAGCGATGCACCCTATTGGTGCTTGGGACTATAATACGGCTGTAGAAGCATGGGGTACCAAG
>Ga0213865_10002120_pt1 | contig 12629 bp, 4 predicted proteins | sample PICome_6_FD_160100 | JGI IMG/M metagenome (GOLD analysis project Ga0213865, IMG submission 160100) | Coastal seawater microbial communities near Pivers Island, North Carolina, United States - PICO282 | ecosystem: Environmental > Aquatic > Marine > Coastal | place: USA: North Carolina | collected...
AAGCAGCACCGACGAAGGGGCTGTTGCTGGTGGCCTGGAGGGCGTTGAAGTCCGAGAAGGTCCACCGGGGGATGTGTAGGGCCTCGGGATACTCCCAGGTCGGGGCCGAGCCCGTCCCGTTAGAGGTAAGTACCTGGCCGGAAGTGCCTTCGTCGTTGTTAACGCGTAGGTCGGAGGTTCCAGTGAACTGCAAGTTGATGTTAGCAGAACCAATGGTGAACGCGGACACGCTCGTACCGTCATTGGCCTGCAAAAAAATGCTGGGCGTATTCGGGTTCATCAGTACCTGAGACTTTTCTCCACTAGCCGCCTCCAGGTCGATGAAGAATAGCTTGCCTGTGTTCCCGTCGTCGATCGTCCGGTTACTAGTCAGCGTCTGGTCGTTGCCTCCCAGAGCCAGGGCGTCAGAACCATCAGCGCCGTCTGCGCCTCGGAGGTCACCTGTAGAGAATCCGAGACCATCGTCGGAAGTAAAGGTAACTACACCGGTTGATGAGTTGTAGCTGCCGCCGGTAAACCCGTCACCATCGGCCCCAGGGGTGCCGTTGGCGCCGGGGAGTCCGTCCGCGCCATCGGCACCTCGGAGGTCACCTGTAGAGAATCCGAGACCGTCGTCAGATGTAAACGTGACAACGCCCGTCGAAGAGTTGTAACTTCCACCGGTAAACCCGTCGCCATCAGCGCCGTCGGCACCGTCAGCACCGCTGGTGATCGGGGAGCCCTGGATGGTGAGCGAGTCGAAGTCAGCCGAGCCGTCCTGGTCAATAGTCCAGTTGGTCGTGCCCTGCTCAACGCCGCTGATCTGGCCGAAGAACTTGCCGCCAAGGGTGTTGATCTGGGGGCCTTGGGACATCTGCATCCGGGTGCCCAGATAGCTGATGTTGCCGAGACCAATAAACTGGCCCGACGTCTGAGAAGTCATGGTCAGTTCGATCTTGACCAAGTAGTTTCCGCCGAGCTGGACGCCCCAGTAAACGGCCTCTGCGGCCCCCGGGGTGTTATTTGATGTCATGTGCGCCGTGCAGGTTCGGTTGGTCCACGTGCCGTTCTTGTCCTGCGTGCGGCAGCTCATCGACACGGGGCCACGGCCTGAGTAGAACGTGAGCATGAGGTAGCCCTGGGCGTAGGTGAACCCGTTAGAGCTGACCAGGCCGTTGGTCTCCAGGTCAATCGTGAGGACCCCAGTGTTCCCACCAGCCGCTGCGACGTTGAGCGCGCTACCATAGGACTGGTTCGTGAGGTTCTGATGCTGTGAAGCAGTGAGCGGGGTCCCGTCGAGGTCAATGGCCAGCTCGCTACCTCGGCCCAGGAACCTGTCCAGCTCGAACGGGCTGTAGGTCCTTCGGTTGCTGAAGGTCCCAGTTACTTCACCACTCCAGGGCATGAAGGGCTCGACGGGCTCCTCCGCGTAGACCAGCTTCTCCTCCAAACTGGGATTCAAGTTCGAGTTAGACACACCACCTGATGCGATCTTTGTCGACGTGACAGCTCCGGTGGCCAGTTTGTCCGTCGAAACAGAGCCGTTCTGGAGCTTGGCGTTCGTGACGTTAGCGTCGACGATCTTCGACGTAGTGACTGAGTCGTCTTGGAGCCTGCTAGTGCTGACGGCGTTGACTACAAGCTTGGCATTGGTGACGGCCTGATCCGCGAGGTCCGCAGTGACGATGGTGCCGTCGAGGATCTTGGCCGATGTAATCGCGTTGTCGTCGATCTCGGTGGTGCCCACTGTATCCAGTGCAGCCAAGTCTCCGCTATCTGTGATGTCCGCCAGTACGTGCGTATGGGAACTGTTGGCTTTAGCATCTAGAGCCGACTGTAGATCCGTCTGGTTACTAAGCGTGCCGCCTATGTCGCCCCAGGCCTGATCCGCGGTAGCTCCCGTCTCGATGCCGTCCAGCTTCGTCCCGTCCGCGGTCAAGTCTCGTCCGTCTACTGTACCGCTTACGGCGATGTTACCTGTGACGTCGAGCTTCTCGCTGGGGTTGTTGTTGCCCAGTCCGGTGTTGCCGTCTACGTGGAGCTCTACACCGTTCAGCGTACGGAACGAGTCCTCTTTGAGGCGCAGGGCGATCTGCGAAGAGCCGCCGAAGCGGTTCATGAACTCGATGATCCCGTCCTCTGCGCCATTAGTGGGGTCGTCGATCTTGGCGGTAATCTTAGCGTATACTCGATCGGCGCCCGTGCTACTCTCTCCCTTGAACTTTAGCTGACCTAGATAGTCAGCCGATGCGGGACTGGCGCTGTCCCGCTTCAGCGTGATCACGGGGCCGGCATCCGAGCCGGCATCCGAGGACTCGATGTAGATGGCGTCAGTGGTGCCTGTACCCTCAATGTGTAGCGGCGCCGTCGGCGAACCCGTGACGTTGATGCCGAGGTTACCGCCGATCTCCGCGTTGTTCGTCACGTCCAGCGACGTCAGCGTACGGGTACCGTCTGCGAGTACGTACTGGGTGTGGTCGTCATCGCCTAGCCCGGTCAGTACGCCGTGGTCGATTGTGCCGCTGCCAACCTCACTCCAGTTACCTGAAGTCTGCCAGGCGGTGTCGTCTAGTGCCCCACCAGTGTAGACGTATACAGCAGTTCCTACCACCACTACAGCGCCCGTCAGTCGCTTAGCCGCGGGAATAGCATCCCGCTCGGTGGTGTTAGCTACATGGTACCAACCCTGCACCGTCAGGTCGCTTGCCGAGATGATCGGGAAGGCGCTGTTGTTGTGCTTTACGTTATCGGGGTAATTAATCGGCATCAGGATACAACCAGGCTGTCCCCGTTGCTGAAGGCACCGGGAGCGTTAGACTTGAAGAATGTGTACTCTACACCATTGACTACCTCAGCACCTTCGTCGGTAAAGGCGGAGTATACGGGAATAGCTCCGTTCAGCACGATGCTGCTTACGGCGTCGAAGTGGCAGGTAGGCATGACAAAGTACGTGTAGTTTGCGCCGTTTGCGTTGTCCGTCGTGGCCGAAACAGTACGCTTAGAGTCGCTTTCCAGTACACCGGTGAGTGCTGAAACGATGCTGCTACCATTACTGCCGTTGAACACCGTAGACGACGCACCGAAGTATGTTCGGAAGTAAATGTTGAGCGTGTCTGTTGCTGAGAACGATCCGCCGTTCGAGTTGTTACCCGTGATGCGGATGCTGTACTGCGCGCTCGTGGCCGTGCCAGTGGTACCCGCGTTAGATGAAACAACCTCGTACGTACCTACGGGTGCTGCGAAGGTCACGGACTGCGCTACGCTACCCGTCCCGGTGCTGAAGGTAAAGCTGTCGGTGTTAAGTACGGTAGTAGACTTTCGGAAGAAGATGTCCCCCGAGGCGGCCGTGACGTTCTCGGTGTTAGTCGTAGTAAACGTGACGGGCGAAGTCCAGGCGTACGAAGTGCCGTGCTCCAGAGCACCCCCGAAAGGGTTAAGTCCTGTGATAGACGGCAGCTGATAAGCGATCAGCATGTCCCGAAGAATGGTCTCCAGGCTCGTCCCTGCGGCGTAGGTCTGACCCACCGTCTGGTCGGCTAGCGGGTTGGTGACTACGAGCTGGGCCTGGAGCTCCGGGTCGCCGCCGTCAATACCATCCGCCCCGTCAGCTCCGTCAGCTCCGTCAGCTCCGTCAGCTCCAGCAGGACCCGCAGGACCGGCGGGTCCCTCGGGACCTTGAGGTCCTTGAGGACCTACGGGACCGGGAGTGCTTCCTCCACCAGAGCCCCCGTTTACGGTAGTACCCAGAAGGAACCCAGCCCCGCCGCCGATAGCCAGGCTACCGAACGAGCCTGTGTTCAGCCCGGCGTTAGATCCCCGAGCTGTACTGCCCCCGCCCGTGAAGGTAGAAGCCGCGGTAGTAGCGCCGCCGCCAGACCCGCTACCTGTCCCTGCTGAGATAGCCGAGGCAATAGCCGCATTTACTAGAGCGAATGCTGATCCAGGGCCGGACGACATGGGCCGCTGGCCTCCGAAGTCCAGGTCGCCGAAAGATCCGGCCCCCGCTAGAATGGCCGTGGTCTGGATAGATGTCGCGTTGAGCGATCCCGTGATGGTTACGTTACCTGCCAGCGAGATCGCAGTTGCGCTACTAACAACGACGCCCTCAGGTCCGACCTTGACGGTGTTTCCGGCGTAGCTGATCGTAGCTCCCAGGGCGCTGATGCTCAGTTCCGGGGCGCCCGGAATAAGCGACATGCCCAGGTTGATCGTGCCCAGGGTCTCGTCCATGACCAGGCTGGTGGATGCCGTCTGAAGTGCAACGCCGCGGCTGGTGGGAATCGTGCCTGTGAGCGCAAGCGGGTAGCCTGTGCTGGTGACGGGGGCCAAGCTGCCCATGACAAAGGTCTGACTTACGCCCGGAACGAATACCCGGTACGTGCCGAATCCATCCGGGGTCAGGTCCATGTGCTGCCAGCCGGAGTTGCCCCCACGATAAGTGGTTTCAGATCCTAGAGTCAACCTCGTGATGAGCGACGCCCCTACTTCTGGACGTAGATCCCCCGCACGCTTCTCAACTGTGGGGACAAACAGTCCGGCTGAGATGGGGTCAACCAAGGTCCCTGCACGAACCGACTCCGTGACTTCAGTTCCCCCTACTTTGAGACCTAGCCCGAAACTCTTAACCGTCCGCTTGTAGTTAGAAAAGCTCTCGTAGAAGTCTCGTCCCTTGAGGATAACCGCCGCCTTGTCTTTACTAAACAGCGCATAGCAGGCCGTGGCCGCCTTGACCATAACATCGCCCGTGGCGTACAGCTGAACGAAGCTCTTAGATATGTTCTTTTCGGTATCGTTCTCGATACGAACGTCGCGTCCAAACACCACTGCTTCTGACTCACCTACAGCATCTACCCCCAGGTAGCTACGTCGGTTTGTGTTTTCCGGAGCAACTCCCTGAAGCCTACCGCGGGCCCCCGCCAATGTTGCGTCAGCACTACTGTCTCGGCCAGGAAGTCCGTTCGACGCTTCCGGCACCGAACCCAGCAAAACCCAGCCGCCCCCGGATACGCGCTGAAGAATAACTCGTGTATCGGGGCCGAACGGATTGTTTACCCCTACATCGAGTGCAGGTACACCCTCAAGTCTACCCAGGGACGACGTCTCTACGTCATAGCACTTAAGAGTAGGGAAGTACTCTTTTACTTTTCCGTAGGTGAACGAGGCGCTACCGGATCCACCAGAACTGAATGCGTCACTTTTGCTGGACATAGTCTCGAAGCTGCTGCAGGGTTACCTTCCGGGTCTCCGGGCGCAGAGTTTCGAGGATCGAGATGAGCCGCTTTGCCAGCTTGGGCACCGTGATCTTAGGGTCCCGCTGCATGGCGATAGGGAGGTTCATACGGGCAAACTTACGGATCAGGAGCTTATCCTGGGCCGTAATGATGCCCTTAACCTTAGTACGCTGGCCCATCTTGAACTTCAGGACGGGATCCATCGAGGCCTTACGGAGGGACTGTAGGTCGATCTTCTTACTCATGGCGCTGCTCTATAGGTATTATAGCCGGTTCGGGCGGGGGCCCCGCACGTCCGCGATGTTACCGAACTGCTTCATTGTGAGCTGGGACACCGGGTGGCCCGACCCGAAGTCGGTGGACTTACCCATGCCCGGGGCCTCAGCGAGGGTGCCCTTGAGCCTTTCGTGGGTCAGTGCCCCGACGAAGTCGTCGCTCAGGAACGGGATCTTCTTGATACCGGCCAGGATCGGCTCGAACTGGATCTCACGCAGGCCCCGCTCACGGAGCTTGCGGTTGTACTCCTCGATCTGGTTCTTGGACTGAATGTCCCCAGCGAATACGCTGTAGATCGTGCCGCCGTCCCCGGAGTTGGATATCTTAACCTTGTCCGTCATCGGCTTAACGATGGTCTCGAAGGTGCGTCGGTTGATGCGCTGCTTGCCGTAGGCGGCACCGAGCTCGTTGATCAGGGTGTCCTGCACCTTGTTCATGTCGCCCGTAGCCGACAGGAGATCCTGCGGCTTAAGTACGCCCTGCTGCGTCAACTGGTCACCTGCCTTGACGTTGTCCCCGACCTTGACGCTGAGGCCAAGCTCCTGCGGAACGAAGACCTTGCCGCTCTGGTTCACGAAGACAAAGTTGCCGCCAGCAGGGGCCTTCTCGATCTTAGTGATGCGGCCCGACTCCGGGGCAAGCACGGCACGACCGCGCACAGTCTCGGGAAGCTGGAGGAGCTGCTCAATGCGGTTGAAACCAACGCTGGCTCCACCGACAGCACCACCAGTGTGGAACTTCTGCAGGGTAACCTGCGTGGCCCGCTCACCGATGCTCTGGGCAGCCTGCGTACCGAGGTGGAACCCGATGGTGTAGGGGCGTCCGTTCTCGTCGATACCTGCGCACTTGCCGCAGATGCCTTCCTGAGCCTTGCACTTGAGGGCCGAACGTACGGCGATGTCCTTAGTGCCTTCCCGCTTGATCTTGCGGAGCATAGCACTCGTCAGCGGAACGTTGCGGAAGTTAGCGACGGCACCGTAGCGGTTAATTGCATCCGAGCTATCGGTCGGAAGCATGATGTACTCAGTAGTACCACAGTCTTCCTGAGAGATCTTGTTCTCGATGTTGGCCCGGACCAGCAGCTTGCTGAGGTAACCGGTGGCACCAACCGAGATGCCCTTATCAATCAGGCCCTGACGCGCACCCGGGGTGGTTCCCAGGTAAGCTCCCAGGTCGTGGCCCTCAGCGAACGACTTGCGGATCGGGATGGGGATGAGCTTACCCTTGTTGTCGGTTACAGCGACGGGCGTAGCGATCATCTGGCGAACAGCGTCGCCCTTGCCGGTAGCCTTACTTTCCAGAGTAGCTTCAACGAAGCGGTTGTCTACGGCTTCTGCCAGGAGAGCACTGAGCTCGTCCGTGGCCTCACCGACGGCCTTACCGAACCCCTTAGTCTGGGAGTTGCGCTCAAGCTTATTGATGACTGCATCACGCTTCTTGTAATCAAACTCCAGGTCCTTGAGGGACACGGCGTAGCCAAGCTCGGTGACGTACTGGTTACCCAGGTCCTTGATCTCCGTAAGGATGCGGGCCGACTCCTTGGCGTCCGTCTCCTTAGCGACGTCCAGGAGGATCTTGTCCAGGTCCTTACCTGTGATCGGGCGCATGCCCGGCTTGATTCCTGCGGGGAAGACGTCGTTGAACATCTTCTGGCCGTAGCACTGCACGGACTTACCAGCCTTGATAGCTACGTTAGGTGCGAGCTTGCCCTTCTTGAATTGGGCCTCGGCCTCCTTCATGGTCATGCTCTTCGGCTCGCCCTCAGGCTTGGTCAGCTTGTAGATACCGAGGACGGTCTCCTTGCTCGGCCCGTGGATGACGAACTCATCACGAGGCGATACCAGAGCCTGGCTAGGCAGCATCTTGGTCAGGGTCTCGCGGCGGGCGTCCTCAGATACAGGGACGTGGACACCAGCAGTGTCACCGTCGAAGTCCATGTTCAGGCCAGCCACAACCAGCGGGTTGATCTCGATAGCTTTGCCGTCTACGAGCTTGGGCTTAAGCCCGATCATGCTGAACTTGTGCAGAGAGGGAGCACGGGACAGAAGTACGGGCCGCTCCTCGATCTCCAGCTGAAGGGCGTCCAGGGCTCGGTCCTCGCCGTCCTTGACCATTTGCCGTGCGTCCAGCGGAGCGACGCCGCCCTGCACCAGACGCTTCACGACGAAGGGACCGTAGATGGTCAGGCCCATCTTCTTGGGGATACCTACGTCATCCAGACCCAGCTTCGGGTTCGGGATAACGGTCGATCGGGCGCTCAGGTCCTGCGAGCGGGACATGACCTTGGACTTGAAGTAGCCGTACTTGGACTCCTTCACGCCGTTGATTTCCTCGATGAGGCCACGGTACTCTCGGCCCCGGGTGACGAAGGCGTTGCGTCCAGCAAGGGCACCAGCGGACTGAGCCAGGGACTTCTCCAGTCGGGCCAGGGTCTTCTCGTCGTAGCCAAGCTCCTTGAGGTCACCGACCTGGTTGTTGATCATGATGAGCTCGCGGTAGCCGTGGTTGGCGTCCGCAACGGATACCGACCCGTCGGGCATCTCCGTGATCTGCCGGAACTTCGGGGGAAGTACCGGGATCTTGCTGTTGATGTAGGCTTCCTTGGGGCTGAGGTTCATCTCCTTCAGCGCCGTAAGATAACGGAGGCGGCGATTGAGCTTGTTCAGGGCGGTGGCCCGTGCGTTGTTAGCCGCCTCGTTCGTCTTCTCAATCTCCTCCTGTACGTTGATGGAGTCGAGCACCTTAATGACGCCGTCGATACCGAAGGTGCCGGAGTCGTCCTCCAGTACCCGGCCCTGGTCGTCTACCGACAGGGTGCCGTCGAGTACGCGCTCAAGCTCGGCGCCACTCTTGAAGTTACCGACAGAGATGACGGCTTCCTTCATAAGGGGGTTGACGATAGGCTTCTTGAGTTCAATGTGCGTCCAACGCGATCCGCCGGGGCCTCCAGTCATGCCCTCATCGAACAGGCCGCCCTTCATGGGACGCAGGTTCGGGGAGCGCAGGGTGCCGGGGTTCTTGACCTCACCGTGGCTGAGCTTCATTACTTCAGCGTCGGTCATCGGGCTGGCGTCCAGGCGGCTGCCCTCCTGCTTCAGGTTAACGCCCGAGGCCATAAGCATAGCTGTGAACTTCTGGGCAACGAACGGAGCCTTGGGCTCAGGCAGAGTGTGCCCGAGCTGCAACGCCCGCCAGTAGTCGTCGTTCTTCTGTCCCTTGAGGCGGTAAGCATCGTCCAGGAAAGCCATAGCGTCCCCGGACAGGAGGGAGAACATATCCTGCGATCCGATGCGCTGGGCGGACTCGCCCGAGATCTTCTTGGGCTGGTCCAGGGCGGTGTACGCGCCACCAGCGCCACGGGCCGAGAACTTGTCGGAGATCTTGTGCTTGAGCTTCAGGGTGTGGATCGGACCGACCATGACGTTCTCGATCTTGTGCCCTGCGGCGTTGGTGATCGTCTCAGCGTCGTTGACGCCAGCCTTGCGCATCTCGGACTTGACGTGCTCAAGGTTGTTGTCGTGCTCGCGCTCGAAGTTGTCGGTGTAGAAGGTCTTGCCCGTCTTAGCGGCAACCTTACCGGCAGCAGCCTCAAGCAGGAAGCCCGGGTTGATTCGGCCTACCGACCCGAACGGGTTGAACAGTACGTCGATCGGGTCGCCGTTGGCGTCCTTGTATACTTCCTCGGGGCCGAGGATCTTGGTGATGATGCCCTTAGCGCCAGCGAAAGCGGAGAGCTTGTCGCCGATCTGCGCGGGCTCGACGGACTTGACGTATACCTTGATGAACTTGCGGTTACGTACGACGTCGGTGATCTCACCGTCTACGTCCTTATCCCACGTAGCGGAGATGTCCGTGTGCGTCGTGGCCAGGACCTTACGGTGCAGATCGCTCAGCTCTGTCTTGGACAGGGAGACCTCCCGCAGAGCGGGGATCAGGATGTCACCCTTGGTGACCTTCTGGCCCTTCTTGATGACACCTTGGGTGTCGTAGCGCTCGGCGTAGTCACCGCCCAGCTTCTCCAGGTTCTGCGGGAAGTGGGCCACGTAGGACTCGATGCCCGTGGTGACGTTGTTGCCCAGCTCGACGCGGTGCTCAGCCTTGTGGACCGATGCCAGCTTCTGAGCGGCGGCGTAGGAGATGACCGTACCGTCCTCGAAGTTGTATCCCTTGTACGGGATCATGGCCGTGGTCAGGTTCTTACCCAGAGCCAGTGTCTTGTTCTTCGTGAAGTTGTTCTTGACCAGGGCCTGCCCCTTGGTGACCTTATCTCCGACGTTGACAATAGGCGTATCGTCGAGGTACGTCTTCGAGTTCAGCGGGTAGTGGTTGTGAATCGTGACCTCAACGCGCTTACCGCCTTCAGCGGGGCTAATGAAGATAGCGTCCTCAGTGATCTTCTGGATGGTACCTTTGATGGGCGACTTGACCAGGAAGTTGCTGCCGAAGGCGTCCATGTAGCCGCTTCCTGATCCCTTGAGGCGGTGCTGAACCAGGGGAGCATCGGGGTCGGCCAGCTGAACGGTCTGCTCGATGTGCTTGTCGGCCATCAGAACCCGGTTAGCAGTGTTGCTGTTCAGGAACGGAATGACCGAGGAGCTGCTGGAGAAGAACGTCGCGGCGTCGTTAAAGATGTACTCAACTTCGGTGGCCGGGACTTCCTTGATGTCCGTGTTGTGGCGCACCTTGATCTTGCCCTTATCAACGCCTTCCTTGAGCACGGGCTTGACGCCCTTACCCATGTTGGCGTACTGGTCACCGAACGCGACTACCTTGGGCATAAGCTCCTCGACAGCCATCTGCTCAGCCTTACCAGTCTTGGCGTTGTACGCCGTGATGTGGATGCTGTTGCCTACCTTCTTAGCGCCGTAGCTGAGGTGCGTGGTTACACCCACCTTCTGGCCCTCAGGAACGTGAAGCACGTCGATGACTCCGAACTGCGAGGGGTGGATGGCTCGGACGTCGTTGGTGATGGCCCGGCTGCTGCCGATACCGCCCTCACCCATAACGGTTACCGCCGTGGAGATGGCGGCCATGTCGATGGGGTTGTTCTGGTCGGCGTACCGCGTGAACTCGGACTGAGTCATAAGCTTGTTCACGGGGTTGTTGAAGATCGCCATCGGGAGTACGGCAGGTACCGAGTCCTTACGCTGAAGTAGCATAGGCAGCATACGCCCGATCTCTCGGGAAGCCCGCTGCAGGCGCTCAGGTACGAAGTCCTCGATGGTGTGCAGCGACTTGAACTCAAGCGACTCCTTGTCGTCCTCTTTGCCGCGGCCCTTGGACAGTCCCATGACCTTACGCACGGTGCCCTTGACTACGGCGAGGTCGATCTTGTCTCCTTTGTCTACGCCCAGGGTGGTCTTGTTGACCTTGGCGTCCATCGGCTTGGAGTGCAGGAAGTCCTTGACGGCTACCTGGTTTTCAAGAGTAGAACCAAGTTTGGAGTAGCGGTTGAGCGACGTCAGCAGCTTGGCCGTGTCCTTGTCGAAGTTGGCGATCTTGACGTTGGTGTCGGCCAGCCCACCGAGCGTCTCCGTGATCTCAGTCTCGGAGGCGCCGAGGGCACGCATGACCACAACGATCGGGACCTTCTTGTCGGTTCCGACCTTGAAGCGAATCACGCCCGTCTTACGGTCAAGTAGAACCTTGTAGGTACCTGCTGCCGACGTGTTCAGGTGGGCCTCGACCTCTTCGTCTCCCTTGACGTGGCTGTAGACGCCGGGGCGCAGACGAAGCTGGTTGATGACCTGGACCTCGCCGCCGCCCTCTACGATGTAGGAGTTACGGGGAGTCAGGTGAGGCATGTTCATAAGAACGTGACCCATCTTCGAGTCGATGGTTGAGCCGTCCTCGTCCGTGATGGTGACGTCGGCCATGAGGCGAGACACCACTCCCTTCTCGCCGAGCTTAGCTGCCTTTTGAGCCTTCAGATCGTTGAAGACCTGCTCACCCATCTGGTCCCAGCGGAAGTTGGTGGCCGTGAGCGTGCGTCCGTTACGGGAGGTGACAGGGAACTGATCCTCGACGAGACCCTTGACGGTGTCAAGCATCTTGAGGTGTTCTTGTAGCTTGAGATTACTCAATGAAATCGTCGCTCCGACCGTATTGCTCGAAAAGTTCTTCTTTAGTTTTGACTTCGGGGAGGTTGTCTCCTAGCTCGTAGAACACAATCCGCACCACGTACTCACCGCGCTGGTGAGACTCCTTTTCGGTAATGATCTTGAAGGTCTCGGGCTTGTTGTGCAGGAGCTGCCAGAAGGCTGCCTCTTCGTCGTTGTTCAGGTTAAGTAGGATGAGCCGCTTACGCTTGTTGGCCTCCTCTGAGACTTGACGCGTAAACTTGCTCAAGGCACGGCCCAGTGCGGGCTTGCCACCGATACTCTCACTCAGCCCCACGAGGCTGCGAGATGCGAGACTTCTATTCACTCGCTGCTTCATCAGATACCTGCGTTAGGGCTCCTCGGGGGCTTCTGTTCCGGGAGAGGCTTGGTGGCGGCGGATGCCTGAGCCACGCTCTTCTGGCGCTTTACGATAGCGGCGGCCAGCTGCGGGTTACTCTTACCCAGGCGCTGCATCATGTCGTCCATCATTTCAGGCGGGGTGCTTTTCAGCGTGTTGTCCGCCATCATGTCCAGCATGGAAGAACTAAGCTGCAGCTTGGAGCCACCCAGCTCCCCCGGCGACGGGGTGGCCACCGAGTTAACTACCTGGGCGATGTCCGTGCGGCCCTTACGCGAGGTAAGGTCGTCGTAGGACTGAAGCTGCTGGTCCTTCTGTTCCTTCTCAGCTGCCTGCTCGCGTGCGGCGTTGGCCATCGACTCGAACTTAGCGGAGAGTACCTGGGCACGGCCCTGAGCCTCGGCCTGAGCCAGCATCTGCCGCCCCATGACCTCGTTACGCTCTTCCTCCTCCTCGCGCTTGTACTTCTGCTCAGTGGAGTAGTCGAAGCCGAGTTCCTTCATGACCGTGCGGTCCGAGACCGTGTTGGTCTGACGCAGGGACAGGGCAATCTGCTTCTGCTGTGCGTCGTCAGCCATCTTGAAGTCACGGTGCGTGATCTCGATGTCGGGCAGGTCGCCCCAGCTGGAGAGGCGCTCAACGATGAACTTGTTGAGGAAGCGCTCCAGCTTACCGATGACGCGC
>Ga0213865_10002121_pt1 | contig 12626 bp, 18 predicted proteins | sample PICome_6_FD_160100 | JGI IMG/M metagenome (GOLD analysis project Ga0213865, IMG submission 160100) | Coastal seawater microbial communities near Pivers Island, North Carolina, United States - PICO282 | ecosystem: Environmental > Aquatic > Marine > Coastal | place: USA: North Carolina...
GTCACTGATGCATTCGGTCAACGTGATGTTGATACAAATGCTGAATTGGTAGATGCCATAAAAAACTTAACTTTAACCTTAAAATCTTAATAGGAGACAATTATGTCGGAAGATATAAAAAATGCTATTCAGGAAATGGGCAAAACTTTTGAAGAATTTAAAAAAGTAAATGACCAAAGAATTGAAAGCATAGAAAAAGGCGAAGGTACAGCATATGTAGATGAGAAATTAGCTAACTTAGAAGCTAAGATGGATTCTTATGAAGACATTAATCAAAAATTAACAACTGCTGAAGCTAACGCTGAAAATATCAAAAGCCAAATTGAAAAACTAGAGACAGTCATTAAAAGACCAAACTCAGGTTTTGATACAAAGCAAGTAGATGAATATATGAATGCGTTTGATACTTATTGTAGAAAAGGCATTGAAGGTCTTGCACCTGATGAAAGAAAAGCATTAACTGTAAGTAATGATTCAACTGGCGGTTATTTAGCACCACCTGAGTATGTAAGAGAGCTGATTAAAGATGTTACTGAAATATCACCAATCAGAAGTATTGCAAGAATCAGAAGTACAGGTGCTAGAAGTATCCAAGTTCCAAAAAGAACTGGTACTTTTGCTGCACAATGGGTAGCTGAAAGCGGAACTAGAAGTGAAACAACTGGATATAACGTAGGTCTAGAAGAATTACCTGCACATGAGCAATATGCTCTAGTAGATATTTCTGAGCAAGACTTAGAAGATTCAGTATTTGACTTAGAAGCTGAAATGCAATCAGAGTTTGCAGAGCAATTTGCAAAAGCTGAAGGTGCTGCTTTTGTTAGTGGTAACGCAGTTGGTAAGCCTGAAGGATTTATGACTAACTCATCAGTTAGTGAAATTGACTCAGGTTCTAACACAGCTATTACTGCTGATAACCTCATTACTTTAATGCACAACATTAAGTCAGAGTATGGTAGAAATGGTACTTTTGTATTTAACAGAAGCACACTTTCTGCAATCAGAAAATTAAAAGATACAGCAGGTCAGTATGTATTCCAAGCAGGTATGACATTACAAGGTGGTATGGTAAATACTATTCTTGGTCAACCATATGTGGAAGCTACAGACATGGCTTCTATCGCACAAAATGCTTATCCAGTTGCTTTTGGTGACTTCAGAAGAGCATATATGATTGTTGATAGAGTATCTTTGGCGGTTTTAAGAGACCCATTTACACAAGCTACTACTGGTAACGTAAGATACATTGCTAGAAGAAGAGTTGGTGGTCAAGTGATTCTTCCTGAAGCCATATCTAAACTAAAAGTAACAGCGTAAGCAAGGAGTAACTAATGCAAGATTTATCAAATAATATTGAACTAGGTAACTCAATCATCAACGCTGTAAAAACTGCTGCTGAAGATGGAAGCGGTATTGATTTACAGGGTTTTGAAGAAGCAACTGCTGTAGTAAGCGTTGGAGCTGAAGGTGACACACTTTCAGGTTCTGTTTACTTTGAAGTATCACTAGAGCATTCAGATGACGATTCTACTTATACAGATTGTGTACAAGCAGATATCGTTAATGGAACTATAGATGCAGGTGGTATTTGGCTAAAACTTGATGGTACTACAGGGGGTGACCCTGATACCGCAGGTGGTCAATGGCAAGTTGGTTATGTAGGCGGAAAGAGATATGTAAGACTTGTTCTAGCTAAAGCAGGAACTCATTCAACTGGTACACCTATCAGTGGATTGATTGTTAAAAGCAGACCAAGACATGGTGCAGTCTCAAACGTAAAGCATAACGCTTAATTGAGCAATCTTTGGGGGGATTAACTTCCCCCCTTTTTTAAGGGTAAGAATTATGGCAAAAAAATATAAAATATTAGTTCCAAAACCTGCTATAGCAGATGAAAACTCTGCAGATATGGTTTTACATAAAGCAGATGATATTGTTGTTTCAAAAGGCAAATGGCAAGAAGAAATCATGGACACATTCGTAGAAAATGGATGGGCTATTGAAGTTAAAGTTGATTCAGTAGAAGAATCACTAGAAGTTGAAGCTGAAGTTAAACCAAAAAGAGCAAGAAACAAAAAAGGTCAATTAAAAGCTGATGACCCATCTACACCTGATGTAAATGAAGCATGGGAAGGTGGAGAAGCACCTAAAAAGACAACTAAAAAGAAAACTACTAAAAAGAAGGCTTAAATGTCTATCAATTCCTTTTTAGGTCTACAAGTTAGACAAGGAAGGTGGGATAAAACTAAAGGTATCTATAAATTTGGTTTTCACCCATCTGTTGGTAATTCAGAAGTAACCATTTCAGATAATGGTAGTGATTATGACGCTTTAACAGAAGCTAGTGTAATCAAAGTTTCCTCAAGTAATACAAACGATACAAGTGATGGCACAGGTGCAAGGACAGTGCTTGTCAGTGGCTTAGATGGGGATTATAACGAGATAGAAGAGACTGTTACCTTAAATGGACAAACAGCAGTAAACACAACTAATTCATATTTAAGAATATTTAGAGCAAAGGTATTAACAGCAGGTACTGGTGAAAAAAATGCAGGTGATATTCACATGGGTACTGGTGCTGTATCTTCAGGTGTTCCTGCAACATCAATAGCAAAAATAACAACAGGTGAAAACCAAACACTTATGGCAGTATGGACTGTTCCTGTAGGTTATACAGGTTATTTATATCAAGTAGATTTTTCATCAAATGTACAAGGTTCTGTATATTTAACAGCAAGAGTAAAAGTGAGAGAGTTTGGTAGTGTTTATCAAACAAAAGAGAAAGGCACATTTACAACAGATGCATTAAGATTTGATTTAGAATTACCTCAAGTTATCCCTGAAAAATCAGATATTAAATTAACTTGTATAGCTAGTGCTAATACGCATGGTGTTTCAGGTTCATTTATTATGTTGTACATAAAGAATTAATGACTTAGAATAGATTTATGGCTACTGATACTATAAGCAAACTAGAAGCACACGAAAGAGAATGTGCTATTAGGTATGAAAACATAGAGAAAAGAATGGAAAGTGGTTCAAAGCGATTTGATAAACTTGAAAATCTTATTTATGGAATCTATGCTTTAATTATCACATCCATGTTTGGCTTACTCATAGAAAGAGTATTTTTTAATTAATTTAGGAGAATTATATGTCAGAAGAATTAAATTACGAAGCACTTTACAACACTGCTCAACAAGAACTTGCTAATGCACAACACACAATTAGAGTGTTAGTACAAAGATTGCAAGAAGCACAAGGTGGAGAAGCACCAGTAGAAGCTGAAGTTGTAGAACCAAAAGCAGATAAGAAAAAGGCTAATTAGGAGAATGAATGGCAGGTCTAGTAATACATACAGAACCTGCATCAGAACCAATAACACTTGCAGAAGCAAAGGCATATTTAAGAGTAGATAGTTCAGGTGATGATGCTTTAATCACATCACTGATTGTATCAGCAAGAAAGCTATGTGAAGAACATATGCAAAGGGCAATTATGTCCCAAACCTTGCAATTATTCTTAGATAACCTTGATGATATAGATAATCCTTTGTGGGAAGGTATGAGAACTGGTCCATACCTTAATTACTATAAAAACTATATTGACTTGCCTATGCCACCAGTTACTTCAGTAACTCATGTCAAGACTTATGATGATGAAGATACTGCTACAACCTTCTCTAGTTCTAATTATTATGTAGATAGTGCTAAACAACCTGCAAGAATAGTTTTAAGAACAGGTGAAACATTCCCAACAGCACTTAGAGTAGCTAATGCTATAGAAGTTCAGTACGTTGTGGGTTATGCCAGTGCCAATGCTGTACCTGAACCAATTAAATTTGCTATTTATCAAGTATTGACCTATCTTTATGAACATAGAGGGGATATGTACGAGGGTAAAACGTCATTACCTGCTACAGCAACCAAATTATTAGCACCTTATGTAGTTTATAGTGGTTTAGGTTCTTCTAAACTCATGTCAATTGGATAATGAGCCAAGTAGGTCAATTAAGACATCAAATCACCTTACAAGGTCAAGGCACAACTAGAGATGCAGGTGGCGGTATTAGTTCAGGGTGGTCAACCATTGCTTCTGTATACGCTGATATAAAGCCTAAAAGTGGTAAAGAGGTGTACAAGCAAGGGAAACTAGTAGGAAGCGTCTCTCACGAGATTACAGTGCGTTATAGGACTGATATTACCAATGCTTCTAGGATAAGTTTTGACAGCAAACTCTTTAATATAAGAGCCATTATAAATGTTGATGAAAGAGATAGATTCTTAAGACTTCTTTGTGAAGAAGGAGTTGCAACATGAGTATTGATTTAAAAATAACTAATCTTAAAGCGTTTAATAAAAAATTAAACAAAAAACTTACAGATAACAAAGTTAAAGAATATGTGACTCGTGGAACTATGATGGTTCAAAACACTGCAAAAGAAAGTATTACAAAAGGCGGAACTGGTAGATTGTACGAAAAGTATGAACCAAGAAGAAGTCATAGAGCATCAGCACCCAATGAACCACCTGCAAGTGATACAGGATTTTTAGTAAGTCAAATAACAATGGATGTTGATGTAAAGCCAAATGGTACTGTTGTTGGTCAAATAATATCAGCAGCTCCCTATTCTAAGCATTTAGAGTTTGGCACAACTAATATGACTGAAAGACCATTTATGCAACCTGCTTTACAAAAAAATAAAAGAAAGATAGAAGCTATGTTTAAAAAAGGTGTGTTGAAATGAGCATAGGTCAATTTGCACTACAGAGTACCATATACAGCACTTTATCAGCAGATAACACCTTAACATCAACTTTAGGTGCAGGAGTCTATGACGAAGTATTAGAAGGTGCTAGTTACCCTTTTGTATCATTAGGAGAAGAAACTGCTATTGATTATGGCACTAAAGACTTAGATGGTGGGGAAACAACCTTAAATATACATATATGGTCACAATATAAAGGTGCTAAAGAAACAAAAGAAATAATGGACAGAATACACGATTTATTGCATGATAGTAATCTAAGTGTCAGTGGATTTAATCTGATTAACCTCAGATTTGAATTTAGTGATATATTAAGAGACCCAGATGGTGTCACAAGACATGGAGTCATGCGATTCCGAGCAATAATATTAGGAACAAGCTAATTTATTAAAGGAGTAAAAAAATGGCAGCACAAAAAGGTTTAGATGTCTTAATTAAAATTGACATCAGTGGAACACCAACAACAATTGGTGGTCTTAGGTCTTCATCAATAACATTAAATGATGAATCAGTAGATATTACTAACAAAGATAGTTTAGGAACTAGAACATTACTCGCAGGAGCAGGTGTTAATAGTTTGTCTATTAGTGGTTCAGGTGTATTTACAGATTCAACAGCAGAAGTTGCGGTTAGAACTGCATTTCAAGCACAACAAAATACTACTGATGGTTCAACAGGACAAACAGCAGCTTTTGAAACATATGATTTTGTAATACCTCATTTAGGAACATATCAAGGTTCATTTCAAATTACATCTTTAGAATATGCAGGTGAGTACAATGGTGAAGCTACATATTCAATGTCTTTTGAATCAGCAGGATATATTACATTTACAGCAGCATAATAAATGCTTAAACAAGTAAAAGTAAAAGTTGGTGATGAATCTATTAATGGTTCAATGCATGAAGATGAATTACTTATAGCTAATGTTATAGATGTTGGAGATGTAATTAATGTAGATGGTAAAGATAGAGAAGTTTTATCATCAAGTGTTGATTACAGAGACAATGTATTAAAAATAAATCTTGCAAAAGCAAGTAAACCAAAAAAGGAGAAAAAGTCAGATGGCAAATCCACTAAAGGGTGAAATACCACTAACATTAGGTAAAGAAACTTATAAATGCAGATTAACTATTGATGCATTAGTAAGAATAGAAGACGAACTTGATAAAGGCATTTTAGAATTAGCTACTGCCATTGCTGAAGCTAAAGTGCGTATCCGTACCCTTATCGTTGTATTACGCCATGCACTTAGAGGTGGTGGCAACGATTTTGACGATAAAAAAATAGGTGAAATTATTTCTAGTGTGGGAATAGTAGTAGCATCAACCGAAGTAGCTAAACTCTTAGCTGCTACATTAACTGATAACGACTCAGATGAGGAAGTAGATAAAAAAAAAGAAGAAGCGTGAACACTCAACCGATACAATGGTCTGATTTTTACAGAATATGTGTCGGCATGATGAATATGCGACCTATTGATTTTTGGAATCTATCTCCACGTGAAATGTATTTAGCTCTTGCAGGTTTTAAACAATTTAATGGTGCTGATGAAAAAGAAACGCCTATGACTAAAGATAGGTTAGAAGAAATGATGGAGTTATATCCTGATGGCTAGTCCTATTGATAAACTTGTTATTCAAATTGAAGCTGACACAAGACAGCTAAAAAAAGAATTAAAAGATATTCAAGGTAAAATAAAAACTACTGGTGTTGCAGGTGGAGCTGCTTTTGGTGCAATGGGTGGTGCTTCAACAGCTCTAGCAGGAAGTCTTAAAAAACTTGCTGGTCCAGTTGCAATAGGTGCTGTTGCTGTAGGTATTGGAAAACTTGCTAATTTTTCAGCAAGAGCAGGTATGGAATTTGAAGATTTAAAAGATTCTTTAGATACTGTTTTTGGTTCTGTTGAAGCAGGTGACAAACAATTTGACCGAATATTAAGATTTGCACAAACAACACCATTCCAAATAGATACTGTTACTAAGGCGTTTATATCTTTAGGTTCTGTTGGTATTGAGCCAACATCAAGAATGATGCAAGTGTTCGCAGACACAGCTTCAGTTGCTGTAGACCAACGTGGTGCTTTTGAAGCTCTTATAAGAGTTGTACAAAGAGCCGAAGCAGGTGCTTTAGGTTTACAAGAATTAAATATGTTAGCTGACAGAGGTATTGATGTATTTAAAGGTTTAAAAGATGAATTAGGTCTATCAAGATTAGAACTTACTGATTTCGGTCAAACAGCAGGTGGTGCAAAAATTATTGTTGAATCATTAACTAATGTGTTAGAAAAACAATTTGGTGGTGCAATGGTAAATAAGATGGATAACTTATCTGTCGCAATATCAAATATGCAAATTGCATTTAAATCGCTTGGAAATGAAATATTTGAAAGTGGTCTTGGTGATTTCTTTAAATTCTTTGTAGATAAAGCTGCACAAGCAGCTAATGCTGTTGCTGTCAGTTTAGCTGCAATTAGAGGTGAGGGTCTAGGAATATCGTTAGAAGCACCTACTCTTACAGGCGATATGAACTTTGACCAAATGCAGTCAGCTAGAAAAGATACTGCTATAAATAATATAAAAGCTATTGATAGCGAATTAGCAAAATACAGAATTACATCTGATGGTGTAAATGATATACAAGAAAAGTTTCAAATAGCTCTTGGTAAAACAGGTGGTGAAGCTGTCACATTTTTGGGCAAAATAAAACTAGCATTAAACGTACTAAAAGAATTTGGTGTTGGAGAAAACGAGTCTGCTGAAATCATAGCTAATCTAATCGCAGAAAGAGAAAATCAAATTAACGCATTAGGTAATGCAACTAAATCACAAAGAAAATTAACAGAAGAAGAAAAAACTGCAATGATGACCGCAGGAAAAATGGTTCGTGCTTTTGGTATTATTGAGAAACATTTACAAGATTTAGCAGGTGACACAGAGTTATTAACTTTTGCACAAGATAATTTAAACCAAATTTTTAAAGACAATGAAATAGCACTAAGAGCTTTAGGAATAACTACAGCAGATGAATTAAAACCACATCTAGAAGATTTAATTGAATCAACAGGTGCAGTTAAGACAACAATGCAAAATGAATTAGGACCTGCAATTGCACAAATATCACATTCGTTTACAAATCAATTTGTTAATGCACTTCTTGAAGGACAAAATGCACTTGATAGCTTCAAAAGTTTTGCACAAAATGTAGTTGCTCAGATAATATCAACTTTCTTACAATTAGCAGTTATAAACCCAATTTTAAATAATATATTTAGTGGTGCAAATGATGGTGCAGGTTTAGGTCTTTCTACATTAGCAGGTGGTGGAACTATACAAGGTGGCAGACCCACATTAGTCGGTGAACGTGGTCCTGAAATATTTGTACCTAATACTGGCGGAACTATTATGAATAATATGAACAGCAAGAATGCTTTAGGTGGTGGTGGTACTACTGTTATTAATCAATCAATAAACTTTGCTACTGGTGTTGTGCCAACTGTAAGAGCAGAAGTAACTAAGATGATGCCACAAATAGCAGATGTAACAAAAGCAGCAGTACAAGAATCAGCAATGCGTGGTGGTTCGTTTAGAAGGAGTTTAGTAGGTGGCTAAGATAGTAACAATGCCAACAACCCCTAATTTTATTAGGAGTAATTTTGTATTAAGACGAGCAGTAGGTAGTGTAGCTTCACCTTACACAGGTAAAGTCAGAACACAAGAATATGATGGTGTGTTTTGGGAAGCTACAGTAACACTACCACCTATGCGTAGAGATGTTGCTAAGAATTGGCAGTCGTTTCTATTAGAACTTAATGGACCAGTAAATCATTTTAAATTTGCAGACCCTGATGCTTTAACCAATCAAGGTACATATGATGCTAATGATTTAAAAGCTAAAAACAGAATTAATCAAGGAAGCATAGAATTAGATTTTGCATCTTCTACAAATACAATTACTGCACCATCTGATACCACACCATTTACTAATGCTGTTGTTGGTGATTTCATTGTGGTGACAGGAGCAGATAATCCTGAAAACAATGGAACACATGAAATTACTACAAAGACCAATGCTTATACAGTAGTAGTTGAATCTGAATCAGGTGGTCTCGTAACAGAAGCAGATGTAACAGGTTGTACTATTAAATCTAATCAAAAGGGTGCTACAGGCATAAATTTATCAGCATCATCAAACAGTGCAACAGGAACAATATTAAAAGGTGATTATTTACAAATAACATCAAGTTCAACAGCAGGTGCAAACCCAGTTCAATACGTTATGGTTACAGAAGATGCTACACAAAACACCATAGCAGGTGAAGATACTTATGGCGTTAAAATACAACCTAAGTTAAGAACAGTCATAACTGAAAATCATTTAGTAAGATTCGCAACTCCAAAAGGATTGTTTAGATTAACAACAAAAGATGTTGACTGGGATGCTGATAATATTTCTAACTATGGCATATCTTTTTCATGTATTGAGGTAGTTTAAATGTCAAATAGAGGTGGGATTGATAGTTCTATAACAAGCTACCTTGAAGCAGACCATCAGGTTTTATTTTTAGCAGTTAAAGCTGAATTTGACACAGAAACTATAAGATTATGGTCAGGTGATTATGACCTAGTAATTGATGGTGGAACATATACTGGTGTTGGAACTCTTTTATCTATCTCAAACATAGAAGATACATTAGAACTTAAATCTAGTGGTTTATCAGTAGCTTTAGCAGGTATGGATACAACTGTTCTTGATTTAGCACTTACAGAAAATTATCAAAATAGATTCATCACAGTTTATCTAGGATACCTCTCAGGGGGAACAGACACCACTGTAGGTACTATGACTTTATTTAAAGGTCGTATGCAATCAATGGTGATAAATGATGACCCTAATGGCTCTACAATTACTGTAGATGCAGAAAACAGATTAATTGATTTACAAAGACCATCAAACCTTAGATATACAAAAGAATCACAACAATTTATAGACTCTACTGATACTTGTTTTAACAGAGTACAGTCCTTACAAGATAAAGAGATTATATGGGGAAGGTCATCTTCTAACACTGGTGGTGCTACTGGTGGAGGTGGTACAGGTAGTACACGTGATAGCAGAAGAGTGGTACGTGAGCAATGATAAAAAAAGCAGATTGGAGCATAGAATTTGACCAATTTATAACCAAGAACAGGTTTAAAGGTTTTAAATGGGGTTCATGGGATTGTTGCAAGTTTTCTAATGCTTGTATAAAAGCTATGACTGGTGAAGATTTGATACCAAAAGAACTAAAATGGAAAAATGAAGCAGAAGCTTTGAAATCAATAAAAGAATATGGCAAAACACTTTCTAAAAGTATAGAAAAGGCTTGTAAAGCAAAATGTGTACAAAAAATAGACAAAGCCTTTATGCAAAAAGGTGATTTAGTGGTTTATAAGGAAGAATCAGAATTAGTTGGTATGTCAGATGGTGTAAAAGTTTTAACACCTTCAGATGACATGGTGATAGCAAAACAAAATGTAGATATTATTTCTGTATGGAGAATACCTAATGGCTAAAGCTATAAAGACAGCAGTAAAAGCGTTTGTAGTTACATTTTTAGTTGTAACTGGAGTTGCATTTATTGGTGGTGTTTTAGGTATTAGTGCTTTATCAGGTTTAGTAGCACTTGATATTGCAATCTTGACGGCAACAGGCAGTTTGTTAAATGGATTATTTAGCAAAGGTATAAATGCTGTTTCAGAAAACTTTGGTACTAAAGTAGCAACTAGAACAGCTACAGCACCAAGACAGATAATATATGGTAAAGCTAGAGTTGGTGGAACAATAACCCACATAGAAACTTCAGGCACAGATAACTATAAATTATCTATGATTGTTGTTCTTGCAGGACATGAAGTAGAAAGTTTAGAAGAAGTATTAATTAATGACACAAAATTAACAACTACATCAAGTGGTGGTTTTCAATATGCAACAAATAGCAGATTTACTAATAGTGAAAATGAAAATAAATTTGGTGTAAGTAATTCATTACTTAGATACAAATTTAAAGATGGTTCACAAACGACAGCAGATAGCACAATCACTGGTGCAACTTCTCTAGGTTCTAATGACAAGTTTATAGGCATGGCTTATATGCTTATAGAAATGGTATTTGATTCAGAAGCCTTTGGTGGTGGTATTCCACCTATGGCTTTTGTTATTAAAGGTAAAAAAGTTTATGACCCAAGAACATCAACTACAGCTTGGTCAGATAACCCTGCTCTTTGTGTAAGAGATTATATTACTGATACTACTTATGGATTAAAAGCAACTTCAGATGAAGTATTAGATACAACAGCTTTAGGTGGTTTTGCTTCAGCTGCCAACACTTGTGAAAATCAAGCAGGTTCAATAACCACTGCTACAGTCAATGGTGCTGTATCAAGTTCAACAACAGTCACAATAGATTATGCATCAACAAATACACTTATAGATATAGGTCAAACAGTTACAGGTACAGGAATATCAGGTTCACCAACTGTTATAACTAGAAGAGGTAATGTAATCACTTTATCCTCTGCTCAAACAATTTCTGATGGTGTAACACTTACTTTTAACGAAGATTTGTATAAAGCCAATGGTATAACCAACATGGCAGCTGATGGAACTGGTGTTCTTGAAGGATTGCTAAGTTCTTGTGCAGGTAAGTTGTCATATATCAATGGTAAGTTTGTTATGTTTGCAGGTGCTACTGTTACACCTGATATGACAATAACAGATGACAATTTATTAGCACCTATTTCTGTTGCAACAAAAAATTCAAGTGGCGAAACTTTTAACACTGTAAAAGCTGTTTATGTTGATGCTAATAATAATTATGTAGCTACAGATTCACCAGTTTATACAGATAGCACATTAATTGCCAATGATACACCAAGCGGTGAATCACAAGCTAATTACAGAAAAACTTTAGAATTACAGTTGCCATTTACCGATACAACAACAATGGCACAAAGATTACAAAGAACAGCACTGCTACATTCAAGACAAGAAGTTAGTTTATCTGTTTTATGTAATATCGCTTTCATGCAACTCCAACCTTTTGACTGGGTTTATCTAACAAATCAAAGATTAGGATATACTAACAAAACTTTTGAAGTTTTAAGCACAAATTTAGAAGTTATAGAGTCAGATGACGTTCCAGTTTTAGCAACGAGACTCGTCCTCAAAGAGATTGATTCTTCAGTATATAGTTTTGCATCAAGTAGTTATACAAACCCAATAGACGAAGGCTCAAGCGTTTCTACAGGTAGTTTTACAGTAACTGCACCAACAAACTTATCAGTATCAGCAACTTTAGTAAACACTGGTTATGATTTACAAGTTCAATGGACAAACAATACAGATGATTTAATTCAAGGAACTGAAATTTTATATGGTACTTCTTCAGGTACATACATAAGTTCAGCAATAGCAGGTAAAGGTAAAACAAAAGAGATTATTCCTAATGTAAAACCAAATTCAACTTATTACATAGTAGCTAGACACTTTTCAGCAAATAACGTATTTAGTGATGTAACAAGTGAAGTGACAATAAGCACAAGTTCAGGAACAGGTATTAACACACCTTCAGCACCAACATCATTATCAGCAACAACAGGTAAACCTCTTAATATAGGATTGTCATGGACTAACCCTAGTGATAGCGATTTAAGAGATATAAAAATCTATAGGTCAACCAGTTCAGGATTTACACCTAATGATGGAACTAATTTAGTAAGAACAATAGCAGGTGTACCAAGTGTTACGCAAAAAGTATCCTTTGGTATTGATGATGGATTAGTATCAGGTACAACGTATTATTTTAAAGTTAAAGCAG
>Ga0213865_10002122_pt1 | contig 12624 bp, 8 predicted proteins | sample PICome_6_FD_160100 | JGI IMG/M metagenome (GOLD analysis project Ga0213865, IMG submission 160100) | Coastal seawater microbial communities near Pivers Island, North Carolina, United States - PICO282 | ecosystem: Environmental > Aquatic > Marine > Coastal | place: USA: North Carolina | collected...
CATTTGAGGTGATCCCCGAAGCGTTCGTGCTGATCGCACCCGCATTCGTGCTGATATCTCCAGCGTTCGTGCTGATGTCACCCGCATTTGCGGTGATCCCCGAAGCATTCGTGCTGATCGCGCCTGCATTCGTGCTGATCGCGCCTGCATTCGTGCTGATACCACCTGCATTCGTGCTGATTGCACCCGCATTCGAGCTGATGCCACCTGCATTCGTGCTGATTGCACCCGCATTCGTGCTGATGTCACCAGCGTTCGTGCTGATGCCTCCTGCATTGGTCGAAATGCCCGTCTCATTGGTCGCGATGTTGCCCGTATTTGTGGCAATCAATCCTGCGAGGTTGGTCAGGTCTGTCGCCAAACCGGCATCGCCAGATGCACGGTCAGCAATCTCCTGGGCCAACACCGTTGACAAGCTGTCCGCTGTGCCTTCAGGAGCATTGGCTGCGAACAAGGCCACCGGAACAGCCGTGACGGCCATCATTCCGAAAGAGGCAAAGCCTCCGCCACTGTTCACCTCCACCTGGAAGGCATAACCCCCAGCAGACCAATCAATGGCAGCCAGATCATCCGCACCGGCAACACTGCCTATAGTGAGGTTGATCAGACCAAATTCATCGGTCACGATGCCAGTATGAGTCTCCGTCCACACTGCATCAGAAGCAGCGTCGAGGAGCGTAAAGCGAACGTCTAGCGTTGCGTTTTCCAGCGCATCACCACCCGCATCGCGGGCTACGGCCTGGTAAGCAATCCCATAGTTTTGCTGGGCTTGAAGGCCAAAAGAGGCTGTCAGCAGGAGCGCAGACATAAGTATTGAGCGAATCAGTTTCATCTCGGTTAAGATTTCTCGAAGCATGAAGATAGGAATAAAATTCGATAAATCATGAATTTCTCAAGATGAAACTACAATTTCACCGATTCAAACCCGAAATATCATAGAGAAATGCCCGAAACACACCTTATATACAATGTAACCGTGTCTGTCGAAGAAAATGTGAAACCCGATTGGATTTCATGGATGCTTGACGAGCATTTACGCGAAATGCTGAGCACAGGGTGTTTCCTTGGTTTCCGTTTCTGTGAATTGCACACCGAACAGGAAATGGGGCCCACTTACACCATCCAATACGAACTGGCCAGCCAAGGAGACTTGGACCGATATGAACGGGACCACGCTCCAGAAATGCGCGCAAAAGGGCAACAGAAGTTTGGCGAGAAGGCCTTGGCGTTTCGCAGCACGATGACTGTGCTTGCGAAAGGCGAACTTCGCGACCAATGAAGCCACGGAGTTCCTCCGGGCCTGTTCGGGCCAAAAAACACTTGGGGCAACACTTCCTCAAGGACGCTGCTGTATCCGAGCGGATTGCAGACTTGGTCCCCACAGCGTCAAGCCATCAAATCCTCGAAGTCGGTCCAGGAACAGGTGCCCTGACCCAGCCGCTGATTCAGCGGCACGGAAACGCCGTGCACGTGGTCGAAATCGATACTGAGTCTGTGGCCTTTCTTCAGGCGGCCGAATGGATGGACAATGCCCACATCCATTCGGGCGACTTGCTCAAGTCGACCCCTGACATGCTCGGGATGACGGGCACATTCACCCTGGTCGGCAACTTCCCGTACAACATCAGCAGCCAAATCCTCTTTCGTGCCCTCGAATGGCGGGATGAGGTAGACGGCTGCATTGGCATGTTCCAAAAAGAAGTCGCCTTGCGGGTCTGCGCGGATTCAGGTTCAAAGGTGTACGGGATCCTGTCCGTGCTGCTGCAGACCTACTTCTCCTGCGAATATGCCTTTACCGTCGGTCCAGGTGCCTTCAACCCACCGCCCAAAGTAGAGTCCGGGGTCATCCGGCTTATCCGAACCCCCGACAAAGATCCCGACGTGGATTACGCGCTGCTCAAACGCGTCGTCAAAGCGGCTTTTGGTTTACGACGTAAAACCCTGCGCAACGCACTTCGTTCTGGTGGTTTCAATGACGAGGCCATACCAGAAGCATGGCGCGGACAGCGGGCAGAGCAACTCTCACCCGCAGATTTCATCGTCCTGACCAAGGCGTTACAGGCCTCCTTGTAACATTCCATTTGGCGCGTCCAAGCGCCCACCCCTCCGTGCAAAGTCCGGCGTTTCAAGGCGCCAGCAAGGGTTCCTCCTACACAAAACGGAGACAAGTTGAGGCGCCCGTTTCTGCTGAAGGGCGGTGTTATGGCGTACCTTTCCGGCGAGCTCTATGCAATGATCGGAGTGAACACGCTACAAGAATTCGTTGTGGCGCGCCAGGCAGAGTTTGCCGGTGCCACAGGTGACCTATCCCGGCTGCTGACCGACATCGGTACAGCGGCGAAGATGGTCAACAGGCACGTGAACAGTGCCGGACTATCAGGCATCCTCGGGGTGCACAAGGCCAACGGGAGCACCTCCCGCAATGTCCAAGGAGAGTCCCAACAAAAACTCGATGTCTACGCCGACGACACCTTTACAAGGGTGCTCAAGTCGTGCCTCAAAGTGGGGGGCATTGTTTCAGAGGAACAACCGGGCATCATTCATGTCGACCACAGCGCGCGCGGTCAAGGCCGGGGCTACGGCAAATACATGGTGTGCATTGATCCGCTCGATGGCTCCTCCAATGTGGACGTCAACATCTCCGTTGGGACCATTTTCGGCATCCACCGGCGCAAATCACCCCTGACCGAACCGGCCGCAGTGGAGGATTTTCTCCAGCCCGCCAGTGACCTGGTGGCTGCGGGCTACGTCCTCTACGGAAGCTCGACCATGCTGGTGTACTCCACTGGTGGCGGGGTCAATGGCTTCACCTTCGACCCTTCCATCGGTGAGTTCTTCCTCTCCCATCCCAACATGCAGTTTCCAAAAGAGGAGAGGGTGTACAGCGTCAATGATGCGAGGCTGAACGACACCGACCCTGCCATCACTGAATTTCTCGCGGATTGCCGCCAGCGTGGCATGACGGCCCGATACACTGGTGCTTTGGTGGCCGATTTTCACCGCAACCTCATCCAAGGGGGCATCTACCTCTACCCCGGCTCTTACGCCAAACCGGAGGGAAAGCTGCGCATGCTGTACGAAGCCCAGCCGCTCGCCTTCCTCGCTGAGCAAGCTGGAGGCGCCACGTGGTGCCACCACCACAACCTGCTCGACGTCACTCCAAGCGGCCTTCATCAACGCACACCGCTGTTTACAGGGCATGCCGACTCAATCGCAAGATTGAGAAACAAGATGCATGCTTCTGCGCACCCCATTCCTGAGCCTGAGGGAATGCGGGTGTTGCGGTGAACCCAGCCACCATTTCGGTCATCCGAAGGTTCCTTCGTACGCTTGCGGTGCCAAAACACCCTGTATGAAGATTCTCAACACGGCCGCATTGAGCTTGCTCATGGCCACAACGGCCCTTTGGGGACAGGACACGTTGAACATTCCAGAAGCGGTTGTACAGTCTGCCTTCTCCGAGACGCCGGAGCTCACGCCCCGCAACCTTGTCACCCTCGGTCCAGACTTGATCGCAGGAGCCAGCCAGCCCTCCATTGATGGGATCCTCGAAACCGCACCCGGCATTGACGCCAGACAGCGCGGGCCATTGGGCGTTCAAACCGATCTGTCCATCCGCGGCGGTTCCTTCGAACAGGTGGCCCTTTGGGTGGATGGCATCCGCTGGAGCGCGCCTCACACCGGCCACCACCTTCTCAATCTGCCCATCGATCCCGAAGACATCGAGCGCCTGCAAGTCGTTCGGGGCGGCAGTGGCACCCTCGGCAGCGGTGGGGTCACCGGCGGGGTCATCGTGCACACGGGGCCGGGCACCACGGATGCCGTAGAAGCTGGATTTGAAACCGGCGCCTTTGGCTGGAACCGCAGCCGCATCCGCATCGACTGGGGAGAGGACAAGATGAGGCACCGCGTAAGTGTCAGCCGCGCCGCGACCACCGGGTACCGTGAAAACACGGACATGACCATGCAAAGATTCCGGTATGCCGGAGAAGCGGTCAACGACTTGGGCACCTGGAACCTCAGCGCGGGTCACCTCCGCTCTGCCTTTGGCGCTCAAGATTTCTACACCGCCAACTTCCCGCAACAGTTCGAGGAAGTCGGTTTGTGGCAGGGTCAACTTACTTGGCGCAGGGACAACGGTCCATGGCGCTGGGAAGGGGGAGTCCATTACCGCGACCACCAAGACCGGTTCGAGCTCTTCCGCGAAGGTGAAGGTTACTACACGCCCGATTCCAGCGGTGTCCTCACCTCAGGCGAGGGGGCCGTCCCCACCTGGTACCAAGGTGCCAATCAACACCGCTCGTCGACAGCCGGTGCCCGGTTCAACACCCGGCGCACCACTGACTGGGGGCAGACTTTGTTTTCGGTAGACGCCCGGCAGGAACGCATCGTCAGCAACCGCCTCGGTCTGGCAGAATTCGGCGCAGATGGCGACAGCACTTATGTCCTCGGAGACCGCCGCTCGCACATCGACCTGACCGCGGGGCAGCGCGTCCAACAGGGCCACCTCACCGCCAATGTCTTGGCCAATTGGACCATCAACTCAGCCGCAGATGGGCCTCGGTTTACCCCTGAAGCATCACTGGCTTGGAGGATCGATGACAGCGGCCGCGCTGTGGCCTTTGCTTCCGCACGCCGCTCCGTGCGCATGCCTTCTTACACCGACCTGTACTACACTGTCGGTGGAGCGCAGGGAAGCCAAGACCTGCTCCCAGAAGAGGCCGACCACCTCGAGTTTGGATATCGCCTGACCACAGACCTGTCCAGCGGTCACCGCCTCGTCCTCTCCCAACACCTGTTCCACCGGTGGGGGCGCAACCTCATCGATTGGGTCCGCTTCAACGGATCTTCCATCACCCAAGCCACGAACCTCAGGGCGGTCCACTTCACCGGTCAAGAGTTCTCCCTCTCCGCCAAAGCCACAGCGGCAGAGCACCCCCTGCGCTACATGACCCTCAGCGTCGCCTTCATCGGCGCCGACGAAACCAGCGAAGGCTTCGAGAGCAACTACGTCCTCGACATCCTGCAGTCCAAAGCCGATGTCCTCATCGGCTGGCGCCTCGCGGACCAACTCATGCTCGATGCCCGCTGGAGCGCGCAAGACCGGAGTGGCGGTTACTTCGACCCCACCGCTGGCGCAGAGGTCGCATTCGAACCCGTTCACCTCGTCGGCACCACCCTGCGCTGGACCACCAAGGAAGGCCATGTGGCGATTCATGCCCGTGCCGACAACCTGCTGGACGCCCAATACGTCGACATCGGCAACGTGGACCAGCCCGGACGTTGGTTACGCGGTGGCATCACTTGGACGCTCAAGGAGCCGCGTTGGATGGAGTGATCAATCGGCACTGGGCCCCGGCTCCACGGTAGCCTGGGTGCGAATGGGGGTCCCGCTGAGTTTGCGCAGGATGGCCATGGCGGCCTCCAGGTTCTCGACGGGCTCTACCCTGAGGCGCAGGGCGCCATTGCGCTGGTACATCTGCACGCCCTTGACGTGGGCCTGCATGTAGTCCAACACGCGCTGGAACCGCACCCCCTTGTAATAGTCGCTGCCCTCCTCATCGTGGAAGACCCCAATGAGCTTGCCGCCTTTGAGGACCAGCTTGCCGAAGCCCACCACCTGTGCCATCCAGCGCAAGCGGATCGTCTCCAACAAGTCTTCTGCCTCCTTGGGCAGTGGGCCGAAACGGTCGAGCAGCCGGGCCTCATAAGCCTGCAGCCCCTCTTCATCGGCCATCTCATCGAGCTCGCGGTACAACGCGATCCGCTCTGCGATGTCCGAGATATAGTGGTCGGGCAACATCAACGAGAGGTCCGTTTCGAGCACCGTCTCCTCCACATAATGCTCGCGGGAATCGGCCTCCTCCCGCGCCAATTCGGCAAACTCCTCGTCCTTGAGTTCGCGGATGGCCTCGGTCAAGATCTTCTGGTACATCTCGAAGCCGATGTCTGTGATAAAGCCGCTCTGCTCGCCGCCGAGCAGGTTGCCGGCTCCGCGAATGTCAAGGTCCCGCATGGCGATGTTCATGCCGCTGCCCAGCTCGCTGAATTGCTCCATGGCCTGCAGGCGCTTGCGCGATTCCGTGGGCAAAGCATGCAGTGGCGGCGCCAAGAGGTAGCAGAACGCCCGCTTGTTGGAACGCCCAACGCGCCCCCGCAACTGGTGCAGGTCACTCAAGCCAAACGTATGGGCCTCGTTGATCAAAATGGTGTTGGCATTGGAGATGTCGATGCCGCTCTCGATGATGGTGGTGGCCACCAACACGTCGTAGGTGCCGTCGATGAAATCCGACATCACCCGCTCCAACTGCTCTCCGTCCATCTGGCCATGGCCGATGCCCACGCGCGCATCGGGCACAAGGCGGTTGATCATGCCGGCCACCTCGCGGATGTTGCCGACCCGGTTGTGCACGAAATACGCCTGTCCGCCACGCGAAATCTCATAGGCGATGGCGTCTCGAATCAGCTCCTCATTGAAAGAGCCGATTTCCGTCTCCACGGGATAGCGATTGGGTGGCGGCGTATTGATGATGCTCAAATCCCGGGCGCCCATAAGCGAAAACTGCAGGGTCCTCGGAATCGGTGTGGCCGTCAACGTCAAGCTGTCGACCGTCGCCCGGAGCGTCTTCAACTTGTCCTTCACAGCGACCCCGAACTTCTGTTCCTCATCGATGATGAGCAGGCCCAGGTCCTTCCACTTGATGCGCTTGCCCACAATGGCATGGGTCCCGATCAGGATGTCAATTTCGCCGGCCTCCAACGCCTTGACCGTCTCCGTCATCTTCTTGCCCGTCTTGAAGCGGTTCACGTAGTCCACCTTGACGGGAAACTCCTTGAGGCGGCGTGAGAAACTGCGGAAGTGCTGCATCGACAAGATGGTCGTGGGCACGAGCACCGCAACCTGCTTGCCATCGGTCGCCGCTTTGAACGCTGCCCGAATCGCGATTTCGGTCTTGCCGAAGCCCACATCGCCACAGACCAGCCGGTCCATGGGGACCTCCTTCTCCATGTCTTCCTTCACCGCCTCCGTCGCCGTCAACTGGTCCGGTGTGTCTTGGTACATGAAGCTCGCCTCGAGTTCGGTCTGCAGATACGTATCCGGCGTGTAGGCAAACCCGCGGCTGGCCCGGCGCTTGGCGTACAGTTTGAGCAGGTCAAAAGCGATCTCCTTGACCCGCTTCTTGGTCTTGCTTTTGGTTGTTGCCCAGGCAGAAGAGCCCAACTTGTGCACCTTGGGCGCCATGCCCTCCTTGCCGGTGAACTTGGAGATGCGGTGCAAGGAGTGCACACTCACATACAGGATGTCGCCCCCCTTGTACTTGAGGCGGATGGCCTCTTGTTCTTTGCCCCCTACATCGACTTTCTGCAGGCCACTGAATTCGCCGATTCCGTGGTCAATGTGCACCACAAAATCGCCGGGCTCCAGGCTCATCAGCTCCTTGATGGTCAGCGCCTGCTTGTTTTTCTTGAAGCCGTCCTTCAGCCGGAACCGGTGGTAGCGTTCAAAAATCTGGTGGTCCGTGTAGATGGCGAGTTTGAGCCCGACATCCACAAAGCCCTCACTGAGTTCTGCGGGGATGGGCTGGTACTTGACCTCATCGCCGCGGTCGGCAAAAATGTCGTGCAGACGCTCGAGCTGCGTGCCTTGGCCCGCCACCACGAAAGTGGCATAGCCGTCCTCGTGTCGGTGCTTCAAGTGCTCGGCGAGGAGGTCGAAATTCTTGTTGAAGCCCGGCTGGTCCTTGTGGCCAAAGTCCACCGACAGGCGGTCTGTAAAGGACGAGCCGCCGCCGAACTCAATGACGCGCAGGCGTTCCAAACCCCGCTCGAACCGCAGTCCTGTGGTGTAGAGTTCACCCGGCCGCAGGGCCTCAGTCTGTCCTGTGCGCCGGTCGTAGAAGGCCTGCGCCTTTTCGACCTCCTTGTCGAGCTGCTCGACCACACCGCGCACGTCCCACGCCCACACCATGCAGTCCTCACCGAGAAACTCCAAAAAAGGCTCGCGCTCCTCCTTGAGCAACTGATCACCCACATCGGGCACGATCACCGCCCGGTCCATCTTGCCCACACTCAATTGGTCGGACGGGTCGAATTTCCTGATGCCGTCCACCTCATCTCCGAAGAGCTCGATGCGATAGGGGTGGTCAAAAGCAAAGCTGAAAATGTCTACGATGCCCCCGCGAATGGCATATTGGCCAGGCTCGTAGACATACTCCACCTTTTCGAAACCATAATCGATGAGAATGTCATCGAGAAAGTCCTGGCTAATGCGGTCGCCCCGCTTGATGGTGTAGGTATTGCGCTTGAGCTCCTTTCGGGTCGTCACCTGCTCCGCCACCGCTTCGGGGAAACTGACGATGCACACCTTTCCCCGCAGCGCGCCGACCTTGCTCAAGACCTCTGCCCGCATGGCCACATTGGCATTGTCCGTCCCCTGCTCTTGGTAGGGCACCCGGGCGCTCCTCGGATAAAACAGCACCTGATGGCCCTCTTCGCCCAGCAGGTTCTCGAGGTCGTTCATGAAATACGCGGCGCGTTCCTTGTCCTCGAGCAAGAACAAGTGGTCTCCGCCATGACGCTGGATCATCTGTGCCGCGAGAAAACTGCGGGCCGAGCCCACCAACCCCCTGGCCTCCACCTTGGCTCCCGCATTTTCCAGGGCATCCGAGACCTGTCCGGTCCGGGCGTCGTGGTCGTAAAATCCGAGGAGGTCTTGCAGGGTCATGACGTGCGGCGCGAAGATAACCGCCACCATGCCCTCTGGTTCGCTCTGCCGCCATGCTCCGTCGCCCATTTCTCCGGGCAATGCTCAAGACTCTACCTAAGGCGTATGCTGTCAACGCCAACGTTCCGAACTTCGCACCATGAAAGGATGGCCGCTGCACACCTTCCAGAGCTGGGAGGATTTCCAAGAAGGGCAAGTGCTGCTCATTGACAAGCCCCTCGAGTGGACCTCATTCGACGTCGTCAACAAGGTCCGTCACCTGATCCGCCGCGGGGGCGGGTTCAAGAAGATCAAGGTCGGCCATGCGGGCACCTTGGACCCCCTCGCCACCGGCGTACTTGTGCTGTGCACTGGCCGCATGACCAAGCGCATTTCCGAACTCAGTGCAGAGGACAAGGCCTATGATGGGCACATCACCTTCGGTGCCAATACCGACAGCCACGACCTCGAAATGCCCCTGGTTCCCGTAGGGTCCACCGATGGGCTCAGTCTGGCATCATTGCGCGAGACCGCGCTGGCTTTTACCGGTGAGATTGACCAATTGCCCCCCACCTTCAGTGCCAAGAAGGTCGATGGCCAAAAGGCCTATGTTGCCGCACGGAAGGGCAAAGACATCGGGCTCAGTCCCGTGCAGGTCAAGGTTCACCGTTTTGACGTCAAGGAATGGCGGGATCCCGTGATGGATTTTGACATCCTGTGTTCCAAAGGGACCTACATCCGCGCCTTTGCCCGCGACTTGGGCAAAGTGACGGGCTGTGGCGCCCACCTCTCGGCGCTCAGACGCACAGCCAGCGGAGAGTTCGGCATCCAGCAGTGCTGGTCCATTGCGGAATTTGAGGCCCGCATTTCTGCCCTTCCAGCCCCCGTTTCAGCCAAAGCATAAGGGTCCATAATTTCCTTTCGCGTATAAGCTTGAACGCCGTCGAGGCTTTGACTAACTTCGCCCGCCCCTGAAAACCCTGCCGACATGAGCGTAGAGCGGATGAAACTCAGCCAATTCAAGTTCGACGTTCCGAAGGAACTCATCGCCCAGTACCCGCTTGACAACCGGGACGAGAGCCGGATGATGGTCGTGAACCGAGAAGCTGGCACCATCGAACACAAGAAGTTCAGCGACCTCATCGATTACTTCGACGAGGGAGATGTGATGGTCATGAACGACACCCGCGTCTTTCCCGCCCGCATGTACGGCAACAAAGAAAAGACCGGCGCCGTCATCGAAGTTTTCCTGTTGCGCGAACTCAACCGTGAGTCCCTCTTGTGGGATGTTTTGGTCGATCCCGCCCGGAAGATCCGGATCGGCAACAAACTGTACTTCGGTGAGAACGAAGACCTCGTTGCAGAAGTCATCGACAACACAACCAGCCGCGGTCGCACCCTGCGCTTCCTCTTTGACGGCACGCACGAGGAGTTCCGCGAGAAGATTTTCTCACTCGGCGAGACCCCACTGCCCAAATACATCGAGCGCGAAGTAGAGCCAGAAGACGCAGAACGTTTCCAAACGATCTACGCCAAGAACGAAGGCGCAGTGGCTGTCCCTACCGCGGGATTGCACATGAGCAAGCAGCTCATGAAGCGCTTCGAGATCCAAGGCATCGATACAGCTTACCTCACCCTGCACATCGGCCTGGGCACCTTCCGCGAAGTGGAGGTGGAAGACCTGACCAAGCACAAGGTGGATTCGGAGCAGCTCATCATCCCTCAAGACTGTGTGGATGTGGTCAACCGCAGCATCGAACGCGGCGGTAAGGTTGTGGCAGTGGGTACTTCTGTGGTGCGCGCCATGGAGTCGACTCACAGCACATTCCGACAGCTCAAGACCTATGACGGTTGGACCTCACGGTTCATCTTCCCCCCATACAAGTTCAAATTGGCTGATGCCCTCATCACCAACTTCCACACGCCACAGTCCACGCTGTTGATGCTGACAGCGGCCTTTGGCGGGTACGATCTCATCATGGAAGCCTATCAGACGGCCATCAAGGAGAAGTACCGCATGCACGCATACGGAGACGCCTTGCTGGTCATCTAACAGCCGGCACGACCTCTGGGACTTGCTCAAGTCCGCCCACGAAAAAGCCGCCCCCATGAGGAGCGGCTTTTTTCGTAATGGGGAGAATGGGGCGGGGCTCAGCCCACGCGCTTGATGGAGCAGCCGATGGCTTTGGTCACGGCAGGCTTCACCTTTTTGCCTTCAGCCATGCGCTGGATGGCGTCCTTCAAGTAGGTCTCCTCGACTTCAGAAGCCGCGTTGACATTGTCGTCAATGGCCCCTTTGTATACGAGGCGGAAATCTTTGTCGAAGAGGTAAACGTGCGGGGTGGTGCGTGCGCCGAAGGCGTCGGCCAATTTGTGGTTGGCGTCCACCACGTAGGGCATGATGTACCCCGCCTCAAGCGCGTGAAGCTTCATCTCTTCGAGGCTATCATCGCCCTTGCGCTTGGCCTCATTGGAGTTCACGAGCACCGAACCGATGCCATTCTCACGGGCGACGGCGGCGACGTCGTTATAACGGCCTTCCCACCCTTCGCTTTTGCCTTCGCGGCCGACCACAAATGGGCAGGTATTGCAGCTGAACATCACCAAAACACCGTTTTCACCGGCGAGGTCAATCAGGCTCCAATCTTGACCATCGATGTTGGTCATCTTGAGGTCAGCAGAAGGCGCCTTGTCTCCTGGGTTGAGTTCGTTCAATTCGGTCGACTGGGCCGACATGGACATGAGGGAGCCGCAAGCGAGGGCGGCCAAAATGAAGTTGCGAAGCATGTTCTTGCGTTTGTAGCGTACCAAGTTAACCGCCAGCACGAAGGAAAGTTGCCAAAAATCCCCGCGGTCACAGCGGCGGATTGCCGTGCTTGCGGCGCGGACGGCGGACCGCCTTGTTTTCCAACATGGCAAATCCTTTGAGCAGCCTTGCCCGGGTGTTGGCCGGTTCGATGACCTCATCGACATAGCCCCTCGCCGCTGCCCGATAAGGGTGGGCAAACAGCTCGGCGTATTCGGCCTCCTTCTCCGCCAATTTGGCTGCCGGGTCATCTGCGGCTGCGATTTCCTTCCGGAAAATGATCTCCGCTGCGCCCTTGGCGCCCATCACCGCAATCTCAGAAGTTGGCCAGGCAAAGTTCAGGTCAGCCCCGATGTGCTTGGAGTTCATGACGTCGTAAGCACCACCGTAGGCCTTCCGCGTGATCACCGTAATGCGCGGCACTGTCGCCTCGCTAAAGGCGTAGAGCAACTTGGCGCCATTGGTGATGATGCCGTTCCATTCTTGGTCTGTACCCGGAAGGAATCCAGGGACATCCTCCAGCACGAGCAAGGGGACATTGAACGCATCGCATGTCCGCACAAAACGGGCAGCTTTGGTCGAAGCGCCAATGTCCAGCACACCGGCCAGCACGGCAGGCTGGTTGGCCACGATGCCGATAGAGCGCCCCCCCAATCGGGCAAAGCCCACCACGATGTTGGCCGCAAAGTCCGGCTGCACTTCCAAGAAGTCGCCCCCGTCCACCAACTCGGCAACGACATCGCGCATGTCATAAGGCTGTTGTGCGCTCTCCGGGATGATCCCGTTCAAAGCAGGCCGCAATTCATCGCCACCTTGGTAAGGCAGTGAAGCAGGCACCTCCTCACAATTCTGTGGCAGGTAAGACAGCAACTCCTTGATCCGGTCAATCGCCGCCACTTCATTGGGCGCTGTCAAATGGGCCACACCACTTTTGCTCGCATGGGTCCTGGCCCCGCCGAGTTCCTCCGCCGTCACCTCCTCATGGGTGACCGTCTTGACCACATTGGGGCCCGTCACAAACATGTAGCTCGTGCCCTCCGTCATCAAAATGAAGTCGGTCAATGCCGGGCTGTATACTGCACCGCCCGCACACGGCCCCAGGATCGCACTGATC
>Ga0213865_10002124_pt1 | contig 12612 bp, 15 predicted proteins | sample PICome_6_FD_160100 | JGI IMG/M metagenome (GOLD analysis project Ga0213865, IMG submission 160100) | Coastal seawater microbial communities near Pivers Island, North Carolina, United States - PICO282 | ecosystem: Environmental > Aquatic > Marine > Coastal | place: USA: North Carolina...
TCTGCTAAGATATTCTTTAAAGTCTGCGTGAAGTGTTTGGGTACAATTTGTTTCAAATGTGACATTTTTTAAGTCTCTCATTTTAGGATGTTCGAAAAGTTCTACATACAAACGTTGCCAAGCAAGTAGAGGCTCACCGCCTGTGATTATAAGATGAATATCTTGCCCATCTTCTTGCGTCCAACAGCCATTCGGAGTTAGTGAAAGTAGATGCTCAACAACTTCGTCTACTGTTCTGTCATGTACTAAATGACGGAACTCAGGATAGATACTAGCATATGTGTCGCATCCGGTGTGGATGATAGGTAAGTCCTCAAATCGTTTTGTAGTTTCATGTACGCCATCTTTAATCAATTGCTCCACTTCGGGATTATATCTAGACTTTTCTCTATCTCTATTTAGTCCGAAATTTTGACAGCGAAAGTTACAACCGAAAGTTCGTAGAAATACACTAGGAACACCTACATGTAATCCTTCACCTTGTATAGAGTAAAATGCTTCGCTATATCTTAGTTTCATAGCAGGCTTTCTATTAACTGCTTCATAAGAAGGATAACCCTTTTCATATACAGGAGATTCTATCATCTTGGTGCAAACTCCTGCTGTAGTTTAATGTTATCAAAGAACTCTTGCTTGACATGTGAGTTATCAAAGAATGAACCTTTAAGAACTGTTGTCTGTGTAAGAGAACTATGCGCACGAATTCCACGATTTTCACAGCACCCATGTGTTGCTTGAATGTAGACACCAACATCATTACTATCAGTTGCTTTCATAATCTCACGTGCAATATCCATAGCAAGTTCTTCTTGTAGAGTTCCACGCATTGCACACCACTGTGCGATACGAGTATACTTTGATAGTCCAATCAACTTGTCTGCTGCGATAATACCAATATATGCAACACCTTTAACGGGTTGATGGTGATGTGAACATACACTTGTAAGTTCTGAACGCACAACAAGCATACCTTCATACTTTTCGTTTGTCACATTATCAGGTTCATTCGGAAATGCTGTTGCACTAGGAGCAGGATCATATCTACCACTCATTAGTTCATTGACATACATTTTAGCAAGTCTACGACCTGTATCCATTGAGTTAGGATCTGTGTGTCTGTCAATTACGAGACTATCTAATACATCTTCAAACTTAACTGTAAGTTCTTCAATAAGACCTTCTTTATCGCCTTTATGCATAATCTCTGAGATATTGTCACCAGCCCAATATCGAAGCCCGGCATCTTGTAAACGTGCCTTTAAAATTTCGGAAGTCTTTTTCATTTATACTATGTTCCTTTTTAAATATGGTAAACCCACTCATGTATTATAATAACATGAGTGGGTTATGATGTCAACACCTAATTAATAAAAATTAGTATTGATAAGGTTCATCGTTGTAACCAAGAGTTGTTCTTGCTGTATCTGCAATTGAACCCATGTCCTGACGATCTACTACTACTTGGTCAGCAACAGTTGAAAGGTCAGTATACTGGCGTGTACCTGATGTTGAACCACCTGTAGCTGCACGGTGTACCGCACCTGCTGTTGGTAGGTCAGATGCAGAATCAGCAATTGAACCGAAATCTGCTAGTTCACGTAGGTCGATTGAACGGCGAACTTTCACCTTTAGACCGATACCTATGTTGTTTGTAATCATACCTCTATAACGAGCCATATTATTTCTCCCAATATGATAGCAAGCTGGGATACTTACTATCATATGTATTTATCAGATAATATGCAAATGTTCTATACATTCATAACCGAACCACAATGCAAGACCTAGATATACCCAATGTCCCCATGTGAAGATAAATCCATTAATTTTCTTATTTCTCTGCCCGATAAAGAAAGCAACGATTGCTACAATTACAGCCGCACCAGCAGCGGACCAACTTGCTGTCTCATTCAGTAGAAGTTGAGCAAAGATTTCAAAACTTTCTCTACCATATACGGTGACAACTGTAACAAAGATAACAAGTTCTTTTGTTACACTTTGAATTTCTTCAATGTGTTCTTTTACATGTGCTGCCATATCTTTGCCTCTAAAGAAAAGATAGAATAGCATTAGAGAAAGAATACCATATCCGACCCATTCATAGTCTTCTACTAATTCATATAGAGCTACGCTTGCAAAATAACCAAGAACAAGCCCAATGATACCATAGATATACAATCTGACAGAAGCAGAAATTTTAGTTAATAGTAGTGTGATTAGTGCAATTTCGAGGCACTCAATCAATGTTACGGTAAAACTCGCAATCATTTTTTTATCCTTTAAGATGTTGTATTAATTTATCTGCATGATAGAACTTTTTTACTCGACCAAGTTCTTCGCACATTTCCCACTGCATTTCAGTGTTATAATTCATTTGTTTACGAATATATGATTTGATATTTTCTATATTCTGTTTAGCTGCTTCTAAATTAGTAGTCCATTCGCTAGGATACTTAAATGTACTACTCCACATTTCTTTGTAAGACAGTCTGTCGGGAACCATTGGAATAGCACCAACCGCAAGACCTTCGTATACTGAAATACCAAGAGTTTCTTGCAGGTTGGCACTAAACACTAGTTTTGCTCTACCGAGCAATGTGTGATATTCTGGCTTCGTCAAGTTAAGTTCTTGGCACTTGATGAACTGATACTCAGGCATCTGTTCAGCAATGTAGTCAAAAACTTCTGGCTGCTTCTCAGGAGCAATACGATGTGGGAATAATATGATATCCTCTTTCGCCAAATTTGCATACTCGCTGAGATCAGTTTCAATATACTCCATAGGCCAACCTACTTGTCGTATAGAGTGAAGTAGTTGCCTGTCGATATCACGGTCATTGCACCAGAATGTATTTGTAAACAAATCAATATGGAACTGAGTAGCAAAGAAATTGTCATTATAACAATCATACATACTCATTTCCGCGTTACGTACCCATGAAGCATCACCAATAAGACGACCTAGAAAATCTTGTGGATCGTAGCTACCAGCATGCCACATACCACCGATACGGAGTTTTATCCCAAGCAATTCTGCCATATATTTCAACTGGATAACAGTGGGATTCCACGCATCAGTATAGAGAAAGTAATCACCATCTTTGATTTTACCTTCACAGAACAGTTTTGCTATTTGCTCTAACTGTGCGCTCTTATAGATATTTGTTCCGCCAAAGTTAAGAAAAGCACCTGGCGTAGTAGCTGCCGGGATATCTGTTGGTCCCTCAATGACAGTTACATCAATACCATTGCTTCGCAACAATGAGGGGAAATGTGTCTTCCATTGTTTCGTATAGCGGGATTCAACACTTTCCAAATCTATAAGATATAGCATTAGATTCTAGTCCTCTTGCCAGTTTATTCACTTAGAATTGAAAACACAGGATAACCCTTTGCTTTCAACTTTTCTGAACCACCTAAAAAGGTTAAGTCCATAATTGAAAGAATGCCTACAACTTTACCGCTCATTCTTTCTATCAATGATGTAGCCGCTTCTAGTGTTCCACCAGTTGCGATTACATCATCGATTACTAGAACACGGTCGCCGTCTAACACTGAGTCTGATTGAAGGTGTAGTTCGTCTGTACCGTATTCTAATTCATATTCCGTTGAGATAGTCTCTCCCGGAAGTTTACCTTTTTTACGTGCCATTGCAAACGGTTTGCCAGTAATAGCACTTAGCGCACCAGCCATTGGAAAGCCACGTGCATCTAGTCCAACAATTCTATCGTATTCGATATTTTGTTGTTGAAATAGTTCAATAACTTTTTGTAGTCCTTCGGGATGATTAAAGATACTTGCCATATCCTGATACATCACACCTGGACGAGGATGGTCAGGAACTACCCTGACCATTGCTTGAATTTCTTCACTGAGCGACATATTCAATCAATGCTCCGTTTTCACCATCTTCGGAGATTTCAATTTTGATATCTCGTCCGGGATAACTGTCTGCAATCTGTTCAAACAAATCGTCTGACATCATTTCACAAGATTTGTAATCAAGTTGAAGAATGTCATCTTTGTATAGATTTTCTAGCCAACGTTGAAATTGAATAAATTCGATATCTCGGTCATTATGTAAAACACTGATTGCTACACGAAAATGAAACTTGTGACGATGTGGGTATCCTAGAAAAGACACATCATATTCATCACCTGTTGCTAGTGAAGGATCTTCTAGTGCTGCTGGATATTTGTGAATTCCTTCTTTCTGAAAAGTAACCCAAATCCAACGTTTTGCATTTTGTTTTCTAGTATAATTATCCATTTTCTTATTTTCTTCTCTGTTTCTTTCAAGCATATAGTTATAGTAACTACCCATCGACTCCTAGTTCCCTCTCTAAAGCATAAATTTCTTGTTTCATTCGTAACTTATCAGATTTCATTTGAGATACATCTACATGTAGTTTATACTCTTTTTCAATCTGTTTGTCAAGCTCTCTGTGCTTTTTTCTTAGGGTTTCTAGTCTTGCCATTTTCTTTTCGGGTGTCATGTTACCTCCTAACCGAATAAATCTGCTACACTCTCTGCTTCTGTATATTCTCGTTTTTTACCTTTCACTGCTTCGATGAATTCTTCTGTGCGCATAGGTGCATCTTCGAATTCAAATCCATCTGGAACAGTGCTTACATTCTGCACACGTGAACCTTCACATTTGCGCAAGAATGCTCTGTAGTCTGTAAGCATTTGCATCGGATCATTTGATACAAATAGTTCTTCTACAAACTTAGCAAAATATACAACCGTATCTGGTACAATATCAGATAGTGTATTTGGTTTCTTTTTATCCAAACTCATTGTAGCAATATTGATTTTGTCACGTAACATTTCATATTCGTGGTCAAATCTGCGAATGGCATCTTGCATCCCACGAATATGATACTCTGCATTATGTGCTTGAATAAGAATATAAGTGAGACTATCCCAACTAGACTTAGCAGGTTTCTTGTTCCTGTTTAGATCCCCAGGTCGCATGTAATTGATATCACGCATGGTCAAGCGTGATCCAATCTCACCTTCAAACAGCCAAGGCTGGCTGTCATTAGACAAGTCTTGGCGCCACTTCAACTGAGTTGTTTTGTAACTCCAAGCCCCACCAGTCAAGTCGGGATAGTCATACGCCAATCCTTTAGATGCTGTAATATAGGGAGAGGCAGCATCAAAAGAGATTGTAATGTTTGGATTAACATGCTCTCGCAGTTGGCGCTGGATTGCTGTTAGCATAGCACCCCATGGGAGAACGCTGATACCGAGAGTGTGTATCCAAACATCTGATTGGTCATCTTGACCAAGCAGACCGTCATCACGCAAACGAATTAGTCTGCGTAATAGTAATTCTGCATCACCAGCATGATCCCCCGCCATAGCGTAACCTTCAAATGCTCTATCGCCAAACTCTCTCTTATCATTGAAATGTTTGACACGCTCATACCATTTCTCACTAGTTTCCCAGTTAGAACCGTGTAGAGTGTTTAAGAACTTTGTCTTACCTGGTGTGCGATTATTAATAAAATATTCGTGATTGTAAATTGTTTTCGCAACACATTCTTCCCAGTTTTGAATACCGTTCTTATCACGATACTGAGGCAAACATGCCCAACCGGGAATATCAAGTGTCATAGAATAGTCACAGAATTCTTCAAGCCACTTCATAATACCGTGTCTTGCTTCGTGCCAACTACCTTCACTATCATAGAATTTGTTCCAGTCTAGTTTCCAAGCGCCAGTACCAATCTGATATCCGCCACTATCGCCTACTAGAACTGTTGTTTCACGGTCACGATTGACAACCATACCGTCATCAATCTTTGATCCTTCTAAATCTAAGTTAGCATGACCAGCAGAATAAAGACCATGTGAGTAATACACATAGCCTTTATCTTTATCAAATATGTTTAGACCATCAAGTCCATGCTCAAAACCCTCAGGGATACGCTCGGGCGGAAACATATCTGTTACACCTGCATAATGCTGCGAAACTTTACGAACATAAAAGTTTGAAATAGCAGGCAGAAAAACTGCCTGATTATTACTGATGTTGTTTTTACCTAAATCTTTTACCAAAATAGTATCCTCCTTATGGTATTATTTAGGTTAATTGCCAGATTTCGCAGGCAAAATGTACTCATATAGGCCCATTCCTGAGTCTACATGAATTGCCATAGCACCTTGATCTGAAATTTTAATGTTCATGGATGATGTATCACCTAGTTTAAGAATTGTTAGAACTGTTGACAGCGGGAATGACCAACCTGATTTTAGTTCACCGTTTACATTACGTGCGAATGTCAAGTCTGCTTTGTCTGTTGATGCATCACCGATTGTGAACTGTAGATCACCATCTACTGTACGAACTGTGAATAGAGGATCGTAAGCAGAAAGAATCGCTGCTGTTTGTTGCAAGTCTTTAATCGCTTGCTGTGTTGGCATAATCTCAACATCCCACTTCGCACCTTTGAAGTTTGCTGTTTTAATTTGCGCATCAACTAGTTCACTCACAATCACACGATATGTAGAGTTTAGGATACCTGGAATAGTAAAGTTAAATTCGCTTGGTACTTCTTCACCGTTACGTTCTGTACGATTAATCTCTACATGTGTAGTTACTGAATCGCCTTCGTTGTTGCGGCTTTCGTAACCAAGATACCCGTTAAGTACGCCTAGACGACCTAGACCGAACTTACCTGAGAATTCAGGAACACGATTATGTAGTTTAGCACGAAGAACAACTGTGCGGTCATCATCCATCGCATCTAGTGTTGTTGCTTCGTCATCTGTTGTTACTTTTACTGCTTGAATGATCCCAAGCGAATGTGTGTGTTTCACAATATCTTTCAAAATATCACGCATTGCGTTCTCCTATAATTATTACTCTTACTATATCACAAGTCGAATAGCTTGTCAAATGTTTTTTCATCTGCATCAGATGTTCTTTCTTTTCTTGGGTTTGCTGTTGATGGATTGTCAACCCAGTATATCGTGTTAGGAGGTAAGAACCCATGTATGAACCAAGCATTACCGAATGGTGGGGATCCTCCTCCAGTGAAGTCAACACGATTGTTATATACTAATGCTGACATACCATACTCCATAAACATCTTACCACGTGCTGATCCTTGAAAACTTGCTACTGGTAAGAATAGAGCAAACGGTTTACCCAAATCATAGCAATGTCGGATAAACTTATCTTTTAGCGAGTAGGGTGGGTTTGTGATTACTCCATCATACACATCACTTGGTGTACATTCAAAGAAATCTTTGCCGTTGCTTGGTGCGATGTTATAACCAAACTTGGTAAACCCTTCTACAATAAGACTTGACTTTCCGCTTGTTGCTTCGTAGTAAGTCTCATTCTTATTTAGGTATTTTAGAAGTGGTTCGACACTATCGGGCGGTGTATAACACTCGTCTGATGCAGCATTTCTGCCTAAGTTTTGAACTAATTCTAAGTGTGTCTTTTTAGCCATTAGAAATCAAATAAGTTGTCAAATTGTTCACTAGTGCTTGCTGCACTTAAATCCCACTTTAGAACACCAATCAAGTTGTCAATCTTTTTATCAATGATTGTTGTTTCCATCAAGTCATGGTCGAACGGAAGTTCTTGGAACCATTTCGGAATACGTGTTTCATCAATTGGATACGCAACGCTAGTCATTTTCATTGGGTTGTCTTTAAGTTTACAAACAATAGTTTTCATACCATCTGTAATCTCAACAGAATATCTGTCGCTGTTCATTTCACGTAGAGTATTCCAATTCAATGCTGCGCTGACGTGCCCAGGAAGATTTGGCTTCTTCAACTTGTCTTCTGATGAACGTAACTTGAAGTCTGCGTTTTGTGCTTTCTTAAACTTTGCAACGTCATTCTTAAACTTAGTCAAGTTGTTTACTCGCTTGGGAGTACCTTTCTCCCAACCAGGCTTTTCACGAAACTCTTTCTTAAACTCTTTTACCATATCAACAACATCGTCTTGTACGCCACCTGTCAGAACTTTGACAAGAACATCCATTAAGAACTTCTGCATATAGTCTGGAGTATCACTTCGCTTCAAGTCGAGACCCATCGCTTTAACTTTACCGGGCTTACCATCTACATCACGGCGAACACCATCATCATCGTAAATCAGCATAGCATAGCGTTTCTTCTTAATAAAGATAGCCATAGTTGCTAAGTTCTCACGACCTGCTGCGATAATCTCACCTTGTTTACGAGGACAATTAAAGAAGTCTTTCATAAAGTCTGGGAAACTTGCGTTTACTTTATCAGCAATTGCGTCATACATTTCTAGCGCAATCTCTTTATCCCATTCAATCTTACCATTATCAATTTCATCTTTGAATGTCGGATACATTGAATAGTAGATAGAGTCAGTATCACCATAGATAACTGATTTACCCTTATAGTCATAAGTACCATCGATTACTTCATTAGTCTTGGCACCCATGTGACGTGTGATACAACGCCCGCTAAGAGTAGTTGATTGTCCGATACGTTTATCGTAAAAGCGACAACCCTGATTAAGAATCGCACCATACAGGGAGTTCAAGTTAATTTTCTTAACAAGTTGTCGCTTATCCCAGAATGCGATTTCTTCTGTGTCACCGCCCTCTTGTGCTTTCTTCTTGTTTGCTTGTAGAACTTTACGTTCTGCATACCAACGTTCTAGCAAACTTGGGATGATACCTTGCTTGTCTTGTCTGAATACAGTTCCGTTCGCACTCATTGCCCAAGGCAAGTCGCTGTGAAAAACTAAGTCATATGCTTCTGCACCAGTAACAGCATGTGTTGACCCATCTTCCATGTCAAGATGCATCATCTTCGTCTTTTCTTTTTCGTTCATAAAACGAAATTCTTCTGTAGAGAATGTATCTTCCCATGCTTGCGCTGCGCCAAAACCCTTGTTCTTGCCGCCACGACCTTCACGAATACGAGACTGAATCATTTCATCTGTGTATTCTGGTCGTAGTTGTGCTGTAATAGTTTCTGGAGACATGTTCAACGCACGAATGATAGAAGGATACAGTGAGTTGATATCGATTCCTGCTACCCATTTTTGAATACCAACTTGAGGGTTCGCAACAAACGCACCGGCTGCTTTTTGTGCTTCGGCTGCTGCTTCTTCTTCTAGCGTAGGTTCATAATCATCATCGTCTTCTACGTCCCAACTGCGTTTCTTACGGTCAGGAACAACCATACCTCGTCTGTGTGCTTCGTTAATGATTGCTTGCTCAGTAACAGCAACAGCACCCATAGTTGTTTGAATATTCACAGTATTGTCGTGCGCAATCTCGTTAGCCAAATCAATAAACTGTAGTTTCTTGTCTAAGTTATCAAGTAGTGCAACGTCTTGTCTGTTATATTCAATAAACTTATAGAAGTCCTGATTGTATAGTTGGTCAAGTGTACCTTCATATGCAATCTTACGTTCACCTAACTCGTACTCACCGATAGCATCAAGTGAATATGAATGCATTTCATGATATGTATACTTGCGATAAAGTTCTAAGTAGTCGAGGTGAATACGACCAAACAAGTTATAACTGACTTGTTCTTTGCCATACTTAATCATGTATTTTTCTTTAGGAAGCAAATCCCACAAACAAAGTTTGCGAGTATGCGACTTACTGAGAATACGTGTAATACGTCTAACTGTGTATGGAATATCGAAACCTTCACTATTCCAACCACTAAGAACATCTGCGTCATCAATCAACGCTAAGAAGTCATTTAGCATATCTGCTTCTGAGAGATACAAAAATGTATTCTCAAACTTGTCACAAATGCGCTGTGCTTCTTCTAGTCCTTCTCCGTCTCGCATATGAGCAGGCGGAATCACAAACGTCACAAGTTGGTCTAGCCATTGCAGATGTGTTGTAATCGCTGTAATTGGCATGAATGGATCTTCGGGCGGAGCAAATCCTTTGTCCGCATCAAAGTCCACCTCGATATCGAAAAACGCTACATTCAACTTTGGCGAGTCTTTACCGAGATAGTTCTCTGCAAGACAACGAACTTCTGGTTTAATGTCGCTTTCGTATATCTTTTTGTCGCTATTGATACGCAATTCTTTATGCATATCTTTTAGACGCTTTACTTTGATTTGACGAACCTTATCGCCATGAATAGAAGTATGTTGTCCTCTATCGTCACGCACGTAGAAGGTACGCCATGCTGGGAAGTCCTGATATACACGCTTCCCATCACGCCGTTCGACAACGTTTACGATATCTTTGTCTTTGTTGTAGTATGCGTCTACATAACTCATTTATAGTGTGCGCCCCACAGTTTGTAGAACAGTTTCTACATCATCAAAGTCTTGCTTTGCTTCCTGTAGTCGGGCTTTATGAGCAATTGAAATTGCTTTATTGAGTACTGAAGGTTTGATGTCTAGTTCTTCTGCGATAGCTTTCACAGTATCACGTAGACCACCCTTTAGGTCGTCAACTTCTTGTAGAACAGAACAACCTTCGTCTACAAGTTGCTTTAGTTTTGCTTTTTCTTCTGATGAAATGTTATCAAGTGACATATTAATCTCCTCGTGTCAAATAAAAAAGAGAACTCAGATTGAGTTCCCTTTAAGATAACACAACTGTATATCAATGTCAAGTGTATTTTGTCAAAAATTCACGTATTCTAATAGTTTCATCGCTGTTAAAAATTTTATCATTTTTTCGGGTATATTCTTCTATAAGTTTTAAGTACGAATGATTAAAATTGCACTTAAAGAAATCGAATATATAATTCCAACTATCAATATCAAGTTCGTAAAAAAGATTAGACCAGGTACACTCATATCTAAAATCTGTGACTTCTTTTAGTTGGCGTGCTAATTGAAGTTCATAGTCACCGGTATAAGAAAGAGAGTCTATAGCTAACCTTACGTCAGCGGTTAATGGTGTATTAGATGTATAACGTTTATATAAAAGTATAACTAATTTTTTAAATAGATACGTTTTATTTGGCTCATGTAATATAACAGTTGGATTAATAGTAACGTAATGAGAAAAAACACCATGTTTAAAATGGGTTTCACAACCATATTCATTATTCTGAATTTCTTTAAATTGGAAATTGTACTTTGAATGGCAAAGGAGACAAGCTATAAAGTTGCCTCCAGTTCCTGGTGTATATGTAAAATGCTTCATTACTTTCTATAAGATTTGCATTTCTCCGCTAGTGCATCAATCATATTCATATCTGAATCTGTTAATTGGTGCATCTGCTTTGGATTCGATTTTAGTTTGATATTCTTGCCACCAACTGAAATCGTATCACCTGCTTTTTTGCCTTGCTTTGCTGCTTTATCTAACTCTTTGTAAAACTCATTGTATTCTGAAAATGAAGCACGTGTAGATGTTTTCATAATTTTATCTGCTTTAGATTCTGCTGCTGTGCCATATATTTTCTTACTAGTATCATATGCGTTAGACGCTGCATTTCCAACAGCCTTGCCAACTTTAACAGCACGTCCTACACCACGTGCAACTTTTGCAATCTTTGGTGCATGTTTTGCCACCGCCGCTGCGCCACGTGCCAGACCGCCTGCCACCGCTGCTGCTGCAGGAGCAAATTCATTCATCTTGCCTTCTTTCATCATCTTCATAGCCATGTTCGCTGCTTTTAGAACACCTTCTTTAGATGACATTAGGTCGTCTAGTTTTGCTTTGTTGTTGTCGTTAACTGCGTCATAGATTTGCTTGATTGCTGATGCTGTGAACATGTCAACTGTCATACCATGTAGTTTACCAGCTTGCTTATCTGCTACGATTTGATTGATTGTATCCATTGCGCTTTCTGAAACAAATGACTCGTCAACTTTTTTACAGTCACATGAATCATCGCAATCACACGGATCATTACCACAGCAACCACATGATGCTTCGTTTACTACTGACTCGCCCATTTCTTCTGCTTCTGGTTCATTGTCCATCACCGCAGCATAATCATCCATGTCACCGTCACTTGGCATTTCATCATCTGCTGGTGTGTCCATTTCCATATCGCCCATTGGATCTGTCATCATCTCTGGTTCGCCGCCCATATCATCGCCCATATCTGCCATTGGCTCGTTCATCGTATCGGCAGGAACAATATCAGTTGACGCTGAACCGTCTAGTTCTAGCGTGTGCATTCTTGCTGTAAGTGCATCTGACATACGCATATATGCATCATATGATTTATTGTGCTGTGCTGCGAATGTTAGTGCTAGGTCATGAATCGCATCACGTGCGTTCTTACCTGTTTGAAGCTCCTGAGCAAGTTGCTCTGTTGTGCGATTTAGATAATCTTCGAACTCGTCATTCGAAATTACAAAAGATTCAGTTAGTTGTGACAGTTTCATTTTGGGCTACCTTTTGATCATTTGACTTTTGACAGGAATATTGTAAACAAGATTGCCTACATCTGATGAATATCCCATCTTGTGTTTTTTCTTTTTTGTTTCACCATATACAGACTTCTTTGCGTCTTTCTTTTTAGTACCAGGTGTCATAGGCATTGCGACACTAGCAAAGGCACCGGCAAAGTTTTCTGATATGATCTCGTTAATTTTCATATTAGTATTTATCTTAATAATCTATTTATCTGTTTTAATTAATTCTGAAAAATGC
>Ga0213865_10002132_pt1 | contig 12591 bp, 12 predicted proteins | sample PICome_6_FD_160100 | JGI IMG/M metagenome (GOLD analysis project Ga0213865, IMG submission 160100) | Coastal seawater microbial communities near Pivers Island, North Carolina, United States - PICO282 | ecosystem: Environmental > Aquatic > Marine > Coastal | place: USA: North Carolina...
CATCCTCAAGGTAGTCCACGCAGACGGCTGGTACCCGTTTCAAGCCCAACAGCACGGCAATGGAATGCCGATGATGACCGTCCAAAATGGCCCCTGTCCGCTTGTCAACGATGAGCGGTTTGGTGTATCCACCCCATTTTTTGGTCATCTCGAGAAGTTTATCGCGATTCTTTGATTTGATTTCCTCGTGGACTTTGAGCCATGCGACAGGTACCAGTTGGACATCGTCTTCTTCCCACGACATGCCTATGTCTCACTGCCGATTCACATAATGCTTTTTCATGCCCCGCACGCCAGAACGACCAAGGGTGTGCATCATGGAAACGACCGAGGCTCTTCCGGAAGGTCTTGAGGCCGACATGGAAGGCGCCCCTTGCCCACCCCCCATCGCCAGGTGGTTGGCAACCTTGCCGAGCGATTTGCTGAGCCTGCTCCAAACGCTTGCCGAAGCGGGCGAGGGGGCTTGGCTGGTCGGTGGCTGTGTTCGTGATGCATGGCTCGGCGAAGCGGCTCCAGACATCGATGTCTGCACTACCTGCACCCCGGGCCGCATGATGGAACTCTTCGGCGACCGAGCGATTCCAACAGGCATTGACTTTGGCACCATCACGGTCAAGGGGCAAGGTCGACATTACGAGGTGACGACCCTACGGACCGAATCACTCTACAGGGACGGTCGTCGCCCCGATGTCGTTTCGTGGGGTCGTTCGTTGAAGGAGGATTTGAGCCGCAGGGACTTCACCTTCAACAGCATGGCCATCGATGTCGCTCGGCATCGCCTCTACGACCCCTACAACGGGATGGGCGACCTCCAACAACGCGTGGTTCGAGCTGTTGGCGACGCCAGCCAGCGATGCGAAGAAGATGCGCTTCGCATTCTTCGCGCTTACCGATTTACTCGGCGGGATAACGGGCCCCTTTGGGTGATGGACGGGGCTCTTGAGCACGCCATCGCTCAACACAGCACCCGCCTCAGCATGGTAGCGATTGAACGACGATGGATGGAAGTGCAAAAGATCCTCGCTGGACCAAAGCCGGGTGCTGTTCTTCAAGCCATGCAGGACGGGGGAGTTTTGCGTCATGTCTTTGAGCGCCTTGTCGTCATGAACCCCGCCCTGCTCATCATGCTTGACGATGGCCGACTTCAGCGCCTTCATCTCCATCAACGCCTCGCCCTATTGATGGTCGAGCACCCATCAAAAGAGGCGGTTCATCAACTCAAAGACTTGCGGGCGTCCAATGAACTCCAACGTACCATGGCCGTGTTCCACGAACATCTCGGCCACCTCCCCGTCAACGACACCGCAGCCTTGCGAGTGTTCAACCATGCCCTCACGACACAAGCAGAGGCGCATTTGCTGACCTTGGAGTGTTTGTCAGAACACGACATCCGGCTGCACACCGGCCTCCAACTCGATTCAGCAGCTGTCGCAGAAGTGAAAAAACACTGGCAGACCATTACCCCAAGAAGCGAACCTGTAGCGTGTTTGGTGGACGGGCACTGGCTCATGGCTCGGACGAACATCGGCCAGGGAATGCGCCTGGGACGGTTGAAGCAGTGGCTGCACCGTCTCCAAATTGAGCAGGATGTGACCTCGGTCGGAGGCATGGAATCCTTGCTCATTCGGACGCCATACGAACACGGTTCGGTTGAAGATTGGCCAACTCCATCCTTCCCTTGAACGCCGGCATCAATTTCATGTGGGCCAGAGTCCTCGGCGTCACATGGCGACCGTGGAATTTCGCGACAAAGAGAACCTCATGAAGCGAGCAGCCGCTATTGAGCGACGGGTTGAAAGCATCACCAAAAACAACACCATGGCAGGCTTGCTGAATAACAATTTCAAGAAATGGCTGTCCGATTCTTCCATGTCCCCAGTGAAACTCACCGAGGAACTCGACACCAACAAGGACGGGTTCATCTCTGGTGATGAATTCGCAACGCTGCTGGGGAGAATGACTGGCGAACGGCCACCAGAATGGGTGGTAGAACTGGTCTTTTCCTTCGTCAACGCCGATATCAACGACGGCATTCCGACCAGTGACTGGATGGCGTTTTTGGCCGCCAGCGGCATGGAGTTTCCTGACGAATTGTTCGAGGAGAAGGTGGAGGTCACTGGCACCATCGCCATTCTTGACGAGGCTTTTGAAACAGGGAAGCCGATTTCTGTGTCGGTCTCGTTTAACGTTGAAGTCGTCGCCTACGAATTCCTTGTTTTTGAAAACACCACCAAACAGGAAATTCACTCCTCGCTCACCCCCAATGTTGACATGGATCGACCCGATTTTGATGATTTCGAGATTGAACTGGATGAAGCTGGCACCTATACAGTTGAACTGCGACATCTCGGTATTCGCCTCGACACGCACACGTTCACCGTCTCGGCAGCGCCGATTGAACCGGTGGTGGAACACGTCGACGAAGCAACGGCCCCGGTTGAGGCGGACGAGGCCACCGCTGAACCCGTTGAGGACGGCTTCGAAGCCTTCGTGGCTCATGTTGAATCCATGAAATTACGCAGTGAGGCCCAAGCGGTCATCAGTGCGTCGCCGACCTTCGGTGTCTCCATCACCGTCCAATCCATATCGCGGACGCTGCTCGGTGTTGACCAGTACCGCAACGGCCACACCGCCCACTGTACGAGTGATGGGGGAACGGCCTTCCGCGTGATGCTTATGCCGACAGAGAACCTACCGGAGCCCGGACATACCTACGCAGCAGTTGTGAAGCCACACGATTGGGACGTCGCCCTCAAACAACTCGTTTGTCTTGAACGATGATCACTTCAATGCCCGAGCGATGACGATGCGTTGCACCTCTTGGGTGCCCTCGTAAATCTGTGTGATCTTCGCATCTCGGAAGAAGCGTTCCACAGGGAATTCCTTGGTGTAGCCGTAGCCACCAAGCACCTGAATGGCTCGCTCTGAGACCCACATAGCGGTATCGCCGGCAAACAACTTCGCCATGCTAGCCTCCTTTGAGTGCCGTGGACCACCGGCGTGGTAATGTTGTTCCTTGGTCCAGGCGGCCTTGTAGACAAGCAGGCGAGCGGCCTCGATCTGGGTCGCCATATCGGCGAGGTAGGCCATGATCATCTGGTGATAGGCAATCGGCTTGCCGAAGGCCTCACGCTCGTGTGCATACTGCAAGGCGGATTCGTAGGCACCCTGAGCGATGCCCAAGGCTTGAGCGGCGATGCCAATGCGGCTGTTGTCAAGGGCGTTCATGGCGATGGGGAAGCCGTTTCCAACGCCCTTGATGACGTTTTCAACCGGGACCTTGCAGTTGTTGAGGACCAAGGTGCAGGTATCCGAGGAGCGAATGCCGAGTTTGTCCTCTTTCTTTCCAACAGCGAAACCTTCGTACTCTGCATCGACAATAAACGCCGTGGTACCGCCGTGCTTCTTTGTCCCGTAGTCGGGGTGGTCAACGTCTTTAGCGAACAGGACGATGATTTGGGCTTGGGCCCCGTTGGTCACCCACATCTTCTCACCGTTGAGAATGTAATGCGTGCCGTCGTCGGAAAGTTTGGCTTTGCACGACATGGCAGCGGCGTCGGTTCCTGCGCCGGCTTCGGAAAGTGAGTATGCGCCGACTTCGCCTGCTGCAAGGCGGGGCAGGAAGGTTGACTTCTGATGCTCGTCCCCGTGGAGGGCGATGGTCATGGAGCACAGGCCGACATGAACACAGTACATGACGGCAAAGGAGGGGTCGACTCGTGCCAACTCTTCGATGATGATGGCCTCTGAAACATCATCGATGGGTGAGCCCCCATGGGCTTCGGGGATGGTGATCCCGTGGAGACCGTATTCGAGGAAGGCCTGCCACTCCTCGGAGGGTGGAATTTGATTTTGGTCTCGGTGCTCCACTGTAGGCGCAAGCACCGTTTCAGCGAAGTCTCTTACCAGTTCTCGAATCATCTGTTGTTCGTCGGTTTCACCGAAGTTCATGCGCTCACCGAATCTCCCAACATGAGGAGTCTCTTAACCCGTTTGATTCGGAAAAATTACATTTTTTCCCTCAGCCTTCATATACCCCCTTCGGAAGCCGCGTGTTGAGGCCGCAACGATGGATGACGACATCATTGAATTTGTAATTGCTCAAGACCGAAAATACTCGATGGACCACCTGTGGTTCCAGCAGAAAGACCAGAAGTTGATGATTGGCGTGAGTGAATTCCTCCGCGTTGAAATTGGTGATGTATTGCGTGTGATTTTGCCGCAGGCAGAGACCGAAATTGACGAAGGCGGCAGCCTGTTCTCTCTATGGACGGCTGATGAAAAAGTCTCGTTGACATCCCCGTTTTCTGGCGTGATTTCCGATGTGAACGGCGAGGTTGAAATCAACCCTGACCTCGTCAACGATTCCGCCTACAATGACGGCTGGATCATCCTGCTCGAGCCCCATGAATTGCAACTCAATCCCGACGACAAGCAGCTCCTTGAGAACCTCATGGAACACGACGAATACGTCGAGTACCTGGCCGAACTTTGAGCCGACGACACCCCGGTTTCATTCTCCTCCCGAAGGATGATGAACTCAAACCCCCACGGAATTTCATGTCTGACCCTATGGAACAACTCCGTGCCAGCCTCCAAGCTGCACCGGTGATTTGGAAAGGCGACTATCCATATTTCATCCACCCCATCACCGACGGCGTCCCCCGGATGAATCCCGATGTCTTGACAGCCATCACCGAACTTGTTGTTGACCGCGTCGATTGGTCCGGAGTTGACATTTTGCTGGGCATTGAAGCGATGGGCTTGCCCTTGACGGCCCCACTGAGCATGGCCACTGGCATTCCACTTGTGATCGCTCGTAAGCGCTCCTACGGACTTGAGGACGAGGTGGAAATTGACCAGTCAACGGGTTACTCCAAAGGCGCCATGTACCTCAACGACCTGAAACAGGGCGAACGTGTGGCCATCCTCGATGACGTGCTCTCAACTGGAGGGACGCTCGAGGCGGTGATCGAAGGTGTTCGCCGTGCTGGAGCGGAAGTGGTTGAAATCATCGCTGTTGTGGAGAAGGGCGGCGGCTTGCGTCGCCTGCAAGACCTCTACCCGGACCTGCGCATCCAATCCCTCGTTCGCCTCGAGATGGACGGCGACAAAGTGGTGCTCCTCGACGAAGACTGAACATGCCAAGCCTTTGGAGGTGCATCGGTCCAATGGGTGGCTTCATGAGGGAGTGGCACCGCCGTTGAAATGAGGGGAAGCATGGACCTTGACCGTCACGATTTCGAACTGGACGAGTTGATGGAGCGAATTCGCGCCAACGACAATCGTCTTATTGCGCTTCAAGTGCCCGAAGGCCTCAAAATGCAGGCGCTCGAGATGATGGACACCATCGAAACCGAAACCAGCGCTCAGGTGGTCCTGGCCGCCGACCCGTGCTACGGTGCGTGTGATCTCGTGCACGACAAGATGCAGCTCATGGGCGTGGAACTCGTCGCCCACATGGGACATTCCCAAATGAACATCGATTCAGGTATGCCCACACAATTCATCAACGTCACCTACGATGGCGACCCTGAACTCAGCCCTGTTCTTCCCTGGCTTGAACAACACCGAACCATGGCTCAAGCACGCCTTGCTGAGCAAGGGCAAACCTCCGAGTTGACCGAAGAAGAAGCACAAGAGAAATTCATGGACGCTGTGGGACGCATGGCACCGCTCACCAACACCAAACTCGGCCTGGTGGGTTCCATTCAACACCTCCATCTGTTGCCTGACTTCCACGACCGTTTGGAAAAGGCTGGCTTTGATGTCACCATCCCCATTGGTGGTGCTCGCCTCTCGTTCCCCGGACAGGTGTTGGGCTGCAATTACTCCGGAGACGACCCATCCATCGGACACTACCTCTTCCTTGGAAGTGGCGATTTCCACCCCATCGGCCTCGTCCTTCACACCGGCAAACCACTGGCCATGCTCGACCCCTACACCGGTGATGCAGAGGAAATGTCGCTTCAGCGGATTGAACGCATCCTGCGTCAGCGCTTCGGCCTGATCATGAGTGTCCAAGATGCCAATTCCTTTGGCATCCTCATCGGAGAAAAACCAGGTCAAATGCGCCGCACCCTTGCCCTTCGGATGAAGCGCATGCTCGCCAAGCACGGCAAGAAAGGCTACCTGCTGGCACTGGAGCACGTCGGCCCTGAGCTCATTGACTTCTACCCCGTTGATGCATTTGTCAACACGGCCTGCCCCCGCATTGCCATCGATGATGCCGTCAAGTACCGCAAACCGCTCATCACACCGTTTGAACTTGAAGTGGCCCTGGGCGAGAAGCAATGGGAAACCGGCTACCAGTTTGATGAAATCCCCTGATTCACTGAACCATAGTGACCTAAAGGCGAACATTGCGGCCGCTGTGAGACCACATGTTTTAGAACGGTTGACATCAGCATTCTCATGATATGGTAGACTACCTTGACCGCATCGGCGCTGGGCTCATCATCGCCCATCCAGAGATGCTTGATTTCGACTATGTCCCCGATGAACTGGTGGGTCGAGAAGAGATTCAACGTGAATTGGCCTCGAAGTTCTCCAACGTGGCTTCTCCAGAAGGGGCGGCCCGTGCGGTGATCACCGGTCCTGTTGGCAGTGGAAAAACGGTGCTCGCCAAGACCTTCTGCAGGGACCTGCAACGACACCTCGCTGGCAAGCGTGAACTGAAGGTGGCCCACATCAACTGCCGCAATGCCTCCACCAGCATGAGGGTGGCACAACGCATCCTCCACCAGTTTGACCCGGGTCATCCCGACCGTGGGCTCTCCCTCGGCGAAATGCTCCTCAGCCTGAGAAAGATGCTACGCCGAACCTCAACCCACCTCATGGTGGTGCTCGACGAAGTGGACCACATGCTGCGGCGGTCTGGAGACGAGTTGCTGTACCAACTTCTGCGCATTGATGAAGACCAAGAAGGAACGGGGACGATCTCCTTGATGCTCATCAGCCAAGAGCAAGTGCTTGATGTCCTCGAGACCGCCGTCATTTCCAAGTTCGGCCAGTCCAATCACCTTCGCATCCCACCCTATACCGTGGATGGGCTCGAGGCCATTGCCCTGCAGCGAGCCGAATTGGCGCTGGTGCCGGGAACCTACAACGAGGCCACCGTTCGCCTGCTCGCAGAGCGAGCTGGACCAAGTGGCGACGCACGCCGTGTGATCGAATACCTGAGCGCAGCGGCTGAGCGATGTGAATTTCGCCAAGACAAGTACTCGGAACGCCTTATCAGCATTGAAGACGTTCACGCCATGAGCGACAATGTCGCCTTGGATACCACCGCTCGCTTGGAAGTGGTCGACGACCTCGCACCCCAGGGCATGTTGGTCCTGCTTGCTATGTGCCGGCGCCTTCGCACGGAAGAATCCATGACCATGGGCGACGTTGAACGGCTCTATGCGGTGGTGTGCGAAGAATATGAACAGAAGCCAAAAAGCCACACGACGCTTTGGAAATACATCAAACAGATCGAGCAAGACGGCGTCATCGCCACACGGGTGGCCACCGTCCCCGGTGGACGGGGGCGAACAACGCATCTAAGCATGCCACACTTCCTTCCGGCTGACATCGCCAGCCGCCTTGAATTGCTCTTACCGAAGCGACTTCGCTGACCGTGTTGGCCATGCAGCAGACGATGGGGCTAAATACGGGTCTTTTGTGGGACGAATCCCGAGAGGTGCTACCATGGCAGAATTCATCGCAGTCGTCAACGACACTGACGCAAAGAACGGCGGCAAGTCCTACGCTCTGAAAATCACCGGCAACAACCATGCACAGATGCTCGGAAAGCGCATCGGCGATGTTGTTGACGGTCTGTTTGTTGGCGAGGGCGACAAGACGCTCTCCGGCTACAAACTCGAAATCACGGGTGGTTCCGACAAGACCGGGACCCCCATGCGCCGAGACCTCGAAGGTGGCAACCGCCAATCCATTCTCGTCACCCAGTCGACGGGGTACAAGGGCGAAGTCATCGTCAACAAGAAGAAGAGCGGTGAACAGAAGCGCTTCCGATACAAGCCCGATGGCCTGCGCAAGCGACGAAACTTCCGTGGCAACACGGTCACCCAAGACACCCGTCAAATCAACCTCAAAGTGGTTGAAGCTGGCAAAAAGCCACTCGCCACCATCCTCGCCGCTGAGGGCGAGGAAGCATCGGAGTGAACCCGAGAGGGTAATCGCAGGACATAGGAAGGGGGAAGCATGGCACGAAAGCTTCCCGCTCAACCTGAGGTCAACATCGGTTTGGTTGGCCATGTCGACCACGGAAAAACCACGCTGACGCAAGCGTTGTCTGGCGTATGGACCGACACCCATTCTGAAGAGCGAAAACGCGGCATCTCAATCAAACTCGGCTATGCCGACACGGCGTTCTACAAAGACGATAACGGCCAATATTACGCCACGGGAAAGCGCCCGGATGGCGGAGATGACGTTGAGGGGGAGTTGCAGCGTGTGGTGTCCTTCGTTGACGCCCCTGGCCACGAGACCCTGATGGCCATCATGATCACCGGTGCTTCCATCATGGACGGTGCCATGTTGATGGTGGCCGCCAACGAAACCTGCCCCCAGCCTCAAACCCGTGAACATCTCATGGCGCTAGAAATCGCTGGCATTGAGAACATCGTCATCGTTCAAAACAAGATCGACTTGGTTTCCAAAGAGCGGGCCATGGAATCACAAGCAGAGATCAAGGCCTTCCTCAAGGGCACCATCGCAGAAAAGGCACCCATCATTCCCGTCTCGGCCCACCACGATGTGAACCTCGATGTGCTCATCCATGCCATTGAGGCTACCATTCCAACGCCCGATCGCTCCAAGGACAAGCGCTCGATTATGCATGTTGCTCGTTCCTTTGACATCAATCGTCCCGGCACGCGCCCCACCAAACTCCGAGGCGGCGTCATCGGCGGCAGCATCGTGGAAGGGGAGTTCTCAGAGGGCGATGAGATCATCATTGGCCCCGGTCGAAAAATCGAGAAAGGCAACAAATCCACCTGGGAACCGATTGAAGCCGTGGTAAGCAGCATGCAGGGCGGTGGATTGACACTCGACACGATGCACGCCGGAGGTCTCTGCGGTATGGCCACGTTCCTCGACCCATCCATCACGACCTCGGATAACCTTTCAGGCCAAGTTGTCGCTCGTAAAGGCGACCTCCCTGAGGTTCACAACAGCCTATCCATTGAGGTCAACCTGATGCAGCACATGGTGGCTGGAGACGGCGAATCGCCCGAAAAGATTCATCCGCTTCGCAACAACGAGATGTTGATGCTCAACGTGGCCACCGCCACATCAGTTGGTGTGACCCGAAACGCTGAGAAAGGGAGAACAGACCTCGATTTGCGCCTGCCCATTTGTGCTGACAAAGGCCAACGCATCTCTCTTTCACGACGCATCGGCTCTCGTTGGCGCCTCATCGGCTACGGAACCATCGTGTGAGGCGTGAGCCATGCAGCACGTGCTCATCGATGCGTGCGGTTGGGTCGCCTGCATGGAAGCTGGATTGAATGTCGAGCGCGACCTCGAAGCCCTGCTTGGACCTTGCTCATGGGTGCTTCTGCCGCAGGTTGAGAAGGAACTTGAACAACTTGAACGCGGGCGTCCGAAGAAGAAGTCGTTGTTACTGAGCCTGTTGCGGTCTCGAGCACAACGGTTGCAGGGACAACCAATCGGCCATACCGACGACATCCTGGTGGCGTGCGCCATGGAGAACAACTGGGCGACCCTCACCGTAGATACGGCCCTGAAACGACGACTGTACGAAGCGAACCTGCCCGTGATCGAAGTGCGACAAAACAGCCATCTTCACCTTGTCGAATCGCTATAGAACGATTACGGAAGCGTGAACAAAACGTCGTCACCATGCCCGTCAAGCCAGCCGATTTTCACGCCTGCATCGATCCATGCGTGGGCATAGTTAATCGCTCCAAATGCACGGACCAAATCTCCAGTCTTGAGGAAATGCTGAGCGTCAGAAGCGTAGTCGTCAGCCATTCGAAGCATCACCGCCAGGTGCACCGCTTCATCCGAGGGCGCTTCCACCAAAGGTGTGGCTTTGGCACGTGCCCGCCGTGTGATGTCAAGGTAGGATTCAACGCGCTCAACGGTAAGTGAAGTCAAATCTCCGCTCATTCCCCACCCTCCTTTTGCCGCTTCAATAAGCGTCGAGCGTCTTCGGTACGCCCGAGGGCTTCGTAAAGTTCGATGGCGAGGGAAAGTTTTCCGAGGTCTTCGGCTTCTTGGGCTCGTACAAACATCTGACGCCGTTCCTCCCAATTTCGAGCCATGGCAGCTTCTGCGGCTGCTTTGTACCGGCCTTCACGCTCTGCATCGGCGAGATGAGGAGCCGTCCATCGACGCAGAAGACCTTCACGAGTCGCCGTGACCATAGCGTCCGGGGTGCACAGCACCAACAAGTCGCCGAGATTCATGCCCTCCGTCAGTGGCTTCTCATCCTCGGCGTCGTTTGGGCCATCGGTCATGGAGATGAGATGGCCTTCAATCCCGAGAACCCACCAACCATCGCCGCTTCGAACCGCCCCCATGGGCTCAAGGCTGTCGTATTCCAGCCGATTCAACATGTCCCAACCAAAGGGATGGGGAACGCCCTCCCAAAGACCACCATCACTGCTTTGCAACAACAATCGGCCCTCAGATAGTGTGGAACACCAACTCCATGAGCGATCTTCCAGCTTTCGTTTTCGGTCATCACCGGTCAACCGTCCACACCACAGATGGCCATCAGGGTCCTGCCAGAGCAGGTGCTCTCGGTCCAACCAACCAACCAACCGGCGAACGGGCCCGCTGTCAACGCGTCGAATACCACGGCCCTGTTGAGAGAAGAGGTGAATCTCACCACGTCGACCTGCAAGGGCCCAACCACCGCCGGGCCGTGGTGACAAGTCACTGAATCCGCCAGGGGCACTTCGCCCCTCGTTTACCATTGAACCGTCGTTGGTGTTGATCAGGTAAAAACCGTGAGCGGCGAGGACTCCCACGGCGCCTTGCGTGGCTTTGGCCGCGTGAACTTTGAACGGAATGTCGACCGCCCACCGAAGGGTACCATCTGCCTCCAGCAAATCCAGTTGGAGTCCAGCGCTCACCAACACTCCACCCTCAACAGCAGCGATCGTAGCCACGCGGTCGTTGGCTTGCCATGACCATGCAATGTTCCATGTCACTGTAATTCACCTCCATTGATGGCGCCCCATGCCGTTAATTGCGCCCTCGCCGCTTGTGTGAGTGAATACTTGCGTGAGCGCCCTACTTGACGTGCCTGCAAAATACCGTGCTTCAGGAGGCGATTACTGATCTGGGAGAGGCGAGCGCGTTTGATCTTCAGGTGCGTCAACACTTCCTCGTCCGAGGGTGAGTAAGCACGCTCATGTGCGAGGGCCACGACGTAACTCTCACTCGAATTCAAGGAGCCGAGAAGATGCTTGTTGAGGGCATAAGATTCGTTGGGCCCTGTACGTTCACGAATACGGCCTTCAAGAAATGCCAGAAGGCCCTGATGGTGCGAGTTGGACATGGATTGACCCGTACTCAAGAGACCGGCGAGCGCTGACAACAGCGCTCTGTCCGTCAGTTGTTCAGCCTCAGCGGGCATCGAACCCATCGGTTGGTATTCAGCAGCAGCATCGAACCCGTCGGTTGGTTCTCCCTCGTCGACCTCTTCCATCATCCCGATTTCATCGTGGAGCAACATGGCCGATTCCTCTTCAGGGATCTCTTCTGGTAGCGATGGAGGAAGGATTTCTTCAGCCACCCAATACTCATACTCGCTCGAGGCGTCAATGAGTTCTTGCCGGGGAGGTTGTTTCTCCTCCTCCTCATTCTCATCTGTTTTCGTGGCCGTTTTGGCGTCTTTATTGCGGTTGGCCAATCCTTTGAACATCCCGTGTACCGGCGTGCGGCCGCCCAACGCCTGGTCAGCATCGATGATGGGGGGGTTGAGCGGGTTGGGCTGTAACGGTTCGTCCTCTGCCTGTTGCTCGTTCAGACGATCCATGTCCAATTCAAAGCCCGCCAAGGCGGGAGGTTCTGAGGCGCTTGCATCCATGTTGCTCGCGAGGGACGGGCGTTGATCCCACGGCATTGAGGCATCAATCACCTCGGAGGAGGCCTCTGAAAGGGGTTCTTCCTCTGGAGGTTGCACCGTGGTGTGGCCAGAAGGTTCACCATCAGCCATGGGTGGCTCTTGTGCTCCTGGTTCGTGGTCGAAGGCGGGGGTCTCTTCATAACCCATCAATCGGTGAAGACGTTCAGGTTCATCTCGAGGTTGAATCCTCGCCGAGGTGTCGAGAAACGGTGCTGGCACCTCCTCCGATTGACGCATCCGAATGCTGTCCACCGCATCACGAAGGATGGTGATGACCGAAGCAGGGTAGCCATCGCACTTGTCGAGGATGGTCGTGGCGTCTTGCATGGTGAACGAACTGTCCATGACGCCAACAGAAGCAAGGCGTTGTCGAACCAGCGCCATCACATCGTTGGCGGTGAACGGAGAAAGTCGAAACGACTCAAAGCCATCCACGACGGCACCCGGTAGCTGGTGACGCTCTTTGATATCACAGACCAAAA